>Ga0307375_10006677_pt1 | contig 10639 bp, 18 predicted proteins | sample TR1MG_FD_202531 | JGI IMG/M metagenome (GOLD analysis project Ga0307375, IMG submission 202531) | Soil microbial communities from Risofladan, Vaasa, Finland - TR-1 | ecosystem: Environmental > Terrestrial > Soil > Coastal area > Acid sulfate soil | place: Finland: Risofladan, Vaasa | collected...
TGACACTCCACGCTTTCAGGATGGCCTTGGAGGCAAGCACCTGGGCGCTGGTCACCTGTGAGGGCGGCGGCGTCGATTCGGGCCGCCACGCAGCCGGGATGGCGATCACGTCGCCGGCGTACACTTCCAGGCCCCATGAGGGGTGGCGCTTGACGCCGGGATTGGCGGCAATGAACTCCCGCCACCGGTTCGCGTCCCCGGTCAGCTTGCGAGAAATCGCGCTCAGGGTGTCGCCCTTCTCGATCGTCCACGTCGCCCCGTCGGGGCTCAGCCCGGACGCGTCACGTCGACTCAAAAACCGGCTCGGGAAACCGGAGGCGAGAGCCGCCACGAAGGCGGGCGCCTTGCCGCGCAGAGGTCGCCAGCGCAGCGCGCGGGCCGAGCTCAGGGCGGAGGCGGCGGAGCGGGGGGAGATCCCCAGGGCGGCGCCTAGCTGCTCGGGGGAGCGGGTCGCGAGCACGGGCGTCCGCTCGATCGCCATTCGGGCGAGGCGCGGGCCGACGGCCCCAAAGCCGGTAGGGCGCCCGATCGGGCCGAGGCGTCCGGAGCGAAGCGGGTCTGCGGAGCGTAGCGGGTAGGGGGCGCGAGTATCCACGGGAACACCTCGGGGGATGGCGGAACGGATGGTTTGAGAAGCAAGGTTTTTGGCGGACGCCAGGACGGCGCGATCAACGCGCTTGCCTTGTGCGATGGCCAGGCCGGCGCGGGCGGCGGCTTGGGTGGCGGCGCCGCCGGGGAGGGCCTTGATCCCCTCGGCGATGAGGGCGCGATCAACGCGCTTGCCTTGTGCGATGGCCAGGCCGGCGCGGGCGGCGGCTTGGGTGGCGGCGCCGCCGGGAAGGGCGGCGACTGCGCCGGCCAGGGCGGCTTTGCTCCAGGAGGCGCCCGAGGCGAGGGCCGCGGCGGTTCCGAGGGTACTGGCAACGGCGGTCCCGACTCCGGGAACGAAACTCGCGCCGGTGGCGGCGGCCTTCAGGGCGGTTCCCGCGTGCTTTTTGATCGCGCGACTGGCCTGCTTGTACCAGGGAATCCGTTTCCGCCGCTTGGCGGCCGCGGCGCGGTCGGCCTCGTACTTCTGCCGGTTTTGGCGGGCCGTGGCGGCCGCCCCTTGCATGGTCTGCGCCAGGGTGGGGGCCACATAGCCGGCTGCGGCCTGCTTGGCTGCGGCCTGCTTGTATCGGCCGGCGGAGGCGCGCATGGCGGCGGCGCGTTCGGCCCGGGTCAGGGGCGCGCGGCCCACGTCGCGGACGCGCGGGCCCAGGGCCGCCATACTGGGGCCGCGGGCGCTTGGTCCGTACAATCGCAGGGTCACACGGTAAGCTCCGGGGCGCGGCGCATGTGATGATCGTGATACCATCCCCTCCAAGGCGGTGTGACCTTGGTTGACAGAAGCGCGCGGGTGTGCATGTGGCGCTGTGTGGCGTGCGAGGCGACGGCGCGGCGGGCGGCTGAGCCGCCCACGTGCGACTGCGGGGTGGAGCGGTCATGGGTGCGGGATGAGCCGGAAGCACCGGCTGGCGCGAGCATTCGGGCCGACGAGGTCAGGGCGGACACGCTCGCGCGAGCAGCGACAGGCACGTCCGAGCTCGACGCGTTGCTCGGGGGCGGGGTAGTGGAGGGGAGCTCGGTACTGGTCTATGGGCGGCGGGGGTCGGGTAAGAGCCGGCTCGCGTTCCGGTGGGCGGCGCAGCGGCGGTGCCTCGTGGCACACGCAGAGATGAGCCGGGAGGTAACCCGCGCGATTGTCGAGAGCACCGGGGCCGACTTGCGGCGGGTCTATCTGCTACGGACGCTCGACGGGTGGCAGGCGGAAGCGGAGCGGGTCGGGGCGCGGTCGGTGGTGTTGGACAGCTTGGCGGCGTCGGTTGACGCAGTCGCGGAGATGCGGGCGGCGCGCGACTGGGCCGAACGGCGGCGGGCGGTGGTGTGGTGCATCGCGCACGAAACCAAGTCGGGAGATCATCGGGGAAGCTCGGAGCTCGCCCACTGGGCGGACTATGAGTGGCGGCTCAGTCCGGTGGAGGCGGGCTCGGCCCGGGTCGAGGTAGTCAAGGCGCGGCTTGACCCGGGCGGAGCGGTGGTGGTTCGGTTGGCTTGTCAGTAGCGGCCGACTGCAAGCGCCCCCACTGCCAGCCGGCCAGGTCGCGGGGGCTGTCGAAGTCCTCGGTTTCGTCGTCGATCTCGGTCCACTCGGGGGAAGGGCGGGCGAACTCGCGCACGTCCTGGCCGTGTAGCAGTTGGTAGACGGTGCGAGCTCGGCCCTGGTCGAGATAGCCGGCGGCGTCGAGGTAGGCGGCGTGACAGCATGCAGAGAGCAGATCGGGCACGTCCGGCGGCTCGAAGGACAGGGCCCAGATTTCCCCCCACGCCTTATGATTGCGAGCGCTCGGCCCGCAGCGCCCAAACCACTGGATACCACTCTTGCCCGGCTCGAAGATGCGGCGGGCCCCGGCCCTGCTGAGCCAGAGGTCACCCCAGATGATCCAGGTCCGGTAGTTTGCAGACCAGTAGGGCCAGCAACAATGGATTTTGTCTATGCCACAACCAAACTCGGGCGGCGGCGGCGCGAGCAGGGCGGCGCCCGGGACGTGGTAGCGCTGGTCGGGTGCGATAATGCCGATGGCCTGGCCCGGCGCGTACTCGTGCAAGCGGGAGACCAGCCGATCGATCAGGCGCGCGCCCTCCACGACGGCCAGATGCTTGGGCCCACCGAGGAAGTCCTGCCAGCGTTTGCCCGCTCCGGCGCAGGGGATCAGAATCATCGGAACAGATCCAACTGGCGGGCGGCGGCGCGGCGCCGGCGGGCGCGGCGCTCGGCGGGGCAGAAGGACAGACCGCGGCGGAAAAGGTCGCGGGCGGCGCTCGCCAGGCTCACGCGGCGCAGGTGATAGTGAGCGCACATCCACGCCGCGTGCGCGTCGATCTGCTCGCGCATGGCGCGGGGCATGCGGCAGATGAAGCACACGTCTAGCTCGCAGTCATAGGCGGTCGCGGCGGTCGGCTCGGTTGGTCTCGACATGGTGGTCCACCTCCACTGTCACTTTCACGCGTTGCCCCTCGAACAGCGCGAATAGATCGCCGTCGACGGACAAGAACTCCTGCCCCCCGTCCGGCAGGTCGACGGCGAGCTCGCCGTCGACCACCAGGCCGGCGCGCTCAATCCGAACCAGCGGGCGCGGCACTGGGTACCTCCTCGGCCGATGCTACGGGGCAGGGCGCGCCGGACGCGCGCTCGGCCGAGAGCCGCTCCAGGGAGCGGGCCAGGGCGGCGGACGCGTCGCACACGTCGCGCTCGGCGCTGCCCTCGGGGAGCAGGGCGCAGGCGGCGGGAGAGATGGCGACGAGCGGGGCGGCAACGCGCTGGGCGCCGGGCGAGCAGGCGCCGGCGGCGGCGGTGGCGATGCCAACGGCCACCAGGCCTCCGATGGCGGCCAAAGTCAGCAGACGGGCGGAAGGTTCGGTCATGGGGAGATCCTGCGGGAAATGTCGCCGGCCCAAGCACGATAACCGGCGGCGGTGGGGTGAACGCGGTCAGGTTGCACGGGTACGGGCACGGCCGGGTACATGGCGGCCGCGGACTCGTCGAGGGCGTCGGCGATCACGCTCGACCAGGTGAGCCAGTCGGGCAACAGAAAAAGCATGCGGGCGCCGGCCCCTTCGGCGATTGCCACCAAATCACGGGTGCGATCGCGGAAGGCGACACAGGCCGGGGAATCCTCGCGGCGGCAATCGTTGGCGCCGACGCTGACCAGCACAAGATCGGGGTGGTGGGCGGCGACGAGGGCGGGCAGGCGCGAGCGCCACAGGGCGGCCGAGCTGCCACCCTGCGATTCGGCATGAAACCGCGCGCCGGCTCGGGTCAGGTCGGCGCGCAGGGGAGCGGTCAGCCCGACGGCGAGTGAATCGCCGACGAGCAGCACGCGCAGCGGCCGGCGCGGGCGGCCGGCGGTGGTGGCGATGAAGATCGCGGCCACGACGCCGGCGACGGCCAGCCAGATCAACCGCGCATCCACAGGAACACCCATGGTACCATTGCGGCCGGAATCAGCGCCCACACCGTGAGCTCGTACACGCGGAGGCGGCGGCGGAGCGGTACGAGCTCGGCCTCGGCGGTCTTGGCGCGGGCGGCCCAGGTGTGCGCGGCCCCGAGCAGGGTCACGGGGGCGCACTCGGTGAGCTCGGGGGGCAAGGCGTCGGCATGATGGGTCAGATCCATTGTCGGTTCCAGTCTAGCTCATGCGCCAGCATCCGGTGTTGATCTCTTTGGGGATCTGGCTGTGCTCGTCGCCCAGGCGGGCTCGGGCCAGAATGGTCTCGGCGTGGCGCCACGTGCCGCCCAGCCATACCTCAGCGGAGACGTGGGCGAGCTCGGGACCATCCCACTTGGGGCGCATGCGGGCGGTCAGCCCGCCCGCCAGGCAGAGCGCCACGAACAGCCGCGCTTTGGCGTCGCAGTCATCGGCGCCGCGCGCCAGTGCGTCGATCGGGTCGCGCTCGGTGGGCTCGCGGGTGTAGCCGGCGATGTCCTCGGCCCCGGTGCGGCGCACGTCGCGCACGTATCGCACGCAGTCACGGGCCAGGGCCAGGGCCAGGTGGGCGAAACACTCGGCGCGCCCGAGGGCGGCGGCGCGTAGTCCGTCGGCTATGGCGCGAATGGTCGGGTTTTCGGCATCCCGGTAGGGGGCCTGGGCCAAAAAGGCCCATTTTTGGAGGTCGTCCGGGTCCTTTGGAGTGGTCACGTGGTCAAATCCTCCTCGTCCGGCTCATAGATGGGCCGGCCCTGGGGCGGGAAACCGACCGGAACGGAGCGGGCGGCCCCGTTGCTCGGCGGAGCGGCGGGCGCGGGCGGAGGGGCCGGCGCCGGGGCGGGCGCGGGCGCGTGGGTGGCTTGATGCTGGCCGACTCCGGCCAGAATCGGGCCCAGCACTTGACCGAGCTCGTCGATCAACCCCTGCCCTTCGTCGTCGTCCGGATCCAGCTTGTCGGCCAACTTGCCCAGCTTGTCGGCGACGCGTTCGCCGTGTTGCTGTCCGCGCATGAACCACTCCGCGGAATTGTCCGGGGAAGCGCTCGTGCGGGCCTCCAAAATGGCCCGGGTGAGCTCACCTTGGCTCGCGACCGAGCGATCGTGCAGCGCTTGCATGCTCTCGATGTGGCGGCGCTGGGCCTCCTGGCCTTGCTGCATCATCATCGCAAAGATTTTGTTCGTGTTGTCGGAGGAATGCTGCATCATTTGCAGCACGGCGAGCATGAAGTCCCCACCCGCGGCGGGGGCGGCGCCAGCCGTGAGCGCGGCGGCGATGGGCGGGGGCATGGCGCCGGCCCCGTCGTTCAGGGGGCGCGAGGGACCGGGGATGGTGTAGGTCTGTCGAGACGTGATGTGGCGCTCGTCGCGCGAGATCAGGGTGTAGTGCCCCCCACCGAACAGCTCATAGAGCACTTCCAGGGAGGTCAGTTCTTCGGGCGCAAACGTGCGAGTGGCCCACCCCTCGCCGGCGCGGGTGACGTGAATGGCCAGCACTTCGGGGGGTTCGCTCACATCGTCGCGGCTCGGGAACAGGGGATGACCGATCATTGGGTGTTTTCCTTCGTTTCTAGGGCTCCGACGATGCGAAAATCGAATTCCGCGTCCTCGTCGCTGGTGGTGGCGGCGGTCAGGCTGGCGGAGAGGGCCGCGGCGGCGCGGGGGGAGGTTTCCAGGATCACGGTTCGGCCTGCTTGACGCAGCGAAAGCCAGAGTTTCGCACCGTCGCGCTCGATTCCCACGTCCACCCGGGTACGGTTCATAGATTCTCGGTGAGCGCAACGATCAAGCCGGCGGCGGCCAGGGCGGCGCCGGCTCCGGAGGGGTCTTTTCCGTCGAGTCCCGCGCGATTTTGCAGGTAGGGGGTTACCATGGCGGAGAGCACGGCGGGGACAACGCGGGCGGCGTGCATAACGTGACCGGGCCGCCCCACGCCGTATTTGGTGCCGTAGCGCAGCCAATACAGCCCGCCGATCGCAACGGCCGAGGCGGGCTCGGGGATGGCGTCCGGCACGCGGACCGGGCGCAGATCCAGAGGCGCCATCAGCGGGGCCAGCGCGGCCTGTGACGAGGGGTAATCGGGACCGGCAATGGCGGAGGTTGAGAGTACGGCCAGGGCCCGGCCGGCGGCCGCGCGGGCGCAAAAGCTGGCATATCCCGGCTTTACGGCCATGTTTGGGCCCGTGTAGTAGGCGTCTCCGGCCACGAGCGCATCAACGCGGGCGGCCGAGTCGGGATTGCGGAGGAAGGTCTCAAGTAGGGCGAAGCCAGCGGAGAAGGCGGCGAGGGTTACGGTCTGGCACCGGTCCAGATCAACCCCTCGCGACCCGCAGAATTCGGCGAGATCCCCGCCGAAGCGCCGACCCAGGTTGCCGAACGCGGTGGAGCCGATTCCGCCGTCCCCGTGATTGACCGTAAGTACCCGGGCCGGCGCCGGCAGCGCTGCGCCCGCTAGGTTTGCAGCGCTGACCGGACCGGCCCAGATCACGAGGTTTTGGAGGGGTTCCAAGGTGGGATCTTGCAAGGCGGGCTTGGACGAACCTTGGTGAAACCTTGCAAGCTCTCTCCAAGTCACTGCGCACACTTTCAGGCACACGTCAAGCGACAAAACGGCCGGGCGGTCTAGCCCCTCCGCTCAGCCGCGGCGCGCAAGGCGCGGTTCCAGGCGGCCAGCTTGGCCCGGCGACTGGCAGCGACCCGCTTGGAACACTCGGCGGGCGACCAGCGGGCGGCGCGAGCGCGCGAGTAGAGGCGGCGGGCGGCCCGGCGCATATCCTCGGTCACCTGCGGCGGGCGGGCCAGCGCCCGGCCATTTCGCCCGAGGGGCGGCATTCCGGCGGCGCAGGCGGCCAGCCAGGCATCGGCGATAGCATCCCAGCCCTGCGGCTCCGGCTCCGGTTCGGGCAGCGCAGGCGGCGACTCAGGGGCGGGGGGGGGCGGCGCCGGCGGCAGGGCACGTGCCACGGCCGGCGCGTCCGTCCCGGCGCGCAGGTCGATCGTCACCTCCCGCCCGGGTGAGTTGATCGCTGGCTCGGTGAGCTGGCGCGAGAGCTCGGGGATCTGGCTGTGCGGCATGCCGCGACCGGTGGCGGCGTGATAGTAGGTTTCTAGCTGCTCAATGCTGGCGTGACCCGTGCGCGCTTGGGTTGCCCGAAAGTCGCCCAGACTGGTCAGGATTTCGAGGGTGGCGAAGGTGTGGCGGGTGGAGTGAGTTACCCACAGGTGGGGGTTTGGTAGGCCCGCGGCGGTGGCGAGCTCGCGCATGGTGGCGGGCTTGATGGTCTTTCCGGAGCAGCGCCAGGCGCCGTCGCGACCCGGAAACACCGGCCCGTCTGGCCGATACCAGCCGCGGGCCTGGAGTTGTTCGCGCTGCGCCAGCAGGGCGGAAACGACGTTCGGGTGGGCGGCTTGCTTGCGCCTTTTGCGCCCCTTCGGGATGGCTGGCGGGCGGTCGTGGCCGGGGTAGCTTGCGCGCCAGCCCTGCGGGGCCTGTGACCAGACGTACAGGATGGGGACAGGCGCATCGATTGTCACATTATCCCAGGCCAGGCCGGCCCCCTCCGCTTGGCGAAGGCCGGTCAGGAGCAGCACCACCACCCGGGCGGTCAGATCAGCGAAGTGACCGCGCGTCCATGCGGCCAGATCGCGCTCGCGGGCGGCGAGTACCAGCGCGCAGAGCTGCTCGATGGTGGTCGCATACTCACGGCGGCTCACCTGTGCGTCTTCGCCTTTGGGCAGATCGGGGCGCCAGCGCCCCCAGGGCAGGCCGGCCAGGTCGCGCGGCACGAGGCGATTGCAGGTAGCGGCGAGGGTATCGTAGCAGAGCCAGATCGTAGCCGGCGCCAGCCCGTGCCCGGAGCGCCCGCGGGTTTTGCCGAGGTCCAGCACCCAGCGGGCCATCACATCCGGGGAGAGCTCCCAGACGCGACGGCCGGCTAGATAGGGGGCGATATAGCTTTCCCAGGTGACCAGCGCTTTTTGTGCGGCGCGCGGTTTCTTCGCGGCGGCGTAGCGCTGGTAGGCCTCGTCTACGGTGAGAACGCGACCGAGAGCGGGCCGGGCGGCGCGCGCGGCCTCGGCTGGATCCATGCCATAGCGGAAATCGCGCCTCACCTCGTCGAGACGGAGCAGGCGCGCATCGCGCTCGGCTTCGCTCGACGCGTAGAAGCTCCGGCGCTCGCCGGTTACCGGGTCGCGGGGCTGCGAACGGATGCGCTTGGGGCGCGGCTCGGCGGCGGGCTTGCGGGCTGCCATCATCGCAGACCCCCGGCGGGTGGGTGGGGGACGAAGGCGGCGAATAGCTCGGGGCAGTCATCCCAGTCCTCGACACATGGGGGCAGGGGAGGGGGCGGCGCGGGCCGGTGAAAGCGGTGGATTTCGTAGCAGCGCCGGCAGCGGCGGGCGCGGGGGGCGATCTCGGCGCCGCAGTCGGGGCAGTGGTTGATTGTCATGGGCGAACCTTGAAATGGGGGCAGAGGTAGCCGGAGGCAACGAGCGTCCCGAGTCGGGCGCAACCGCCGAACTCAAGGGAGCGGGTCTCGCGAAACGCGTCGCAGAACACGCAACAGCGGCGAGCATCGAGCTCGGCCGCGCAGGCCTCGCGCGGGCTCGCGTAGAACTGGCGAGCGTGGCACGAGGGGCAGCGCGGCGCGGGCTCGATGCCCGGCAAAGCTAGCTGCTCAGGTGGAGTTGATTTCACCGGAGCCCCTCCGGCAGAACAGATCGCAGAGCTCGGCGGGCCGGGTGCTGGCGCGGACGGCTCCACACAGTCCGATGTGACCACGGGGAGCGGGGAGCCAGTTCGCGCAATTTTGGCACCAGCTCCCAGCTTGTTGGTCACCATACTCGGCGCGGCGGACGTTGGCCTCCCGGTGGCGACGCGCCGGGTCGGGTGGTAGGTCGCGGTGGCGGGTCATGGCGCGCCCCTTTTTTTCCACTGTGGCGGGGGCGGTGGTGGGGCAAACCCGGCTTTTGCAGCGCGGGCGGTGAGTCGGCGCACATCTTCGTCCCGGCGCGCACGGAAGATCGCACAGTGGCACCCCGAGTCGTCCGTCACGATGATCGCGTGGGGCATGGCGCAGCAAATCCCGTCCGCCGGCTGTGGGCAGTCGGGCGGCCAGGGGCGGTAGTGGGCGCAGCGAGAACAGCGCGCGATCACTGCTTCACCTCCCCGGTCTCGTCGAATGCTCGGGCAGGGCGAAAGGTCATAAACCGATCGCGACTGCCGGCGCGTTCCAGCAGCCCGTCTTTGCAGAGGGCATTGCAATCATCGTATGCCTGTTTGCTCGTGCGTCCGATGCGGCGCGCAATCTGCGGCGGCGTAACCGGTCCTCGCGCCTTGACGACGATCTCCAGAATGGCGGTCCGATCGCGGTCACGTATTGCCGGGGAGCGGCGACGGTAGCCCCCGCGCCCGGTGCGCTTGTCGGTCTCGGGTGGTGGCTCAGCGGCGAGCGGGCGAGGCTTTGATTGCTCGACCGGTTGGCGAAGCCGCTGGCGCACGGTGGCGATGGCCTCGCGGGTGCCCTTGGCGATGATGTGGGCGGCCATCGCGGCCGGTTCCTTCGCGACGAGATCGGCAAGAATGGTCAGCTCGCGCATGGTCTCAGGGGTCATTCGAATTTTGAGCTCGATCATGATTTCACCTCCCCGGTCTCCTCGTTGAACTCCAAACGCGTCTGGCGGCCGTCGCCGCGGAGCTCGGCCATCACCTCGCCGCGCCGGCGGTGCAGCGCGGCGAGCTCGGCGCGGTAGTCGGCTTTTTGTTGAGCGAAGATTTCGTCCAGCGCGCGGAGGGCCTGCTCAATGCCGAGCAACTCCTGGACCGGAAGGCGAAGGCGTTCGGCCACTGGCAAGCGAACGTTCTTGGGTGGGCGGCGTTTTTGGTCGGTCATCGACGGACCCCTTTCCACGCTTCTACCGCGGCCGTTTGCAGCGCCTCTGCCGCGGCCGTTTGCATCTTTTCGATCGTGCCATGCAGTGCATCGATCGCCTCCGGGTGCTTCGCCCACCACTCGATCGCGGCGCGCACGTTTTCGAGGCTCGACATTCCCAGCATGCCGCCGAGTAGACTGCCGAGCAGTTTCGCACACTCCCGATCGGTCAGGGTGTGAGCGGGTCGTTTGTCCAGATCAACCACGGTTCACCTCCTCTACCTCTGCACGCCACATCCCCGCCCCCCAGGTGTCGCCGCGCACCAGCGTGCGCCCCACTTCGTGCGCTAGCCCGCGGCACCATCGGCAGTCCGAGCAGTCCGAGCAGTCCGAGCAGTCCGAGCAGCGACAGCAGGATGCGCAGCGCGAGCAGCGCGGGCAGCGCGAGCAATCCAAGCAGTGCGAGCAGTCCGAGCAGACCGAGCAGAAGGAACAAAGCAAGCACCACAAGCAGTCCGAGCAGACCGAGCAACGGCCGCAGTCCGAGCAGCGACAGCAGGATGCGCAGCGCGAGCAGTCCCAGCAATCCCAGCAGTCCGAGCATGCCGAGCAGTCCCAGCAGCGCGAGCAGCGCGAGCAGCCCGAGCAGGCCGAGCAGTGCGAGCAGGCCGAGCAGTCCGAGCAGTGCCAGCAGTCCGAGCAGTCCGAGCAGTCCCGGTTCATGGCGCCACCTCCTCTGCGG
>Ga0307375_10006679_pt1 | contig 10638 bp, 9 predicted proteins | sample TR1MG_FD_202531 | JGI IMG/M metagenome (GOLD analysis project Ga0307375, IMG submission 202531) | Soil microbial communities from Risofladan, Vaasa, Finland - TR-1 | ecosystem: Environmental > Terrestrial > Soil > Coastal area > Acid sulfate soil | place: Finland: Risofladan, Vaasa | collected...
ACCCTGATCCTGCCGGTCATTAATAAGTGTAGCATAGTCTTGAACAGGATTTGAAGCGATAGATACCAGTTCGATAAGAATCAATCTATATCAGCGTTGGTATTCTGGGGACATAATACCTGATTTGTAGCAGGCCTGATTGGTATGGTGTCCCTGGAATTCGTGGCCAAGCGATATAATATTGCGGCGGAGTCAGTTCAAAAAGAAACAGTCCCTCTTCAAAAGAGAGACTGTCGGGCTAGGGCTACTCACCCTAGCGCTGTTGATTATATGGTAGTAAAATCATTAGGATTTGTCAAGTGACCTTGGGTTCTTATATGGAACGTGTAATCGCCTATGTCGATGGCTTTAATCTTTATTTTGGCCTGAGATCCAAAGGCTGGAATAGATATTATTGGCTGGACATTCGTCTCTTGGCTCAGAACCTTATGAAACCAAATCAACGGCTACTTCTTACAAAGTATTTCACGGCAAGAATCGCAGGGCCACCAGATAAAGAGAAACGGCAGTCAACTTATATCGAGGCTCTGGAAACTCTCAGTGAGTTTCAGATTTTCTATGGAAAGTATCAACTCAATCCCCGTCAATGTTCCCACTGTGGCTTTCAGGACGAAGTGCCTAACGAGAAAATGACAGACGTGAACATTGCTGTGGAGATCCTCAAAGATGCCTACCAAGATGAATTCGATGTCGCTCTGCTTATCTCAGCAGATAGCGACCTAGTCCCGCCAGTCAAAATAGTGAGAGAATTATTCCCCAACAAACGAGTAGTCGTTGCGTCTCCTCCAGGTCGATACTCCATTGACTTAGCAAAATCTGCCAGTAAGAGTTTCGTTATCAGTCGTAGGAATATTGCTAAGAGTCTTCTCCCTGAAGAGATAGAGAAGGCGGACGGCTATATCCTGCGATGCCCACCCTTATGGAAGTAAGAGAAGAAGAGCAGCTATAGCTAACCATTTATGGATACTGGTGGGGCAATTGAGCTCAAGCGGGCTTCTTTTTTATCGGGAAAGGTAATGCGGGGTTAATTATTGGTATGGTGTCTCTGGAATTCGCCGGGAATTCGCCATCCCTCCGCCTTGACTCCGCCCCAAGCCCCTAAAGTACTTTCAATTCCACTGTGGTGGTATTCTGGGGAAATAATGCCTGATTTGTAGCAGGCCTGATTGGTATGGTGCCCGCCGGGAATTCCTCAAAGGAAAAATGAAAACCTTAAAATTGAGTGATAACCAACTGATAGAAAACATCATTGATTTGTCCCTAGAGTACAAGAGGCGCTTTGATAAGAACCTGGGTATTACAGGTGAAGTAGGGGAGTACAAAGCGTCCCGAATGCTTAAATTAAAAAGAGCAGAAGGGAATATTAATGAGGGTTTCGATGCTATTGACCCAAATGGGAAGAAGGTGCAGATCAAGACAAGGATATATCTGCATAATAGCGAAAGAACCAGTGCATTCACAAATTTCGGTTTTGATTACGCTCTTCTTGTGTTATTGTCCGACAAATATGAAATAGTTGAAATCTACAAGGCTAGGCGTAAAGATATCCAGAATAAAATTGAAAGCCAGAGTTATAAAAGACCGGCATTGACTATTAGGGACTTTAAGAAGATATCAAAACCAATTTATCCATAAGGGGGAGTGCTATGGCTACAGTGATTTTCCATAATAACAACAAGTTCTACGAATATACTTACAACCAAGAAAAGGACCTTGAAGACGAAGTAAGAAGAAATACCAAGCTGATCTTTGGACCATCTACTATTTATATTGATTTGAAAACAAGAATAGAAACCATATCTCTTGGTGGTTCAGTACCAGACGGACTGTTATTCGACTTGAAGAATATGGATAGCCCCGAATTCTATCTAGTGGAGATCGAACTGGCCAAGCATGACTTCTATAGGCATATCTTCCCCCAAATAACCAAATTCTTTGCGTTCTACAGAAATTCCAAAGCACAGAACGCACTAATCGAAAAGGTGTTTTCGTTCACACAGTCAGACAGGGCGCTAGAGGATGAATTCAAGCAGTTCCTAAAGGGCAAAGAGATTTTCAAGTTTATTAAAGACACAATAGAGAACAGTCAGAACATACTCATTGTCATTGACGAAATGAAACCTGAATTGCTGGAGATGACTGATACTTACACTGAATGGAGCAAGATGGTCAGAACGGTCGTCTTGAAACAATATCATTATGATAATGATCGAATTCTGTCATTGACACCAGACTTTGAAAACATTGCATTAGGTGAAATCTCCGTGGTAAAGGCGGAAGAAGAAGGGGCTGGTAAAATACCTCGCACGGAAGAATACCATCTAGAAGGTGTTGATCCTCAAGTTAAAGAAGTCTATCAAACCATTAAGTCCCGTCTCCTAGACTTCAAGCCAAGCCTACGATTCAATCCGCAGAAATACTACATATCAATAGTGGATAAGAAAAATTTTGCTTACATCTACATTCGAAGGAAAAAGCTTAATATTACACTGATGCTTCCTGAGAGTGTTATCCGAAATTCAGTCAAACATCATAAGGTGGAATCCGAATCTGAAAGTGTGCAAAAGTTCTATGGAGGAGAATGCGCAACTATCATTGTTGAAGACAACTCAAATCTAGACGAAATCATAAATGTTCTAAAGATGCCCGTTATCCAGAACATCTCGTAGATTGATACTGCCGGGGTGTTCTGGGGCATAGTACCTGATTTGTAGCAGGCCTGATTGGTATGGTGTCCCTGGAATTCTTGTGATATCAACGCAAATCTGCCCATATGTGAAACAACTTTATGCTATCCTTAATTCTAGCAAGTTCTTGAAGCATCTGTGTCACTCCACCTTCAAATATGTTACCCTTTAATTTCATCTCGCTTGAACATAACGCTTTTGATTTCATATTTATTTCTTTCATCAGATCAACTATATTTCCTTCTTGTACATATCCAATGATCGTACCCATTGGCGGTAAAGATTGCGCATACTTGCATGTCTGAAATCTTTGGATACCCTCCGTAACATAGTACTCGCAATAATCCATACTCTTCCCTGCTCTTTTTATCCTAACAAGCTTACATTCTATGTCATAGTCATACTGGTCAAAAGTTGGCGTATTATACGAGAATCTGAAATCAGGATGTCCAATTGGCTTTGGCATTTCACCTTCACCAAACGACGATGCTTCTGGTTGCAAGATCCAAATAAGCTTCTGCTCTTTCTTAACTTTATACAATAGAGGCCTTAATTTCCCTGACACAACAATTTCTTTATCCTCTGAGTTCACAGCCTTTAAATTCACTAATCGCGTTAGTGCTTCAATAATACATTTGTGGAGAGTTTTTTCTTCACCTTCTGTCCACAATTTCAGGTAAGCCCAATCCATTACAATTGTTCCTCAGCATTTTCCCATTCTAATTTAAACACTTCTGTTAAAAACTCTTGTGCATCAACTCTCGCTTCTGATCTAGTCCAGCGCCTGCGCTCAGCACGTTTCACAATTAGTATTGAAGATTTGCTCAATTCTTTTATAACTCTGTCAATATATATTCCACCTATCCACTCTCTTCTTACCAACTTACTAAGATGGGCAAACCAAGTTCGCCATTCTGAATTGTCAGTTAATGGTACATTTATTGCACCTTCTCCTAACTTCACCAAGTCAAAAGACATTCCTACCAACAGACCTCCACTAGGAGCATATATTCGACATTCTAATTCCTTTCCTCTTTCTGCTAATCTTTCTCTCCACAATTCTAGGAATGCATCTCGATAATTCTCTAGATGAGTTATAGTAGGTGGTTTAACAGCATCTGACTTATTTCCATTGTAGTAAAAATCAAGAGTTACTTTACTAAAATCTCGAACTAAATCCCTTTGTGCATCTGACAACTCGTAAGCGTTAAAAACAGATTCATCAAGTTCCTCTTGTATAGACCTTCTTTCAGGTGTGTTCAATTTGAAAAGATTTTCTTCATTATCCCCTTGTGTAATTTTCTTAACAGCTTCAAGAATTCTCTGCTTTGATTTTTCTTCCGCAGGGATATTAATTGGCATGCTCAGATATTCCACTTCATGAATCTCATCATGCCAAAAACCCCATGTCGAGCATGTAAGGAAAAGGTAGTAATTTGCTAGAGATGAAAGATATATTCCAAGAATAATCTGTTGTTCATCATTATTCAGCTTATCAAGTTTGAATCCAATTATTGTGCTTTTGAAAGCAAATGATTCGTCAGTAAATCTAGCCCTAATCCCTCCTATTTTCCTATCCAAACGAGCAATACCACGTTTCACTAGAAGCCGAGGACCATTGTATAGTTTTGTATTTCCTAATCGATATATTTTCCCTTGGGCGATAACCTTTAATAATTTTGAGAATTCAACGTTTCTCTCAAAATTTTTGTCATCCAATTCATACTCTACACCCAAATCACTGGTTGATTTATTCATCAAAGGGCCTTTCCTTATGTACCCTCTTCCATAATCTGTAATTTTATCTCCTAACTCACAATGACAAGCTTTCAATTCACCAATTAAATCAACATCATTTAGATTCCCCCAAATATAAGCTTTCCATAACCAGTCATTTACTAACACATCCTCTTGATTAACTCTCTTCAAATCTGACTTATCAATAATCAATGCTTGAAGCTGTTCTATAAAGGCACTCTTTTTTATAGAACAATAAAGGAATTTGTTATTTCTGAACTCCTTTTCACTCAATGGTGTAAACACCACTGCCATAAATGGAGCAATTGCTTCCTTCTTTTGCTTTCGAAAAAAAACGTTCCTAACATGAGCGAAATTATAAACTGCCCGTATACGATTTGTTTTCAGCCATCTCTTCCGGAATTCCTTACTTGGATTCTTGTGTTTAAAAAGCACTCCTGTTGAAACCAGCAATCCAATCTCTCCGCCAGATCTCAATAAATTACCTGCTCTCCAGATGAAACACTGAGATAACTCTTTATCACCAACTGGATATCCAAACGCCTTGCACCAATTTATTGGTGTTTGATCATCTTTGAGTTTGATTGACCCCCACGGCGGGTTACCCACTATGACGTCAAACTCAATATTATCTAACGGCATTACGGGCTGATCATATGTAACTTCATCAGTACTTCTACCTCTGTAATTTTTATTTTCGTCCAAGACACTTCCCAGATAAATCTTCTCTTTTGATGTCAGGTAAAAGGCATTCGAGTAAAACAGTGTCTTCCCACTTTCCTTTTTCATCAAATCATACACGAGCTTTGGCAGTTCCATATGTTCTCTAATATCAGGTGGTTCTCGGAAATCTAAAAATGAAAGATATAAACTTAATGCAGCCACTTGTATCGCAGCTTTGTTTAAGTCAATGCCCACTATTCGCTCTGTAAGAAACTCAAGAAGTTTTTCTCTTGATAGTTGAGCAGGATACATATTTTGCCGTTTGCACTCGTAGTAGACCATTCTTTTAAATGCTTCTACTAAGAAAACTCCGGAGCCACAGGCACAATCAAGAACGCTCGCATTGGCTTCAAGCCTTTCATTATTAAGAGTCTCAGTTAATATTAAATCTACTAAAGGCATCGGAGTGTAATGCGTGCCTTTGTCCTCCTCTCCACCAAATTCGTGATAAAATTCCTCATATATGCTACTGATCAGTTCGGTAGGAATAATATCGAATCGGTATGCCCAAAAGAGTAAGTCAGGTTGACCCGCTATGCTTCGTCCAAGTAGGAAATCACGCAATATCTTTACGTCATTCTCATTAACAGTTTCCTCTTCTTCATCGCTCAGAGGAAACAAGTCTCCGTTGAAGTCATTGCCTAATTTTCTAAAGAAATTGTAAGTGTCCTTCTTATCAACTAGAACATCCGTGTAGCATCTGTATTCTCCGTTCCTGCTTATGCTTTTATCTAGAAAGTATCCTTCGACCAACACTTTTCTATCTTCTAAATAGCGTATAAAGATTGATCTTCCAATCAAGGCATGTGCAAATTCGCGTTTTTCATTATCTTTACCCTCTAACCTCTGCCTCAATAAGCGAAGATTCTTCAATAACCACTGATCAACTCTGTTTCTTCTATCAAAACTGCCACGCTTCTTATCGAATATTAAACCGCTTTCTATCGCAGGACGTGAATATTCCCATATTTGCACTAACATTGATATTTGTTTAATATTTTCAAGCGTTCTCCTACTCGTGAGCCACGTATTCACATCTCTAACAGGTGTCTGATAAGTGCTGTAAATACGAATTTCTCCAGGTAATGCCACAAAAAATAATGGAATAAGATTAGTATTCCATATCTTCACATGTAGCTCGCGAATCTTATCTTCTATCTCTGTAGAATCATTACTGAGGCTCACATCAAGATTGAAGAAAAGAACAGTTGGATAATCTCTAACGAAGAAGATGCTATCCGCACCTAATAATCGTGCCTGGCCAATCCAATTCGATTGCAGTAAGCTAGGAGCCTTAACTTCGTCAATAAGTTTAAAATAGCCTTCGCCTGTTTCGAAATCTAGCTCTCTATATACTGCGTTTAAGAAATCTCTTGAGCCAAGTTGGCTGTTACTCATGTCAAAAGTCCAATACTAATTCTATTCCCCTTTTTACAATTTTCTCATACTGAACGTGATATTACTTAGCATGTTCTTCTCAGAATTATATTCCTCCTTCAGTACTCACTGCAAATATATTCGCCTTTTGAGTTCAAACCACTTTTGCTAACGTTTATATCTTTTCAGATACCCTAATTAGTGGGGTAGGATGTTGTTTCGGCAGCAGTTAAGGCTACTGACATGGCATTAAGGAAGTTGATAAAGTAGCCGCCAGTTCCCAGGTATATATAACCAAAGAGAAGAGAGTGGCCGTGTAGCCACTCTCTTCTCTTACTTCCTATGCCCTTACTATGCGTGTTTAGTAAGCAAAACCAGAGGTTTATTCGCTACTGGCTGCTGCCACCAAGGTAGCTCAGGTCTCCCAGACCGGTGTCTATATAGGCGACCAGATACACAGACGCTCGCTTGACGCTGGAAAAACACTTCACCACAATATAGGAGGGCCAGTATCCAGATCATACTACTATTGTGTCGTAAGTTCGATCAAATAGCTTGGCATTCAAGTATACTACAATGCACGATTGTTAGGTTATACATTCCATCAAAAAGTTTAGGTAGCCGCGGTGTCCTCAGGCTTCGAGCAGGTGGAACGAAAATCAAAAATAAAAGATAAAAAGTCAAAATTACAAGTCAAAATGTAAAAATGTAGTGCGAGACTTCCGCCTTGTGCCACGATGGGATTGCACGACCTTAAAAGGTCGCACTACGATTGTGTTTGGAATTTAGCTAATGAGATTGCCACGCCCCGACAAGTCGGGGCTCGCAATGACAGTGGGGTAGAGAAAGGGCTCGCAATGACAGTGAAGTAAAGTCGGGCTCGCAATGACACGGGAGGTCATGCTCCCTGTTAAAAATACCGGCAAAACAAGGTATAATAGCTAAAGCTAAAAATAGAAACCAGACTTCCGGAGAAGGTGATATGAGCCCAATATACAACGTGTACTGTGACGAAAGCTGTCACCTGGAAAGGGATCGCCAGCCCGTAATGGTGCTAGGGGCTGTCTGGTGTCCACTGGAAAAGAGCCGTGAGATATCCGTGCGCATTCGTGAGATTAAGACAAGTCATGGACTCTCCCCAAAATTCGAAAGCAAATGGACCAAAGTATCACCTGCCAAACAAGTATTTTACCTGGATTTGCTTGATTACTTCTTTGACAATGCGGATCTGCACTTCCGTGCGCTTGTAGTACAGGACAAATCCAAGTTGCAACATGAACTTTACGGGCAGACTCATGATACCTGGTACTACAAGATGTACTTTGACATGCTGAAAGCAATTCTTGACCCTGAAGCTTGCTATCGCATCTATCTGGACATTAAGGATACACGGAGTGCTGCAAAGATTGCTAAGCTGCATGACGTGCTGTGTAGTAGCATGTATGACTTCGGGAGTCAGGTTATTGGGCGTGTACAGACGGTACGTTCCCACGAGGTGGAGATATTGCAACTTACTGATCTGCTTATTGGAGCTGTGTCGTATGTTAACCGCGGGCTCCACAGGAATGCAGCCAAGCTCGCTGTGGTCCAACGGATGATAGAACGTTCAAGTTATAGCCTTACAAAAACCACTTTGCTGAGAGAGAACAAAGTTAATCTTTTCATGTGGCAAGCGACGGAGATACAGGGGTGACACAACCTTCCTGGTTACCGGATGCATTGCGGTATAGTGATTTTGGCGGTGATTGGGAGAGATTTTTAGCTACTGTTTATCAAATATTCGAGCGTGATTTCAAACAATCGAGACCGAGCTACGAGGGGCGGACGGTAGTTCCTGATACAAGAATCGAAGATGGGAAGGAAGCAGGTTTTTGGCATATGACCTGCCGAGACGACCCCAAAACGAAACACCGGGAACTGGATATCAGGCGATGTGAACGCATACCATGGCCCAGACCAATGATTGAGCACTCAGCAGACAAATCCCTATCCGTATGGAAAAGCGAAAGAAAGAAACCTAGTAGATCGCGTCAGACACGGGTTCTTATTTGGCTAGAGAATCTAGATTATGTAGTGGTGCTGGCAGAGAGACCAAGGGCGATTATACTTGTCACCGCTTATTGCACAGATATTAAATCTCACAAGGAGAAGCTCAGGAAGGAAAGAGACGAATACTATAAAACGCAAAAGCCGCCCGCTGGGGCGACTTAAGTACTCCTTCTACTCATGGTAGATGAGTTATTGTTAGTTTAATATATTGTCGCCATTTTGTCAATAGCTAAGTGTCACAGGTTCCGCCAAATAGCCTCGCGTTCAAGTATACTACAGTGCACTATCGTTAGGTTATACAAAACGCCAAAAAGTTTAGACAGGCGCGATGTCCTCAGGCTTCAAGCAGGTGGAACGAAAATCAAAAATAAAAGATAAAAAGTCAAAATTACAAGTCAAAAAGCAAAAATTCAGCGCCCTGGCGAGTCGGGGCTCGCAATGACACGGTGGGTTACTGCTAGTATTAAAAATAGCGGCAAAACAAGGCGGCACGAAGCGGATTATGACCAATGCCCGGAGAAACTTGTTAGCTTTTTCTCAGTGAGAGGAAGATTTTGTATCCCACGAAGACAAGCACAGCCAGGATGACAGCAACGCCGATAAATCTCAGTACGTTGTCCAAATCATAAGGTACAATTGCGGATATCATCGTTCCGATGCCGCCTAGAATTAAGCCGGCACCGAAGATAGTCAGCCTTCTCTGAATGAACATGCCCACGACAGCGAATACCGCTCCCAAAGGTAATATGACTAAGAAGATGTTCCTGTCATGTACCGCTGCTTCCTCCTCGTATACCGCGTAAGCCTCCGTCCACTCTTGCTCCCACTCCTTGTACTCAGTGCTATTGTAATCCCACGTGGGCGGATCATATTCCGGGTATGAGGGGTCAGGATAGAAAGCTTCGACGCCGGCGACTACAAGGAGGACAAGGGCAACCGCTATAGCCAAAACGTAGATGACTCTAAGAATGCGCATCTATTCGCTCCCTCGAGGGGCTGGCAACATTCGTTTATTCCTATCCCCTCCTGATTCAATTATACCTCTAACTACCCCCTAATGGAAGCCGTGAGCAGATGCTCCGCAATCCCAGAGATTGCCACGCCCCGACAAGTCGGGGCTCGCAATGACAAAGAGTAAATGGGCTCGCAATGACAGTGAAGTAAAGTCGGGCTGGCACTGACACGAGAGGTTACTGCTCCTGTTAAAAATACCGATAAAACAAGATATAATAGCTAGAAGCGAGGCGAAGCCAGAAAGTAGTAACTGGACTCCGGGAGGAATGAAAGACACCAATAAGCTGGTGCAAGGATACCTAGCATCTATTCTTTGTGACCGCCGGCTATACCGCCAGGACATCGGGGGAAAGGTGTAACCCTTTGAGCAAGAAACAGCCTGTGTTCTATGGATGGTGGCTAGTCCTGGGGTTATTTCTTATAGGCGCATTCGGGCCTCTGGCGAGACACAGTATGACTGCTTTTTTCCCTTTTGTCACCTCCGAACTGGGCTGGTCACGATCAACAATAGGCTTTGCCCAAAGTCTTGCCATATGGCTATACGCCTTCTTTGTGCTGCTCTCTGGCGCCCTGGTTGATAGAATTGGCAGTCAGAAGACTTTCTTAATCGGTGGCGCTATTAGCCTGGTGGGTTGGGTCTTGCTCTCCACTACGAAATCACCCTGGCAACTGTATTTATATTACGGAGTGATTCTGGCACTGGCAGTTAGCATGACTCATTATGTTCCTGTCATAGCGACAAGCCGCAAGTGGTTTATAAGGCGAGCCGGCTTAGTAGCCGGGATTACCGCCAGCGCCTGGGCTGTAGGCAACTCAATATTCTCGCCCGTAATGACCGAACTGGCTGCTGCACACGGCTGGCGCTATACGTCTCTAATCATGGGCATTTGTTTCAGCGTAATCATCATCCTGCTGGCATTCTTCATCATTCGGGATACTCCGGAGTCTTTAGGGCTGCACCCTGACGGTGGGACATCGGTGCTCCCTGCCGATAGCTCAGCATCAATAGAGATATCCTGGGCTGTGAAGC
>Ga0307375_10006680_pt1 | contig 10638 bp, 10 predicted proteins | sample TR1MG_FD_202531 | JGI IMG/M metagenome (GOLD analysis project Ga0307375, IMG submission 202531) | Soil microbial communities from Risofladan, Vaasa, Finland - TR-1 | ecosystem: Environmental > Terrestrial > Soil > Coastal area > Acid sulfate soil | place: Finland: Risofladan, Vaasa | collected...
ACTGCTTGATCAAACGCTGAACTTCAGTCAAGGAGGGAGTTTGAAGAGAGAAGTTCTCCATCCTGAACACAGTATCGCTTTCCAAAAAGTCCAAGCAGCGCCTCACCATGGGCGGAATGTCAGGTAATGCTGAAATCGCAACTCCAAGGACAGCACCTTCATAAACCACCGAGAAAATGATCTAAATGTGAGACAATGGCCACTTAGAATCGAAATTTTGAATTGCTGGGCAACACACATACCGTGGACGGGACCTGTAGGCATTGCAACTGCGGGAGCCTTTTCCTTCTTACCACCACGGCCTAGAGTGCGAAACATGTTGCCTAAGCCTCCGATTTTGGATTTGGGACGATCTAAGAATCACAGAAACAGTTGAAGAGAGGAGTTAGAGAGAGAAGAGAAGGGGAAACAGGCGGAAAGAGGCTCCAGGGCGCCTTGAATCGATGTCTGTTGTTCTTCCTGTAGTGACGGGTTGTATGCCCTCTTAAGTGCACACTGTGCGTAGCGTACCTCCCTTTTCTTTGTCCTGTTGGCCGCGAAGAGCAAGAATTGGTCAGAATCAAGGTCAGACAGAAAGTTGGGGCTTGCACTTCGGCGTACCGAGCTCATGTTGCAGATGTCCGACAAATGTTGGGTGCACTAGTGTGGTAGATGGGTAAAAGAGGTTGGAGAAGGTTGGAGAACTAGTTGCGAGGAGCCAAAACTGGACGAGCGACTGTGTCGGCGTCAAGACTTGGTCGGCGTCAAGACTTGGTCGGCGTACTCCCAACTCCTGAAAGGTCTAGTTGTTGGCCCTGGCCAGTTTCAGAGGCCGTATTTCTCTGCTTTTTGGAAAGTGTTCCGCGCCCGCGCCGCACTCCCCGCCACGCCGAACCTACTCTGTACCGCCGGCACTCTCAATCGCCTTGTTTCAGTTGGAATGTAAGTGGAATCGGGCATCGGACTAGGGAATGACAGGTTCTCAGAATAGGGACTCACAGCGATGAATTCCTGCCCAGCTGCCCAGCGTTTCTGGTGCGGTGTGTGAGGAACTGGCGGCTTCGGGCTCGATAAGCACGAGCTGCATTGCCAACCCGAGCACGCCCTTTGTTGCATTTCCTGATCCCAATGTCTCCAAATCAGCAAAGAAGCAGAGCAATCTTCGTCTCTGGTTGTGGTCTCGCGGGGACTGGGGAGAGGCAATGCAACCGAATCTTCGGGCCAACTAGCAGAAGCAGCGAGAGCCCTCCTATGCGCACCCTCTCCCTTCCTTCGACCTCTGATGACGAATGACAGAGTAAAAGGGAGATCACAATAGGTTTCACATCGGAAAGGATGTTGTCCAATGGGAAAGGACCCTGATGAATGGCAGAGGAGGCCGAGCTCTCAAGCGTTGCTGGCAAGGTGCTGTGCGGCGCTTCGTGTTCTCCCTCTCACTCTTTCCGACGCTGCCGAGCTCACCATGTCCCCTCGGCCAGCCGCTTTTTCCGCGTTCATTCTAGCGCTTCTCATTTCTGGTATGTTCTTGCAGTCTGACTGTCGTTGCACTGTGGGAGCCCCTCGGGTCGCTCCATTTCCCGACACCGAATGTTGTATTCTCTGGCTCCTAGGTCTCCTGTTTGACCCTCATTGCTCTGTTTGCCATTCTCTATACCCTTTCTTTGAAATCCGTGAACATTGAGTTCTCCTTGAGCTGCCTGAACCGCATATTGGGTCCCAACGAGTGCGCTGACCGCAACTGTGTGTTTTCTATCTTCTCTGCGATCCAAACAGCACAATGTGCGACCCTCTATGTTGCGCCTGGTGGCGTTGATCCTACATGTGCCAGCGTAAGTACTCCTTGCGGTACCGTTGGGGCGGCTCTGGCTCTGGCGATTGACGCAACCAACGACATTCATCTGGCTGCCGGAGTCTACAACTCCACGGGCAATATCAACTTGATCCTAGCTACAGTGGTGTCCGTTAACATTATTGGAGCTGGTCAAGGCGTCACTGTGTTGGATTTGCAGCAAGCAGGTGCGTCTACAAAGGCGCGACGGAGCGTGGGGCGTGACGCTCTGATTCTGTGAGGCTCTGGGCGTGACGCTCTGATTCTGTGAGGCACCGCCCCCCCCCGCTCTACATCTGTCTATTTCTGCTCTCTTGACCCCATCGACTGACTGACGCCGCGCCCCCCACACCCTCTGCTCTCTGTTGTCTCTTCCACCCAGGTCGATTCATCAAGGCCACTGGAGGCTCTATGCTAACAGTGTCACACATGACGGTGATGAACGGAAACTGCGGTAGCGACCCGACAGGTGCGTCTGCGAACCTACCTCTGAGAGCTTCGTGCCACCGAAGCCTTCGGACTCGAAGCGAAAGGCGGGTGCCACGCCACGGCTCAGACATCCATCGCATTTCTTCGCTTCTCCTGCACTCATCCACTCCCCACTCCTCCTCTTCACCATTATTTTGAGGTCCTTCATCTGTTCTTACTTTGCGATTTGCTAACCGAGGTGATTGTTTCGTCTCTCTGCGCGACTGTGGCGCGGGCCGGCCTCCTGTCGATCTCTCTCCGAATCTCTCCGAATCTCTCCGAATCTCTCTCCGAATCTGGCGCATCTGGCGCATCTTCCGCATCTGTCGTGTGCCATTCCTTGACCTTCGACCTTTGGTTGGTTCATGAAATGGATTACAGATAGCTTCAAGGGAGGTTGCTTCTTGGCGCTGGCTTCCAACCTGGTGCTGCAGAACATAGATGCCGACAACTGCGTGGTTCCGATCGGCGGTGGTTACAGCGCCATTGGTGGCACCGTTCAGGCTACTGATTCGAATGTCACTCTGCGCAACCTCCTTTCGATTGGTTCTCGTGCGCCTATTGGAGGTGCCTACTACTTTGATGGCAATACGAACGCCACGATGACGAACGTGACGACGCACGACGCTCAGTGCACTGCGAATGGTTGCTGGGGTGGTGCCCTTGTTCCCGAGGGTCATACGAATTTGTTGATTCAGGACTCTGCGTTCATTGATTGTGTGGCGCCTCAAGGCTTCGGAGGTGCTATCGACGACGGAACGGTTGCTTACTGGGTCGTTCGCAACACTCTCTTCCTGCGCAACTCTGCCACATATGGCGGTGCCATCTACAACTTCGGAAACACGCAATCCTTCTTCTACAATTGCTCCTTCATCAACAATACGGCCGATAACAACGGTGGTGCAGTGAAGCCGTCTTCGAACACTTGGGGTCTCTTCGACGGCTGTCTCTTCGATGGCAACGTTGCGGCCTCCAATGCCGGCATCGGTCCTGCTTCCGATTGCTCCGCGTACGCTACCTACTGTACTACTGTGAAGAACAGCATCTTCAGGAACAACTATGCGTCTTCGATTGGAGGAGGCATGGCACTTGCCGCTCCGACTTGGCTCGAAAATGTCCGCTTCGAGAACAACACCTCACTGGATATCGCGGGTGGTTTGTATCTCTACCTCCCCGTACAGACCTATCTCTACAATTTGACGTTCATCGGCAACATTGCACCGAATGGAGCTGCCGTTTTCGCGGAGGGACTCACCAACTTCACCTTCGATGGCCCCACCACCTTCATCGACAACACGGCCAAGTACGTGCAATTGAGCGGAGATGCAACTGGTATCGGAGGAGGCCTGGCAATGCAAGGACAAACGAGCGTCTGGTTCCTCGGTCCTACGCTCTTCTCCGGTGGTAGCGCCGCTAACGGCGGCGGCATCTCTGCAACCGGCACCTCTTCTCTCACCATGCTCAGCACTGCTGTTTTCCAATACAATCACGCAGTCTACGGAGGCGCACTCTACGCCAGCTCATCATCGAGCATCTCCATCGCACCCTCGCTCAGCACCTTCTTCCACAACGATGCTGTCACCTCTGGTGGTGCCATCTATCAGGATGCTTCCTGTACTCTCTCTGCACCTGGCTCTCAAATATCCGACAATAGCGCGCGTTATGGAGGAGGTTTCGCTACTGGAGTTGCCGCTCAGAATTGTCCCAATCTCGCAGGTTCCAACTTCACTGGAAACATGGCTTCCATCTCTGGAGGTGCTATATACATCGCTGTGACGACGTTTACGTGCAACGTTTGCCCGTCGTGCACGATTGCGTCGAACACGGCACCGTTCGGATCTGGACTCACTTCAGGAGCGTTCGCCGTCGTCTCGACCGATGTCATTCCCTCCTCTGTTGCCCCCTCTGAGTCCTTTTCTGCCGATTTCCTTCTCGAGGATGTGTATGGTGCGCAAGTGGCGTCTCAGGATCGTGTCGTGACAGTATCAATCGTCAACTTCACGCTCCCAGTCGGCACTCCCTCTGGCTCTGCGACAGTGACTCTTCGTGGTCCCGAGGTGGCTTACTTCATTGCCAATGTAGCCTCCTTCGGCATTTTGAAGCTCTCTGGCCCACCAGGATCTAAGGCATTCATCCGGTTCGCAGCGTCTCCAGTGACCGATCGCTCCGTGATTGTACAGATGACCATTAGCCCGTGCTCTACTGGTTATGTGCAATATGAGTCCGATGGCACTTTCTACTGTTTGAAGGCGAATCGTGTGAGCATGGGCACGCAAATCGGTGTCACGATCGCGGCAGGCGTTTCGATTGTTATCGGTATTGTGACTCTCGTATGGCTGTTCATCCATCGCAATAAGCCCGCCATTCGCAAGGCCAGTGTGCTCTTCTGTAATCTTACCACGATAGGCGCCATCCTGATGTTCGTATCGGCAATCATGTTCGTGTTTGTGACGGACGCGACTTGCGGTCTTCGCGTGTGGCTCCTCGTGCTTGGTTTCGTTCTGTGCTATGGTTCCATCTTCGTGAAGGAGTATCGTTTGTGGCTCATTTTCGATGAAACTGATATCATGCGCACCGTGAGAGTCACCGACGGTCTGCTTCTCAAGGTTGTCTTCGGAGGTCTCTTCATCGAGCTTCTCATCACCATGACATGGTTCATCGTCACGCCATACCTCAAGCGCATCACTATTGATCTCCTCAAGGAAGAGATCTCGTACCGATGCACTTCAAACGTCACCCCGGCCTTCTTCTGGATCCTGTTCGCTCTCAACATGTGCATTCTCATCATTGGTTGCATCCTCGCGTGGCTCGCCAGAAATGTGCCTGCAAACTTCAATGAAGCAAAGCAGATCCTCTTCTCCATCTACAACGTGACACTCATTTCGGTCATTGTCGTCGTGCTCGCATCAGTGTTCCGCGCCACTTCGGAGGCCATCTCGCTCACTGTATCCATCGGTCTCATCTTCTCCTCACTCGTCACTCTCGCCATCCTATTCGTACCAAAGATCAGACTCGTAGCCAACAGAGACTCCGTCAAGAAGGCGCTCCTGAAGGACATCACTGGACTCGAGAGGGACATTGCATGGAAGAAGCGCATGATCCACGATCTCAACTCGGAGAGCGGCAGCTCAAGGCAGACGCCCACCTCTGGCAGTCACAGCGCCAGAACGTGATCGAACTGTACTCGTAATCATCATCATCATCTCCCTCGCCCCCTATGATGACTGATGCTCACCTCACTCCTTGAGGCGTCGTTCCAGTCCTCTCCAGCCTGATGAACCTATTATCACCTGCTTCATGCTCAACCTCTACCTTCAACCTGAACTATTGCAAATTGCATACATCCTCAATCCTCGCTGTCATCATTACTGTCCTCGTCGTCCTCGTCCTCATCCTCGTCTTCTTCGTCGAACATCTTTCCCCTCCTGCTCGTACATTTCACACCTCAACATGCAACTATGTGATCATAGCTCTCAATCATTCCATATTGTACAGTTTACAGAACTAAATCCTTATCCTCCTCTTTCTAAATCGTCCTGACTCGAAGTGGTGTGAAGAATGTCAGCCTCTGACTTGGCCGGCTGTATTCATGTGTGGCGATCGATTATATGGTACAGATGTGATGGAATTGGATTGACATTACATTGTACGGGGATATGGAAGAGAGGGGGAGGCAGATGGAAAGGAGAGATTGCCGGCAGTGGAGATCGAGGCGCCAACTTCAAGTGAAGTGTGTTCGCGCGCAGTGTTTGCTCCCCAGCCTTGCACTGTCGTTTGAGGGAGGGATGGATGGATGGGCGTTTACGCGAACTTGACCGATCCATAGACCTTGGTGACGAACCAGAAGGAGGCGTGGTATCCGATGGCTCCAGTGACTACGAAGATAGTGACTGCCATGCAGAATGAGTATCCGAAGTACAGTACTGCCGCTACGAAGGAAGTGATTTTGAGCGTGGAAACGAAGTAGAAGAGTGAGTATAGGAGTACGTAGAACGCGGAAGCGGCTGGTGTGAGGAAGGATCTCCACCACCACGCGTGGTCTTCGCCGCATAGTTGGAAGTATACCATGACGACTGAGATTTCTGAGCAGGCGATGATGAGGATGATGAAGATGAGGAAGAGGAAGGAGAAGAGGTAGTGGATCTGTTGTAGCCAGACGGAGGAGAAGAGGAAGAAGAGTTCGATGAAGATGGCGCCGAATGGGAGCACGCCGCCGAGTAGGATGGAGAAGAGCGGGTTGAGGTACCAAACTTGCGGTGGAACGGCGCGAGGGATGTTGAGAACGCGCACGGGGTGCTGCACGGGAGGTCTCTTGGTGGCGAAGTGTGCGCCGAGGATGGTGAGAGGCACCGAGAGGCAGAACCAGAGTGCAACGAGTGCGAGGAGATAGAGGAATGGGATCGATGCAGAGGAGTGTTTCGCCCAGAGGAAGATGTTGAGGAAGAAGAGGACGCCGAAAATGACGCCCGGAACGATGGTCGCCGTGTAGAACGCGTTCTTCTTCCAGTTCACGCCTCCGAACATGTGGTACATGCGTCCAGAGACGTATCCTCCCAATACTCCCATCCATATAAAGAGCACGATGCCAGCAGTGACGAGGAGGCCTCGATTCGCCGGCGAGAGGAATCCAAGCGTCGCGAGCACCATGGTGATCACTCCCATAGCCAAAATCTGAGTACCACTTCCGACGAGAGAGGAGAAGAGACTGGAGCGAGGAGGCGCGCGGAAGACGTCTCCGTGTATCAAACGCCAGCCTGTCTCAGTTTCCTCGGGATCCGTGGAGTTGTACTTCTGGAAATCGGCATTCAGCGTGCGCAACATGATCATCGCAACCATGGCAGTGAGGAAGAGCACAATCATGAGAGAGTTGATGATACCAAACCAGTGGATTTGACCCTCGCCACGACTTGCGTTCACATACACATTCCAGCGCTCGGACCACGTTGTCTTCGGATCGCGAATCCACTTCACACTATACGACCACGTCACGGGGTACGCCTCCCAAGTTTGCACACGACCAAGATCCACTGGAGTCGTCACCATCACCGCGCGGCCGCGACAATGCGAAGAGGCATCCGCCACACCCATGTACTCTATCGACTCTGGAGCCACTTGGAAATACACAATACGATAGGAGTTCACTGAAGAGGACGAATCCAGAGCATACTTCACAGTGATCTCCACATGGTTGTTCAGAAGCGCGCGGTTCGGGTTCTCCCTCTTTCTCTGTGCACAAGCAACAACATGGACAACATAGCGAACAATGACGTGACAGCAAGGGAGCGGCGGACAAGAAAATGGGAACAAGAGACAAGAGGGACAAGCAAGAAGGGTTAGGGGGAGGGCAATGGCATGAAACGGTTTTCTAGGCCATCTCTAGACATTCAATGCACCCGAAGTGGGGATACTGCGGCCAAAAAACGATAGAAAGACACGTACATAACGTCCAATCGGCCAAGCCGTCTCTAATTTCTCCTCACCAGAGGCGGTGCGGTACAAATGAGCGCCTGGAAGACCGTCCAACGACCTGCGGAAGCGTTTTCACCATCACACGTGTCTCGTTAGTCTCGCTATTGCGTTGAATCGATGCGATATTAGAAGTAGTCAAAGAATAGCCGTACCAATGCACACGATATTGAGCCTTGATGTACGATACGAGCGTTTTGATCTGAGACTTGGTCAATGTCTGCGTGCACAGAATCGTGCAGGACTGATCCTCGTCTACTTTCAACTATAATGATTCCAGTTAGAGTCATGCATTGAATGAGCGAATAGAGAGCCCAATAGAAGCCAGAAGAAGAGCGTACCGTGTACAAACTTTGCTCCATGCGGTCGCCCATCAAAACCTCGCCCAAATTCTCGTGTATCTTGACGCGCTGCTCCTTAGTAGGCTTGCAAACACCAGGGACATCGTGCCAAGCGTATGGAACTTGAGTATGTTGAGAAGTGATCTTGTTGACGGTGACACGCATGGGAGATCCTTTCGTAAACGCTGTAGGGTGGAATCCAGGCACAATGATGACCGTGTCCTTGAAAATCGAGATCAAAGCCACGAGACCAGTCATGGCGAGGACGACGCCGATGCCTATGAGCACCGTCTTCGCAGTAGACATGTTGAGAACGTACTGGACTCCAGCGGGCGACGTCGATATGTTAGCAGCCGTCGACTGTGCTCAAACCACCTATCCAGTGCCAAATTCAGATGTAACACTATGAACGTCAATCGTTTTCCTGATAGACTTGCAGAGTTGGAGATATTCTCGAGGAGAGAGATGACCCAAATAGGTAGAGCGAGATTAATGCCCAGAATAGGAGGCAGAAGGTACGCCATTGATGTAAGGGTCTTCAAAACGATGAAGGGAAGGAATGTACATTGATACAAAAGTGACAGGGTAGACAATTAGGGAGGAGGAGGATTACTCGTCTTCGTCGTCCTCGTCTTCCTCTTCGACTGCATCTGGGATGATATCGAGTAGCCAAGGATTGTCGTACTCAAGCCATACATCAGGACCACCTTCAAACTCAGCATCGGTGAGCAGACACTCATCAAGGAGCGTTTCAACTTCGGATCGGTCCATCTGGATTCCAATGACCACCAGCTGCTGTCGTCTATCTCCATACTTGCCTCCGTTTGCAATCTCCTGTCGCATCTTCTGCGAGATGTGCTCATCGTTGGGGAATTCCTGCATAAGAGGAGTAGAAAGAGAGAGAGAGGGGTTAGACGGAGAGGTTCGGAAGTGAAGACCCAAGTTGTTTGAAATGTAGTTTCCTTTGGCACACGTGTTTTCAGTCGGTTGTAACGAAATCTTCAATTTGCATTAAGTCTGGGGCGACAACTTGTCATCATTCCAACGTAGCCGGCAAGGAAAGGGCGAGAAGGTACAAACGAGAGACCCGAGAGGATTTCATCCAGCTCGAACTCGCCATAAGTAGAAAGAACTGATCACGTACGTGTTCCTCAAGGTGGACGAGCCAGCCACCGCCATCAGAGAAGGAGACGGAGTCTCCGGTTCCAGCCCACTCGACGGATGTGTCGTGCAAGGGTGCAAGCCACACGTTTCCCTTGGTGCGCACGATGCGAGGGAGACCGCGGTCGATGAAAGCCTTGAGACGCATGGGATGGAAGGGTCGATGACGCGCATAAACGAAGCTCGAAATGTCGTACTCCACACTCTCAGGCACGTGCTCACCACGCAACTCCTTCAACCAACCAGGCATCAACATCGCTTGGGTGAAGTCAAACCTCTTCGTATTCAATATCTCGCGCAGAGGAACATCCGCTTGGACGGAACGGATAATTGAGGCTCCGGTGTTCAGCTTTCGCAACAACGCCTCAATGCGATCAGCGTCATCAGCGCTCACCAAGTCAACCTTGTTAAGAACGATGACATTCGCGAATTCGACCTATAAGAGAGCACATAGGGTCAATACATGACTAGCGGGTAAGTACAGATGGAACTGAGCAGAGGCACAAGATGACACAGAGAGAACGGGGAAGGTGCACAGAGAGAATGGCGAGCGCAGAGAAACGGAAGATCATGCGAGATAGAGAGGATAGCACGCTTGCTTTGGAGGTGAAAGAGATCTGCGGACTTTGAAATAAACCCTGTTCATGTGAAGAATCGAGGATTTGAGTGTGATCCGTTCGAAGGAGGAAGGGAGCAAAGGGAAGAGGTAGTGATGATGGAACATCTCTCGTTGTACGCACCTGATCACTCAGCAGATTAGCGACAGATCTTGCATCCTCTTCAGGTACATGTTCTTCACCATATCGTTGGGTCAGAGTTTCAATGGAACGTAAATCCTTGTTGAACGCTTTTGCGTCCACCAATGTGACCATCGTGTCCAATCTTGCGACCTCTCCAAGTGTTTTTCTCTCGCTGCCAGGAAGGGGTATATCGAAAGTGAACGTTTCGGCCACAGGCATGGGCTCGGAGATTCCAGAGGACTCGATCAGAATGTAGTCGAAGCGCCCATCTTCACACAGCTTTGCAATCTCCACGAGCAGATCCTCACGTAGAGTACAGCAGATGCAACCATTTTGCATTTCCACGAGACGCTCTTCGACCTGACTGAGCTTCGCACCTGACTTCTTCACGAGCTGAGCATCGATGTTCACTTTCCGTCGCAACAATACACTCTGCATTAGAATAGGTGAGTGCATATGGTACACAGCAATAAAAGGCAATGAAACAATGGTAAAGACGCCATGCGGAGAGACATGAGGCACAGGGAAGGCTTGAGAAAGGACCGCAGACATACCTTCAGCCATATCGTTCACAATCACCGCAACTTTCATGCCATCACGGTTCTCCAGGATTCTGCGAAGAAGAGTGGTCTTACCAGCACCAAGAAAGCCGGAC
>Ga0307375_10006682_pt1 | contig 10636 bp, 9 predicted proteins | sample TR1MG_FD_202531 | JGI IMG/M metagenome (GOLD analysis project Ga0307375, IMG submission 202531) | Soil microbial communities from Risofladan, Vaasa, Finland - TR-1 | ecosystem: Environmental > Terrestrial > Soil > Coastal area > Acid sulfate soil | place: Finland: Risofladan, Vaasa | collected...
TGCGCTCATCGAATCGATCAAGGGCGAGCCCCCCCTGCACCCGCGCAAGTCCGCGTGCACCAATTGCGTGCCGACGGTCATGATCCTGAACGACGAAGGTGTCAAGCGCGAGGTCAAGAACTGCATGTACCAGGGCTTGACCGAGGGGGAGCTACCGCATTTCATGCAATCCGGGGCGTGATCGGGGTCGAATCAGCGCCTCCCCTGGCCCCGACTCAGGTGCCGAGGTAGTAACTCTTCACCAAGTCGTTCTGCTCCAGCTCCGCAACGTTCTTGCCGTCGAACACGATCTCGCCGTGCACGATGATGTAGCCGCGGTCGGCGATGCGCACCGCCTGGTGAAAGTTCTGTTCAGCCATCAGCACGGTGAGCCCGTAGGCCTCCTTCAACGCCTTGATCGTAGTGATGGTGTGCGACACTAGTTTCGGCGACAGTCCGACCGAGGGCTCGTCCACCAGCAGCAGCTTCGGCGCCGACATCAGCGCACGGGCAATCGCCAGCATCTGCTGCTGCCCCCCCGACATTGACCCGGCGAGTTGGCGGCGGCGTTCCTTCAGCGCCGGAAACGTGGCGTAGCAGTACGCAAGGTTCTTCGCCATGTCGACACGCGCCAGCTGCCGGAATGCCCCGAGCAGCAGGTTCTCCTCGACCGTGAGCTTGGGAAAAAGGCGCCGCCCCTCCGGCACCATCGCAACCCCGAGGTTGACGATGTCCTGGGTCGAGAGCCGCGTGAGGTCGTGCATCTTGCCGTCGATTTCCAGCGTCACCGCGCCGCGCGTCGGCCGCACCATGCCCATGATGCACTTCATCAGCGTGCTCTTGCCATTGCCGTTGGTGCCGAGCAGGGCCACGGTTTCACCCTGTCCGATCTCGATCGATGCGCCGTGCAGCGCCCGCACCGCGCCGTAACCGGCATCGACGTTGTCGATTGTCAGCTTAAGCGCCAAGGTAGGCCTTCTGGACCTCGGGGTCGTTGACAATGGCCTCGGGCGTTCCCTCGCAAATGATGCGCCCCGCGTCCAGGCAGATCACCCGCTGCGAAAAACCCATGACGGCTTTCATGATGTGCTCGATCATGATGATGGTAATGCCGGCATCGTTCAGCTTGCGCAGGATCGCCAGTACTTCCTCCACCTCGGTCGAGGATAACCCCGCCATCGCTTCGTCCGATATCAGCAGCCGCGGCCGCGCCGCCATGGCGCGCGCCAGTTCCAGCTTGCGCAGTTCCACTTGCGTAAGCCGGTTGCTGGGACTGTCCGCCTTGTCCGCGAGACCCATGCCCTCGAGTATCTGCATCGCCTCGGCGCGCGTATCCTCGATATGCAGCAAACGGCGGTGGGCCACATATTCCAGCGGCACCAGCAGGTTCTGCAGCACCGACATGCTCGCGAACGGGCGTGGAATCTGAAAACTGCGTGCGATGCCGAGGCGGGTGCGCTTGTATGCCGGCAGCGCGGAAATGTCTTCGCCGTCGAACACGATCGAACCGCCGTCGTTTCTGAGCGACCCCGAGATGCAGCTGATCAGCGTCGTCTTACCCGAGCCGTTCGGCCCGATCAGGCCCAAGCGTTCGCCCTGCTCGATCTCGATGCTGACATCGGACAGCGCGCGGAAGCCGCCGAAGTGCTTGGACACCTGCTCGACGCGCAGCAAGCCTGCGCTCATGGCGCGCCTCCTGCCGTCGCGCGCGGGCGCGTGAGCTTTTTGATCAGGCCGAGGACACCGTCGGGCGCTGCCACCACAAATACGACCAGCATCACGCCGACCACCAGCACGTTCATTTCGCTCGAGATCGTCACCGTGACGATCTGCTGCATCGAGGCGAGCAGAATCGCCCCGATCGCCGGACCGACCCAGTTCGAGGTGCCGCCGATGATCGCGGCCGCCAGCGCCACGACCGAGTAATTGAGGCTGAATGTGGAGGCGGGCTCGAGGAAGCTCAGATACATTGGCAGCGGCGCCCCCGCCACCCCCATCAGCGCGCCGGACACGGTGCAGGCGAGCAGCTTGAGCCGCAGCGTCGGCACGCCGCTGGACTCGGCGCCTTCCTCGGTGTCGCGCAGCGCGCGTAGCCCCCGGCCGATCCACGAGACTTCGATGTAGCGCGCAATCGAAACGGCGACGACCGCGAGCACGGCCATGATGAAGAACAGCATCCTGGTGTAGGTCGCGAATGGGAACATCACAGTGGGACGCAACAACTGCAAGCCGGTGGCGCCGCCGACGTAGCGCCAGTTCACCATCAGCGTCTCCGCGATATATATGATCGCCACGGTCGCGATGGAATAGAAGATGCCGCGCAGCCGCAGCGTCAGCAGGCCGGTGCCGAAACCGAGCAGCCCTGTCACCACGGCGGCAGCGACGATTTGCACCAGGAGCGGCGCACCGAGCGCTGTGAACAAAAAAACACTGGTGTAGGCCCCGATGCCGAAGAAGGCGGCCGTGCCGAAGTTCACGTAGCCGGCGTAGCCGCCGAGAATGTTCCAGGCGGTGGCGAGGACCACGAACTGCAGTACCGCATAGCCGGCGAAGAAAAAGTACTCGTTTATCCGGCTGAGCGACAGGATCGCGGCCAGCACGACCGTCGCAGCCGCGCCGATCCAGAAGCGTGGAACGCGGCGCCTCACCGTCCGAACAGTCCTTGCGGCCGGATGCCGAGCACGACCAGCAGCAGCCCGAAAGCGACCGCCGGCGCCCACGAGGCGCCGAAATTCGTCAGCACGATCGACTCCGAAATACCGAGAATCAGCCCCGCGACGAGTGTCCCGGTCATGCTGCCCAGGCCCGCCAGCACCACGACGCAGAACGTGCGCCCGATGTAGATGCGGTCGGTCATCGGCTCCACCGGCCCGATGATGATGAGCATCGCGCCTGCGAGCGCGGTGACGGCGGTCGCGATGCCGAATGCCCACTGCTTGATGCGCACCGGGTCGGCCCCCATCAGGCGCAGCGCCGCCTCGTCCTGCGCCACCGCCTTGATCGCGCGGCCGGTGAAGGTTTTCGACAGATACAGCGTGAGCCCCGCGGTCAGCGCGAGCGCGATCCCGAACGCCACCAGCATGCGCAACGGCAGCCGCATGCCGCCCAGCTTCAGGCTATTGCCTATGTAAGACGCGTCGACCAAGCGCTGGTCGACGCCGAACTTTAGGACAAGACAAATCTCGACGATGAACGCAACACCGAAAAAGAACGCCAGCCCGCGCACCCCGGTGTCGGTGCCGCGTTTCTCGAAGGTCTCGTAATAGAAGCGGTAGATGCCGATGCCCAGCAGGAAGAAAGGCGGCATCAGCGCAAGTCCGGCGAGTACCGGATCCCAGCCGTATCCTCCGAGCACGTAGGTGCAGTAAGCGCCGAGCACCATGATCGCCGGATGGGCGACATAGGGCACGTCGAGCAGCCCGAACGCCACCGACAGCCCGATGCTCACGGCGGCGTAGAAACCACCGAGCAGTATGCCGAACACGATCGCTTCATACAGCAAGTCGAATGAAAATGTCATCTGCCAGTGATCCGTCCTTGGGGCCAGGAGAGTCAAAAAAACGGCGCGGGCTCGCCGCGCCGCCTTTGCCACAATACCAGCTTGCTACTGGGCCTTGTTGAATGGAATGACGTCGGCTGTTTTGTACGCCTTGGGCTCGACGATCGGCATCTTGCCGGACTGGCGGAACTGGTCCACGTTCTTGTCGGCGACGCCGCGGAACTGGACATCCACCATGCGCGCCTTCGCCCATTCGCCGTCCGGTCCGAAGCGGATGTCGCCGACGATGGTCTTCATCACGTGCGTGTGCATGTATTCTGCCAGCACCTTGTCGTCGAGGCTCTTGGTGGCCGTGATCGCCTGCGCGAGCATCTGCCCGATGGCGTAGTTGTAGGGCGGCAGATAGTAACCGAGCGGATCCACTTTGGCTTCGATGGCCTTCTTCGAGTAGCGATCGAGGAAGCTCCGCACGCCCGGGAAATCCATCGTCTTTTCCGGCGCGTAGGTGGTGTAGTTGACCCAGCCGTTGAGCATCGAACCGAGCGACTCCATAATCGGCCCGAACTGCAGGCCCACCATGCCGCCGCCGATCAGTTTCACCGACGAGCCGACGCCGAGCTCGTGCACCGAGCGCACGATGCCGACCGAATCGTTCGGATACGACATTACGTACACGATGTCCGGCTTCGCCGCGCGGATCGCACGAATCATCGAGGAAAAGTCCACCGTCCCCGGCGGATAGTTCTGGTCATAGACCGTCTTGAAGCCGTCTTTGGCGGCGATGCTTTTCGCCCCGCGCGCCAGGTTCTGCGCGAATTCCTGGTCGGCGGAAATAAACGCCACGGTCTTCGCATGGAGCGTCTTGCCGGCGCGGAAGAAGTTGTCCGACCAACTCGCCGCGTCGTTCCAGGGTGCGTTGTTGAACCACCTGTCGTAGTGGACCGTGTGGTTGACCTGGAACGAGAAATCGCCCATCAGCAGCTTGCCGCGCTGCTTCACCAGCGGCATCAGCGGCGCCGTGGGCACCGTCGCATAGGGCGCGATGAGCAGATCGACCTTGTCGACGTCGAGCAGCTTGGTGTAAATGCCGGGCGTGTTCGCGGGACTGGACTGATCGTCGTAGGTGATCAGTTCGACCTTGCGACCGAGCAGCCCGCCCTTGGCGTTGACGTCATGGACCCACATCTCCAGCGCGATCTGTGCCGCCTTGCCGCCGGCGGCCAGTCCACCGGTCAGGGCCATGCTGTGGCCGATCTTGATCGGCGGCTCCGCCTGCGCCGCGGGTACCGCGACACAGGTTGCCAAAGCAAGCGCGCCCGCCAGCAGAAACTGCCTCCTCATGGAACTTATCATGGCACTCCTCCTTTTTCATGACTGCCCCGATACAGGGGCTATGCGACATCCTATCAGGAAGTCATTGCCGAAGAATACTGATTTCCTATACTTGCTATTGGAAAATCAGAATACCATAGCCCAGATGCGATGGCGCGACCGGCGAGCGTGCACCCATCGCCGGTTGATGCCGCTTCAGAGCCCGTGTAGCCTATACGCGCTCAACACTCACTCAAACCGCATTGCCCATGACGGCCAGCACGAACCGGTCTGCCGATCGTCGACGGGGTACCGAACCGGAACGGAGATCTCCATGAAACTGCCATCGCGCATTGTCGACATCTCGGTAACCCTGGACAACGACACCGTCCTCGATCCGCCGAGCATGCGTCCGCACATAGAATATCGGACAAACAGCGAGAACGCGCCGATGCTGCTCGAGAGTTTTCCCGGCCTGCGCCAGGAAGACCTGCCGAACGGGGAAGGCTGGGCGTTCGAGCTGGTGAATTTCACCACGCACAACGGCTCGCACATGGACGCCCCGATTCACTACCAGTCGAAGACGATCGACGGCGGACACATGATGAGCATCGACGAGATTCCGCTCGACTGGTGCTTCCGTCCGGGCGTCAAGCTCGATTTTCGCCATTTCGACGATGGCTACATCGTCCAGCCGGCGGACATCGACGCCGAATTGCAGCGCATCGGCCACGAGCTGCAGCCGCTCGATATCGTGCTCGTCAACACCCGCGCCGGCAGCATGATCGGCAGCGACGAATACCTGAGCGCCGGCTGCGGCATCGGCAGAGAGGCGACGCTCCACCTCACCCGGCGCGGCGTGCGCATCACCGGCATCGACGCCTGGGGATGGGACGCCCCGTTTGCTCATACGCGGCGCCGCTGGGAACAGACCGGGGATCCCAGCATCATCTGGGAAGGTCATTACGCCGGCCGCGAGACTCCCTATTGCCACATGGAGAAGCTAGCCAATCTGGAGCAGCTTCCCGCGGCCGGTTTCGTCGTCGCCTGCTTCCCGCATAAGATCAAGAACGGCTCGGCCGGATGGGTCCGCGCGGTCGCACTGTTCGACTAGCCGTAGCGGGCGCTCGTCGCATGGCGGGGGGGTGACAGGGAGCGGGGCGGGAAAGGAAGGGGCCCGCCCTTTCATGTATCCATTTCAGAAGCTTGCCGGGGAACGCTCGCCACCGCAGCGCTTCATTTGCGCGCCGCCTTGCCGATCGTTTCGGCCCGCTGCCGCAACTCATGCACGAACAGCTGCGCCGGCGCGGGCAGCGGACATCGCGTCAGGTTGATGAGGTAGAGGTCCGCTTCCAGATAGGGCTCGGCGATCGGGTTTATGCACAGCCGCGCCGAATCGAGGTCGCATGCCACCGCCGTCAGCGGCAGGATGGTCGCCCACTTCGAGTTGCTGACGAAGTCGATCATGCCGTGCACCGAATCCATCTCCAGGATGCGGCCGACACGGATCTCCTTGGTCCAGATGCGGCGCTCGATGTTCCTGCGCAGCGTGTGGTTGGGCGACGGAACCACCAGGTTGAGCGGCGCAAGGTCCTGCAGCCGGACCGGTTCACCGCGTTTGAAATTGAGCGCCGGATGGCTGATCAGGACCATGGTCGCTTCCGACAGCTTGGTGATCTCGATGCCCTCGTGCTTGGGCGGCTCCAGCACGACCGCAAACTCGACCGTCTCAGCGAGCACCGCTTCCGCCAGCATATCGCTGAAACCCTGGATCAGCCTGATGTCTATCATCGGGTAGGTGTCGACGAATGCCGGCAGAAACGATGGCATCACGCCGCGCATGATCGACGGGATCAGTCCGGCCCGCACCTGGCCCGCGACCTGCCCGCTCACCTCTTCGATCTCGAGCTTGGCCGAATTGACCGAATGCAGGATCGCGACGGAGTGGCGGTAGAAGCGCTGCCCGGCGGCGGTGGGCGTGACGCCGTGTACCGAACGTTCGAACAACGCGCGACTCAGGATCTGCTCCAGGTTGCGGATTTGCGAGCTCAACGCCGGTTGCGAACAATGCTCGCGCAAAGCCGCCTTGGAGAACGTAGCTTCTTCGTAGACGGCGACAAAATACTGCAACTGGCGAATGGTGATCGGGCTCATGACCTATCCAAATCTCCGTGCGAAAGACACCGGTGCCAACTCGTCCGCGGCGCGCGACGCCGCTGCGCGACGCCGCTGGCGGCGAACCTCACACGCGGTTGCAAACCATGCGCATGTTACACCTGCCCGGCATGCGCGTTACCGAGCTGCACCGAGCCGGCTTCCGTCCCTAGGAAACGCGGCGGCAGCTTCATTAGCGCCCGCTCGCGCAGCGCCGGCCGCCGATGCCACGCTGTCGATGCCATGCTTGACAAAGCGATTGCAGAGGACCAAATTGGAAAAATGAACGCTGGATCAGCACTCGTTGTCAGCTTGCCAGAGACATTACGCCGGCGCCAGAATCTTCGGTTAAAACAATATATTTTTTACGATATCAGGGGGCCCATGAAAGCGCACAAGAACGGCAAGCCCGGGAAGGTTGATCCGCCCAAGCGCGAGATCAATCGAAGCCGGCCGAAAGTGAAAAGCTGGCGACGCGGCAGCCGCCTGGAAAAATCGGAATTGCTTCGCCATGCCTTGCTCGAGGCCGCCGCGGCGGTCGTGGGCGAAGTCGGCTACGCCAATGCCTCGATCGCGCTGATCACGACGAAAGCCGGCGTCGCACAGGGGACGTTCTACAATTATTTCGAATCCCGCCAGGATATTCTCGACAAGCTGCTTCCCACGCTGGGCGAAGAAATGCTTGCCCACATAAAGCAATGCGCGAGCGGGGGCAGGAACTATACCGAAATCGAAGAACGCATATTCCGCGGTTTTTTTTCCTTTCTCGGGAAGACGCCGCATTTTTCCCGCATTCTGAACGAAGCGGAGAGTTTCGCGCCTTCGGGCCACAAGCAGCACTTCGACAACGTTTCGACGAAATACCTTCACTTGTTTCACCGCTCCAAGCTCGAGGGTGAATTTCCAAACTACAGCGAAGAGGAACTCGAAGTCGTCGTGTTCATATTGCTGGCGGCAAGAAGCTACCTCGCCCTGCGCTTCCTCGGTCGCGCCGGGCAAAAAGGCACTTTGCCGGAATGGGTCGCCGCGACGTACATGAAATTCGTTCGCTATGGACTGGAAGGCGTGCCGCCGCCGGCCCGCGTGCACGCCCCGCGCGGCGAAAGCGAAGCGAGAAAGAAAGAAAAAACCTCCGCCTGAGACGGTTTCTTGGCCACGGTCCACGCGCTGCAGACGCACGGCGGCTCCCGCGTTTTTTGCCTGTGCCCGGGATCCCGGCACAGATCCCGGCACAGGGCTTGACAAGGCTATTGCGGAAGCCTAGATTTCGATTGGTGAATGGTGAGTCACGCCTCGCCGATAGCAGGCGGCCGCACAGCCGCAAACTGACCCCGCGTTCTGCAGAGCAATAGATCGCACCCGAGTAGCATATAAATACGCCGCAGCGCGGACCGACCAAAAAATGTAGCGGCGCAAGCCGCGAAGCCCCGCGTCCCACACCAGCAAGGAGGAGAGACATGCCGAACAACGAGAAGTACCCCACCCGCATCGCCCGCCGCCGCTTCCTCAAGAATACAGCCGCCCTTGGCGGAGCCGCAGCGCTTAGCTTCCCGATGATCTCGCGCGCCAAAGCGAAGACCATCCGCATCGGCATGCCGACCATCCTGTCCGGGCGCGTCGCCCAGCTGGGCACTTCCTCGCGCAATGCGGTGACGATGGAAGTCGAGAAGTTCAATGCCGCCGGCGGTCTCGGCGGGCGCAAGATCGAGATGATTTTCCGCGACTCCAAAGGCCAGCCGCAGGAAGCCGCCCGGATTTCGCGCGAACTGATCAACAGCGACGGCTGTGAAATCCTGATCGATGGCGAGGCCTCCTCCGGCGCGTTTGCAGTCAACGAAGTCGCCAGGGATCTCGGCATGCTGTGCATTCACGTCAACTCGGAGACCTCTGCGCTGACGGCCGACCCGAAGAACCGCATTCCCAACGCCTTCCGCACAGCCCGCCAGGGCGTGCACGACTCGATCGCCGGCGGCAACTATTCGGCCGGTATCGCCAAAGCCAAGGGCCTGCGCAAGTGGATGACCTGCTCGCCCGACTACTCCTACGGCCGCGACACGACGGCGCAGTACGTCGAGTACCTCAAGCTGTTTTATCCGGAGATCGAGATCGTGGGCGAAGCCTGGCCGAAACTGTTCCAGCCGGACTACACCGAGGTCATCACCAAGGTCCTGCAGGCCAAGCCGCAGGCGCTGTACTCCTGCTTGTGGGGCGGCGACCTCACTTCCTACATCGACCAGGGCAACATCTACGCGCTGTTCGGCACGACTCAGTTTTTCGCCGTCAACATGGCCGACTACACGGTGCTGACGGCGGTCAAGAACCTGCCCGCCGGCATTCATTCCGGCAACCGTTATATCAAGACCTTCCCGCACACCAAAGCCAACGCCGCCTGGGCCGATGCCTATCGCGCGAGGTACAAGGAATACCCGACCAACTGGTCCTGGCAATCGGCGACTAGCGTCAACTTCCTTACTGCCGCAATGAAGAAGACCAAGAGCACGGACGGCAAGAAACTTGCCGATGCGCTGCGCGGCATGCAGATCGAGTCGCCGTTCGGCACCGACGGCACCATCACCATGCGCGGCGAAGACCAGACCATCATCGGCTATGCCATTGGTTGGGGCGTTACCATTTCCAAGGAGCCCTACATGCCCGATGTCCACCCGGGGGACTGGAAACAGATCCTCGAGCTCGAGGTCGACTGGAAACGGCGCAACCACTACATCTGATGCGCTGAGAGCGAAAGCCGGGCGCAAGCGGCTAGCGCCCGGCTGCCGCGACTTCTTCCTTCCCGACATTACTCCTCGGACGTGGATCCAGCCGCACTGGCCCAATGCCTAAGCACGACATCCTGCGTGGTGACCCAGCTCACCAGCGGCATGATCGTCGGCATGCTGCTTTTTCTGGTCGCCGCCGGGCTGACGCTGATTTTCGGCGTGCTCAAGGTCATCAACTTCACGCATGGCTCCTTCTACATGCTCGGCGCCTATTTCGCCCTAACCGTCTACAGGCTGTCGGGCAGTTTCGCGCTGGCGGTGGTATGCGCCGGCGCCGGTGTCGCCCTGTTCGGCTTGGTGTTCGAGCGCCTGTTCATCAGCCGCGTCTACGGTTCGAACGTGCTGATGCAGCTTCTTGTTTGCTACGCGTTCATCCTCATTCTGGATGATGCGGTCAAGCTGATCTGGGGCGCGGACTTCCAGTCGATGGGGATGCCCAGCCAGTTTCAACGGCCTCCGATCCTGTTCGCCGGCGGCGTCGTGCCTGTGTTCTATCTGTTTCTGATCGCGATCGCCTTAGCCATCGGCCTTGTCCTCTGGCTGGTCATTGCGCGCACGCGGATCGGCAAGATCGTGCGCGCGGCAGCGCACAATCCCACCATGACGTCCGCGCTCGGAATCAACACCGGACTGATCTACGCGATCGTGTTCGCGGCCGGCAGCCTGCTGGCGGGCCTTGCCGGCGCCTTGGCGGCGCCGGTGCGCTCGATGGCGCCGGGAATGGGCATGTCGATCCTGATAGAGTCGTTCATCGTCACCGTAATCGGCGGCATGGGCTCGATTGGCGGCGCGCTGGCCGGCTCGCTGTTAATCGGACTCATCCGTTCTTTCGGTTCGATTGGGTTCCCGCTGTTTACCGAAGGCATCATGTTCCTGTTCATGGCAGGAGTTCTAGTGATCAAGCCCAGCGGTCTGT
>Ga0307375_10006685_pt1 | contig 10635 bp, 15 predicted proteins | sample TR1MG_FD_202531 | JGI IMG/M metagenome (GOLD analysis project Ga0307375, IMG submission 202531) | Soil microbial communities from Risofladan, Vaasa, Finland - TR-1 | ecosystem: Environmental > Terrestrial > Soil > Coastal area > Acid sulfate soil | place: Finland: Risofladan, Vaasa | collected...
TTGTTCTTGCGCAGGGCTTGGCTCATTTTGCTGCTGCGCTGGTTGCGCTGGCTGGTTTGGCGCGGTGATCGCGGGCACTTGCCCTTTCTGGTCCACGAAACCCGCACCACTGAGTAACTCGTCGGCAACGCCAGCAGTACCGGGCACGGTCGCAATGATCTGCGCGGCCTGCATGGCGGCATACATAGCCTCGACGATCTTCAACATCTTCTCGGAGTTGCCCTTCGCGATCATCTGCTCGAGTTGCGCGGCCTTGGCCTTGATCAGTTCGATATCGGCGGCCTGCTTGTCCATAGCCATCTGGTGTATCTTCGCCTGCATCTGCTGGGCTGCCTGCTGTTGCTGGGCGACTTGCTCCGGTGTCTGGTCGTCCTGAATGCCGATGCCGGCCACTTTGCGCAGGCGCTCGATAACCTTTTCCTTGTCCGGTATGTCGGTAAGGCCAATAACCATATCGATGATTGCAGCTTGGAACTGAGGCGGCAGGCTCTTGGTAACCTCAGTGAGCGCGGTAAATTGTTGCTGCCTGAACGCCGGTGTGCTCGGAACTTCCTCGAGAACGATGCGGCTGGGCACTCCGCGAACTTCGTTGGCTATGCTGCCATCCGGCATCTTCTGGTTGAGTATGACCTTGGTGCGCTTTCCGCCGAACTTCTTGACGGCTACCGGCAATTCTTTGTCCAGCATGTCCTCGCGAACCATGGAGAACAGCAGATCGCCAACATGGCGCTTTGAATATGAGTAGTTATCGTTGATCTCGGCCATGACAATGTTGCCTTGATCTATGTCAATTCCCTTTGCAACGCCTGACATTGGGCTACTCTGCTGGCCAGCCGGGGAATTGTACGTGCCGCCTGCGTTGTTGATATCGCTTGCAGACTGCTGGCGGCGCTGGAACTGCTCACTGGTCAGGCCGTTGTCATTGTCCTCTTTCCAAATAGCTTGGGGCTTCGTCGGATCCAGCAGCACAACGGAGTCAGCGCGGGCAAGGTTCTCTTTCACGTTCGCCCACGTGTTGTATTTTGTGTCAATCGCATCACTGGAAGCTCGCAGACGGCGAGAATTCAGCATCCAGTGCATCTTGGAGTCGGACGAGTTCACCACGTCTTGCGGGCTCATCATGGCGCGAATCAGGCCATACGGTACGCCGCTGGTGTATTCCTTGTATCCCCAAAACGGAACATACGGGAAATGCCGGTGCGGATACGGTGTCGGCCGATCATACAAGCGGTGCGGGCCCAGGTAGAAGGCAACCCGGACCGTGGAGAATGTCGCCATCTGCGGCTGAATCACGCCAGCCTTAACGACTTCGGTATGCCTCCAGTTCTTCTTGTCGAACGGAATAGCCTTGCCGTTTGGCAGTCTGAGGATCAATCCGCGCTGCCACATGCGGTACCAGACCTCGTACAGTGTCGCGCGGCGGCGCTCGGTGTTGCGCCAGTCCATTGAATCGATGTTCGTCAGGCGCTCGATGTTGGCCGCATTCATCAGCATGGTATCAATAACCGGGTGCGTATCCCATTGCCATGTCCTGAAACTGTCCTGTACGCACCATTTAATCAGGGCGGCATACTCTGGCATCATGGCTTCAAGCACGTCCTGATCGAACGAACGGCGACGCACCAGGTAGCGGGCATCCGACAAGTCAGGCATGCGTGAGCGCCAATCCCACCACATTTCATCACGGTGCACGTCCTGAACCCGGTACGGATAAGCCATGGCGTCTGCGGATCTGGCAACTTCAACCCAGCCCATGCCCGACTTTATCTGCGGCGCGTAGGCGTTGGATATCGCCCGGTTGGCATTGGACAGGCGTTCGGCTTCTTTCAGCTGCGCGCCCATGGCGTCCAGCATGTTCTCGGGCACATCCTGGACTTCATTATCTTGGGTGACGCGCCAATCGGTACGTGTCTTGGCTTCCATACCTAACAGCGCATTGATGGCCGGCGCGATCAGGTTGGTGATCAGCGGCGGGATGCCGAGGCGTTCCATTCTGGCGAGACGTTCCGCGGTAAGCTGTTGGCCATCGTAGTAGTCGTCGGCCTTCATGGCTTCTTCTCGCCACTTCGGCTGCCAGCGAATATCAGACAGGATATTTTCAAGCTGCTGCAAGGTCATGGCATTGCCGACTATCTGCGTCTTGACGCCATCCTCTTGCCGTATCGTCACGTCAGAATCGTTCCGCGCGGAACCTTGATCCTGGTGTAAGCTGATAATGTTAGAACCAGTCTGGTTTGTCGTTCGCATCGTATGGGCCTTTTGAGACTTGATTATTGATTAAACCAGCATCTTTTGCCTGTGCGTACTGCCTGAAAGCATCTGCGCCTTCGCTGTTGCCATCGTTCTTTTCGGGGGTCGACTCGTTGTATCGTCCCTGCCTTGAATCCCACTTCTTCTTGTAGTTGTTCAGCCGGCGCAGTCCAACCTCGCAGCCTTTCTCGTCAAAGTAAGCAGACGCGAAGTGCGAACGAGTGATCTGTATGCCGGTATTTATGTCGCTGATTCTAGGCACCCTGATAATGTTTTTCAGGCCAAGTCCTTCAAGCTGCTCAATAACGGACTTGTTTGTATCACTCAACGGTTTATTGCCGGCATCGTGCGGCAGATAATGCTTCCCGAACAGGTATCCAGAGTCCTGCAGCACCTTCATGTACTGCTTCAGGTTCAGGCCGTGGCCTTCGTAGTAGCTCAAGAACCGGTCCTCCATCCCAACAGTCTGGTGGAACCAGATCGCGCAGCCATCAGAATTACCGATATCCCAAAACGTATCTACCGGAACCTGTGTCTCAGGAATGTTGAGTATCCGGCCTTTGGTGCGCAGCATGGTCATTTCATGCGCGTAGTAGCATCCTTCCGTCGACCGTTTGAATGCTTCGCCAGGAGAACTCGGGTATTCTTGCCACATCTTTTCCCGAGATCCTGAAAAATCTGCTTCCCGTGTCGCCACATACCAAGCGCGTTGCCGCGGGCTCAGCTTGCAGCACATTTCCTCTTCTACCTGGTTAAAATACTCGTGGTCATTCTCGGTGACGTTGACCAGCGCCGGATTGACCTCGTATTCCGGGCTATCATCCCACCAGGCGAAGAAGTGAAACCTGAAATCCTTTGTTGTCAGCGGCTTATTCTGTTCCTGTTGCGCCATTGCGCGCCGCGTCATTTCGTAGAATTCGCCCTCATCACCCTCAGAAGTAGACTCGATCACCGCTACGCCGCTCATTGGTACAGCAGGCAAAGAACCGGTGATTACCTCGTTTGCCTTGTCCGGGTACTTGGCGCATATCTTCCCGAATTCAGAGATATGCAGCCGGTGTATTGTGCCGGACCGCATCGACGTTGCTACCCGAACCGAACTGTTATTATGCGCGAACAGCAGTTCAATGGCGCTATCCCTTGCCAGCGGGAATGCAATTTTGAACACCTCAGGCAGGTTGTCGTATGCAAACTTCACCTTGTCCCGAAAGATTACCTCGGCAGCTTCTCGATCGTGAGCAATGATACCGCACCGGCTGTTTGCCACCCAAAGCGCATGGTCCAGCCACAATATAGCGATCAGCGTGGTAAACCCACGCTGACGTGCCTTCAATATCAGGTTACGGTGATACATGCGCTTGATAAACCGCATCTGCACCCTGTTGGGGATGAACGGTATTACCAGGCTTTCCTCGCTGCCGTCACCCTTTATGGTGATTTTGTATAGTTCACCAGAGCAAATGCGCCACATGGGATCTGATAACTTATCCCCAAACCGCTCCTTTAGCTCGACTATTGCGGCCTCAAAGTCAGTCGTCTCTTGCAATTGGTAACGCCTTTCCGCTGCATTGCTCCAAGAACTCACGCAATGGGTTCAACTTCTGCTCGTTGTCGCGCTCGAACATGCCCAAATGCTTCATGGCTTTTTCGATCGCGGAATTTTTGTCCCATAGCTTGATCTTTTTGGTATATCCGATCTGCTTGCGTTCCTTACCTTGACCGTCAAACAGTTCATCCACTTCGAGCGAAGAAACCGCACCAGCTATAGCATCTGGCCAATCCTTGACTTCCAATAATGCACCATTTTCAGTAAACAATTTACGCAGGTCAGCATGGACAATTTTAGACAATTCACCTATCACAGTATCGGTGTTTAAGCGGTGTTTTTCGGCTAATTTGTCCTGCCTTTGTCTAATCATGGACAGAATGTGGGGTAGCTTGGACATTCTACTTCCTTGCTTTGCCGCGCTATTTGCCTTGTAACCGGCTTTGATAGCAGCTTGCGTCTTGTTTCCACCATTGGACAAAAATGCCTCAACAAACAACAGTTCGCGCTTTTCCTTCGATAGCTGGCTGCTGCCTGATTGTTTCTTCTTGGAAGCCATCACATACTCACTTCGAATTGATTGTGCTTGGACATATTAGCATGAGCGGTCAGTATTTGCAGGTTGAACTGCACATGAAGCCCGCAAACCAATGGGTGCTTGAGCGGTATATCGTGATCAACGTGGCGCTCAATGCCATCCAACTGCTGCAGGCGCTTCGCCTCGGCATAGATCGCGTTCATGGTTTCCATGTCTGCCCAAGGCGGTGTTGCCTGAAGCTGCCGGTGTTTCCTGGTGATGTTGTGCATCCTAATCACAGCTGGCTGCATCAAGCGACGATTGATCGCCTTTTCTCTGTCTTTTGGCTTCAACACTTCAGCGTTGGCAATTCTGTATTCACGGTTGCGCTTTGATTCTTCCTCGCGGCAAGTTGCCCAGCGGGCCTTGTCGTACTGTTTTTCAATGCGCAAAGCTGTCATGCAGGACCGGCAATATACCTGGAGTCCGTTCTTTCTGGCCTTGTTTGGGCCAAACTCCACACCGGTATGGTGACATTTTGGGCATTCTTTATCAGCATTTATGCCGGCGCGCCAGTCTTTCTCGATCGCTTCCCAGTCGATAGGCTTCTTGGGTGTTTTTTTTGTGTCGGCATTCATCGTAATTCCAGTCTGAAGCTACCGCGGCGCGCCTTGATGCGCTGTAGCATGCGGTAAAAGCGGGTAAGGCGCGATTCTCTCGCGCGCTTGGTTTCAATCCTTGTTGTTGCTGTGCGCATGGCGTTTCTTCTTTCTGCGTTCGCCGTGGCGGCGCTCTCCGGCAGCGTGAATGCCTGCGGCAACGGCTTGGGCGTCAGCGGTGGCTTTGCCGAACTTGGCGAGGGTATGCGCATAGGTTGCGCCTTTGTGGAACTCGGCTATGTTCGAACCGGTGTTGTCTTTACCCGAGCGGAGCGGCATCGTAGACCTCCTGCGGCTTGGTATGTGGGTATTTGCCGATCACGTTCGCCTGCAAGAACTGGCCAAACGAGTGTGAAGCCAGCAGATCCTTGTAGGTCGACGGCTCGACGCCGTGGTAATGGTATGGGGCTTTTGAGCCTTTGAACTGGACGGCCAGCGTCTTTGTGGCTGCGTCATAGCCGGCATGGGTGGCGCTGGTGGAGTTGACTCGGTGTAATGCGACTTTCACGGCTTTAGTCATGGCCTTGCTCCTGGCATGTTAATGGTGTGGTCAATCCGTGTGGTCTGGTGGAGTTCGCTCTGATTCACAATCAGGTTGAATGCCTCCATCCCGACGAGGGCGACTATGCCGACAACGGCGGCGATTACCCACCCGCGTATCATGTTCAGGCCGGGCAGCTGGGTTTCAATCAGCCTGACGCGCTCCTTGGCGGCTTCAATGGCGCTTGTATTTATCTCAATAGAGTGGAAGGCTCGGGAAAGGCCGCGGCTTGTTTCATCATGCTTTACATCAAGCCTGGTGAGGATCTTGAGCGAATCGTCAATACTTTCGATGGCCACAACAATCTTGTCGCGATCCTTTTCGAGCATTTTGACACGATTATCAAGTACTCCCACATCTACACCATGTCTATCTTCCGGCATGCTATTCCCCTTTCGCTGGGATAAGGGGAATTTAGGCCGGCGCTACGGGGGCCTGCGGCGCTTCCGGCTGAGGATCTACCACGGTATAACCCGCTTCGGTCAGCACGGCTTTGGCCTGCTCGATCTTGATTGCCTTGGATTCCAGGCTGTCAATGAATTGGAAAACGGCTGATTCTGCAGCATGCCCGGCCTTTACTGCCTCGTCGCGCAGCGCGGTGATGGAAAATTTCATGGTAGTGATCTCCTTGTTGTTGGTTGTTGTCAGCGGTTCCGCCGCTGGGCGGGTGAATCGTTTGAACCAACTCATTGCGATTACTTGCCTGATGGGCGCTTATCCAGACCTTTTTCAGCCAGCAGTGCCATCACATCATCGACATGAAGGCAATCGCACATACAGGCAATTGGATCACTAGTGCTCGGTTCGTGCCCGGTCTGAATGTAACCATTGCAGTAGTCATTGCCAGCAGTAGCATCGCGAAGCGTGCCAACTGCATCGATTTTCCCGCTCAGCATGCCAACAATCTTGTCGCCGTTCTTTGCTTCACGTCCGTTTCTGTAGTGCATGATTTACTCCTTGTTTAATTAAGCGTTTATTGCACCGTTACCCCGTATTTAATCAGCAACTTCTGTAGCCGGTAAAGCCGGTTAGCTACTTGCTCGGTTGACTCGGGACTATATTCGCTGAGGTATGCTGAAGCATAATCGCCGGTGGCGGCACCATTAGCGCTTTGGGTATGACCAGTGGCTTCGGGCACGGCGCTGCAACCGGAACTGGTGTAGCGCACCCGGACAACAGGGTGAGACTTCCAATAATCAGCAATGGCAGTAGCGGTATCGACAGTATTTTGGTTCGCATCGTTCAACTCCTTCGCGTGTTGTGCATCGATCAACTTAACCTGGGCGGCCTGATCCTTGCCAATCTGAGCAGTCTGCGCCACAAACTTTGTATAAGCATCATGCTCAGGAATATACTCAAAATGATAGCAACCCCAAAAACCAGCGCCCACAAGAATTGCAGCAATAACAGCAGCAATACCGAGCTTAACAGCAATTCCAGCAGTTCCAAACATTTCACTTGCCCTCCTGTTGCTCTATCTTGTCGGCCTTGGTGTCCCAGTAGTGCTTTCCGGTTAGTACGCCCACAATGCCGGCAATGGCAATCACAAACCCTTGATAGTCAGGTATGGCGACCTGATGGAACTTGATTACTATCTCCGCTGATGCCCACATAGTAACAATATGCGGCCAGTCGCGCAGGATACGCTTATACAGCTTGAGCAGCGTTGCCATTTTCGTCAATAACCTCAAGCATGAACTCGTCGACACCTTCAAGGCGCTTCATAAACGATGCGAATACTTCCCGAGACTTGGTAATCATTTCGTCGTGCTGCGCATCATACTCAATAATCGCCTCTCCGCACAATGTACAACCCTCTGAATCACGGTTGAAATTCCCCCAGTGCGGGAACAGGATGCCGGTATGGCCGGGTATCTCAACCAATTCGAATGTCTCGATCGGGATAGGATAGGCCGGGTTCTTTGGATTGTCGAGGAAATGATGCCCGCGCACCGCATGATAGGTAGATCCAGCCGTTACGATCGGCACCCAGTCACCATTCAGCAGGTAGGCATGGGTAAGTGTCACCATAAACGGCTCGGTATCGCCTTGAAAGGTGAACTCACCAAAGATGCCGTCAGGCCGGTATGCTGTGTATTTTAGTTGGTGTGTCTGCATTTTCAGTGTTCCAAATAAATAACCCACCGCCTTGGGTGGGAAGATCGCCAGCAGGGTGCGGCGATTGGGAGTTAGGTGCCCCCGGTAGCTGGCCGGGAGCGATCAATTAAACCTATCCGTCTGAGGAGCAAGCCACTCGGGATGGCGATTGATCAGCGCATGCGAAAAGCATATACGCTTAATAATCAATGGTGTCAAATAGAAATGCGCCCTTCACCAGTTTTCTAACCCCTTGTTGGTTAATGGAATTGGCTGGGACGCATTTTTGTTTGTGCCAGTGCTATGCGGGGAATTCGCGCTGCCAGGTGCGGGCTCCCCGGATGGCCTCAAGTCTGCCGGTGCTTTGGCTGGCCTCGTATTGGGAACGATCACGGAAGCGGTGAAATTTATAGCCGGTTCTCTTCCGCAAGAACTACCCGGCCCACATGACTCGATCACATACAAACTTCGTATGCTTGTTCCCTTCTATGTATTCAATTACGCTGTGGTCAGTAAACCCAAGCCTATGGGAAAGCATTGTTCCGTGTTTCAATAAAATTTGCAAGCGGTTTGTTTACCACTTTTGCGCGAAAAGCTCCGTCCTTTAGGTCGGGGATGGATAGCGCGGATGCCGCAGGCGTCCGATTTGACAAATGATACACGGCGTATATTATGAAGTGGTGAAAAAGATATTAAAAACCATTCGGGTTCGCGTAAAGGATAAACACAAGGCCGTGCTGTCACAGTGGGCCTTTGAGGTCAATCAGGTCTGGAACGCGGCCAATGAACTGAGTGCGGAATACTCATGGATTCCGATCCCGGGTGTGGGATATATCAACGGCGGGACATCAGGATTTGACCTGCAGAAGGAACTTAAGGGTATTCGCGCCGAGCGCGGACTGACCATCGGTGCCGCAACAGTCCAATCTATCATCGCCGAACACGCTAAATCCCGAAAACAGTACAAGCGAAATAAATTGCGGTGGCGTTGTTCAGGCGGATCGAAGCGGGCATTGGGCTGGATTCCGTTTAAGACTGCTGGCGTTGAACTGGTGAATGGCCAGATCCGCTTTTGTGGTCATTTCTTCAATATCTGGGACAGCTACGGCCTGGCCGGATACACCCTCGGGCCCGGATCATTCTCGGAGGACTCAAGAGGCCGGTGGTATTTCAATACCACGGTTGAAGTTGAGGTAAAGCCGAACGAAAGCAGTAAATCGATCGGGATTGATCTGGGATTGAAAGCGGTAGCGACCGGTTCCGAGGGGAAACCGTTTGAGCGCCGTCGCATCACCGATGAATTTGCCAAGGAACTGGCCGTAGCGCAGCGCGCCGGCAAATCCAGGCGGGTTAAATCTATTCACGCCAGGATCAAGAATTGTCGGAATGACGCGATCCATAAATACACCACTGAGATGACTAATCAGTACGGCGCCATCTTCGTGGGTGATGTCAGCAGCAAGAAGTTGGTAAAAACCAAGATGGCAAAGTCCGTCCTCGATGCAGGATGGGGCTATCTAAAAACACAATTGAAATATAAAGCGATGGCGCGGTCAGTTGTGTTCGACGAAGTAAATGAACGAAACACTACCCAAACCTGCTCGTGCTGCCTGGCTACGCCAGTCAGCAGTCCGAAAGGTAGAGCGGGCTTGCGAATAAGAGAATGGACTTGTACCGAGTGTGGTACGACGCATGACAGAGACGTTAATGCGGCAAGGAACATTCTCCGATTGGGACATCAATCGCTAGAAGTAGGAATCCCCGCTCTTTAGGGCGGGGAGGATGTCAAGCAGGGGAATATCCATCTTCGAAGGCTTTTGCCGGAGAAAAAGATTTATATCCATCCGGATACACCACGTAATAGCCACCAGCATACGGCTTGTGCTTGTCGTTATAGCCTGGCTCACCATAGAAGGGCGCATATCTCGCATCTTCCGGGTGCATCTTTCCGTCAGGATCTACCTGTTTGAGCTTGAGCGCATGCACGATCTTGTGAGACTTGTACTTTGGCATTTCTGCTGAATCTGACATATCATTACTCCTTGATTTGCTAGTGGTAAAACCCCCACTCGGGTATTCGATCATCATGTGCGCTAAAATGGGATATTGCCTCAGCAGAAACAGACGAGCAGATCACACCATCCTTGCCGTATTCCTCGCGCCGCATGGTTTCCGGGTTGTCGTAGGTGCGCGACAGATCCACCAACCAAACGCTATCAGGGCGGTTAGTTTCCATTTTCCACCCGATCTGGCATAACCCAAGTCTGCACCGGTATTGGCACACAGCACAGCGCACCCACATATATCCGGCCTTTCTCGGTGATTCGGTAAATTGCCTCTTTTACCTCTTCCCTCGGCACTTCTTCCAGCATTCCAGAAACGGTCCATGTACCAACTGGTGATTTGAATTTATCTATGGCTTCCCGTACTACTGGTGCAGAAAAATCACCACCCCTGTAATCAGTTGGGGTGCACCGGTAATGTAGCATTATTTCGATTTCTAACGGTGTCATGGCTTTTCTCCCTAAACGCTTTCAATAACAATACCCACGATCGCGGCCAAAGCCTGAAGCACGTCGCCGCCGTAATCACGTCCAGATCCATAACCATCGCCGTACGGGATAACATCGTCAGCATTGGCCAATTCTTCGCCGTTTCGGTCATAAAGCCACCATCCATCATTGTCGATCACAGCCTTGCACCCCGGATTGCGCATGATGATTTCGGCCAGGTTCTTCTTTTCCAGCGCGTCAGGGTCTATCTTTCCAGTCATTCCGTTCATTTTATCCTCACTCAAAGTAATCGGCTGGCGCGACCAACCCGGCAGATTCCAAAGCCTGTTCGGCCGCTGCCTCTGCACGATAGGCAACGCCTTCCAGCGCTTGATAGATGATTTCTCGGTATTCGTAGTACCGGCGAACCGTGCAATCCAGCTTCCGGCATATCACGGAGCGCTTAAAGTCATAGCTGAAATAGTTTCGGATGATCAGTTCCACGCCGCGCCGCCTGTGATTCCCGGTCGGCA
>Ga0307375_10006686_pt1 | contig 10634 bp, 13 predicted proteins | sample TR1MG_FD_202531 | JGI IMG/M metagenome (GOLD analysis project Ga0307375, IMG submission 202531) | Soil microbial communities from Risofladan, Vaasa, Finland - TR-1 | ecosystem: Environmental > Terrestrial > Soil > Coastal area > Acid sulfate soil | place: Finland: Risofladan, Vaasa | collected...
AAAAAGACCAGGTGATCGCGTACCACCAGGGCAAGTATCAGGGCAAGCCCGATACGCCGCCCTGGGACAACGCACCCAGCGCCAGCATCTACACCACTTCCACCTGGACCAAGGGCGACAAGAGCAGTTGGGAGACTGCGATCAAGTCGCGCACCCAGTACCAGAACGAATACACACGCGTCGAATAAGGAGGCGTCATGCGATCCACTTTTGCAGGCGTGCGGAATGTTTTTGTCCTGGGTCTGATGCTGCTTCTGCTGTTGCCGGGCGGAACGGCCTGGGCACAGGCTCCGGCTCAGGCTCAGGCGCAGGACACCGAGGCTCAGCGCCAGCTGGTGCAGCCGGGCAACAACGCCCCGGTATGGCGCGATGTGCGCTCGGGCAAGGAAGGCGTCACCACGGTCAAGGGACGAGAGACCGGCGTTCTGATCCAGACCTGGGGAGAGAGCTGGCGCAAGCTGCGCAATGGCCCGGTCACGCTGTACGGCGGCTGGCTGGTGGTGCTGGTGCTGATCGCCATTGCCGTGTTCTACAAGCTGCGCGGGCCGATCGGCTTGCACAGCCCGCCCACCGGAAGGATGATCGAGCGCTTCTCCAGTTTCGAGCGTATTGCGCACTGGACCATGGCGATCAGCTTCTGCATCCTCGCGGCGAGCGGCCTGACCATGCTGTTCGGCAAGTATGTGCTGCTGCCTGTGATCGGCTACACGCTGTTCGGCTGGCTGGCCGAACTCGGGAAGAATCTGCACAATTTCGTCGGGCCGATCTTCATGTTCAGCGTCGTGGTATTCGTGGTGAAGTTCGTGCGCGACAACATTCCGCGCGCCTACGATATCACCTGGCTGGTCAAGGGCGGCGGCGTGCTCTCCGATGAAGTGGTGCCCTCGGGCCGCTTCAATGCCGGGGAGAAAATCTGGTTCTGGGGCGCCGTGATCGGCCTGGGTACGGTTTCCTGCGCAAGCGGGCTGGTGCTGGATTTTCCCAACTTCGACCAGAGCCGGGCGTTGATGATGCTCGCCAATATCGTGCATGTAATCGCGGCGATCGTGTTCATCGTTTGGTCGTTCACGCATATCTATCTGGGCACGATTGGAACGACCGGCGCTTACCGGGGGATGCGCGACGGCTACGTGGACGAGACCTGGGCGCGCGAGCACGCGCAGTATTGGTACGACGACGTCAAGGCCGGAAGGAGAGCGCCGCCGTCGGGCGCGCCCGGCGCGGCAAGCGCCGCGACTGCGCCGGCGCAGGTCCAGCACTGATCGGGAGACTGGGATGAAAACCGGAAAATTGCTTGCAGCCGGGGCACTGACGTTTGCCTTGAGCGCTGGCTTGAGTCAGGCGAAGCTACCTGTTGCGCCCATGGACGATGCGGCCAAGGCGGCAGCCGAAGCGAAGAAAGCCAAGGCTGCGGAGGCCGCGAAAGAGGGGGCTGTGGCTCTGGCGAAGGCGCAGGACCGGGCGGTCGAGAACTACAAGAACAACCACGGCAAGAGCGGCAAGCCGGCGGCAGCGGCCAAGAAATAGCTCGATACAGCGCTTGCCAGGGGGGCGCTGCGGCGCCCTTCTTGTTTGTCCGCAACTCGCACAGGAGGCGCGATGCGGTTGAATTGCCGGGCCAATGATGTCTTGCGGCCCTACATTCCCTGCACCAGCAGCATGTTCATGGTCGCCGCGCCGAGTCGCGCCTTGATCGCCGCCTGATATTCCGGCGAATGGTAGAAGGCCTTGGCCTTTTCCATCGAATCGAATTCCACCACCGTCAGTCGCTGCGGCTTCCAGTTTCCTTCGACGGTCTCATAAGCGCCGCCGCGAATGAGATATCGCCCGCCGTACTTGGCGATCGCCGCCGGGGCCAGTTTCTTGTACTCCTCGAACTGCGCCGGATTGCTCACGTCGATGTCGACTACGAGATAGGCAGCCATGCTTCCTCCATTCGGTTCGGTCAGAGCGGCAAAGTGTAAACCAATCCCGCCACCCGTTGAGCGCTTGCCGCACACCATCGGCAGCCGCGATCGAAGCCGCGCCTGACGTAGAATCGCGATATACCCCTAGTCAGCGCTGCTGCCATGCCGAAAAGACTGTATCCGAAAATCCGCATCCTGATCGGCGCCGTGGTGGCCATTGGCCCGGGAAAGGCCAACCTGCTCGAGGCGATCGGACGTAGCGGCTCTATTTCCGCGGCCGCACGCGAAATGGGCATGTCCTATCGCCGCGCATGGCTGCTGGTGGACGGGATGAACGCGAGTTTCGCTGAACCCCTGGTCGAGACCGCAACCGGCGGCAATCGCGGCGGCGGCGCCCGGCTTAGCGCTTATGGCGTGGAAGTGTTGCGCCGTTACCGCGCCATGGAAGCGACAGCCGAGCGCGCCGTAGCGGCCGAACTGAACCAGTTCGCGCGGCTGCTGCGCAAGGACGACTAGGCCGCCGGATTCCTTGACTTCCTCTCTGCTTTCGTTATATACAGCAGAATATGACGAAACCAGGTTTCACATGCGCTTTGCTTAAGCAGCCGATCGTCGTCGCGTCTATCTCCAAGCGGGTCGAGACCGATGGAGCGTATACCGATGCATAAATGGATCGGCACGCTGCTGATCGGTGCCGGCATTCTTTTCGCATCGACGGCGCAAGCGGGGAACGCATTTCGCGTGGCCTATGCCGGCTCGATGGGGGTGGTGATGGACCGGTTTATCGGCCCGGCATTTGCCAAAGCCAACGGCGTGGAATATCAGGGTATCGGCCAGGGCGCATACGGCCTGGCGCGACTGCTGGAAGGCAGGCTGTTGCAGGCCGATGTGTTCATTTCGATCACTCCAGGGCCGATCGACATTCTGAAAACGGCCGGCATGATTGGTACGGCGGTACCGGTGGCGAGCACACAGATGGTGATTACCTACAGCCGCAAGAGCAAATTCGTGTCGGAATTTGAAGCCTCGGCACAAGGCAGGAAACCCTGGTACGAGGTGCTGCAGATCCCGGGGCTGCGCTTCGGGCGGACAGACCCAACCACCGATCCGCAAGGACAAAACATCATTTTCACCTTGCTGTTGGCGCAGAAGTTTTACAAGCAGCCCGGGCTGGCTGACCGAATTCTGGGCAGCTATCAAAATCCGCGTCAGATTTTCACCGAGCCCTCGCTGTTGTCGCGTCTTGAAGCCGGGCAGCTCGATGCGTCCTCGGGCTATCTGAGCGCGGCGCGCTCGCACCATCTGCCGTTCATCAAGCTGCCCGACGAAATCAATCTCAGCAACCCAGAGATGGGAGCCAGGTGGTATGAAACCGTACGGTTCGGCATCAAACTGCCGAGCGGCAAGGCGGCGACGCTGAATACCCAGCCGCTGGTGTTCTACGCCGCCGTGCTCAAGGACAGCAAACGGCCCGCGCTGGCCAGGAAGTTCGTACAATTCCTGCAAAGCGCTGAGGGACAGACAATGCTGAGAGACAAGGGCTACAGCCCACCCAAGGGCGGACCGATCCAATAACGGGACGTGCATGCGGGCATTCGTACATTCTGCATGCCATTCGAACCAAAACCACCGGGATTGATGCGACTGACGTGAGTACGCTGATTAATGTTCAAGCGGCTGATGGCCTGCCGCGCGCACGCGCACCGGCTCTGATCGGTGCACTTACCCTATTGCTCATCTCCGGGCCTTTCATCAGCCTGGCATTTGCCACGCACTGGAGCAACTTTCGGTTCGTTCCGGGCGATACCGGGTCTATCGGCGTGTCGCTGGGATACAGCCTGATCGCGCTGGTGTTGATTGTTGCCCTCGGAACGCCGCTGTCGTGGTGGCTGGCGCGGCAGTCGTTTCGCGGCAAATGGGTATTGGACGCGGTGATTCTGCTGACCTTGCTCACTCCGCCGCTGGCGATGGGTATTTTGCTCACCACCTTGTACGGCCCCTACGGTCCGGTGGGTCGTGTGGTGGCCGGCAGCGGCCTGGAACTGACCAATTCCGCTCCGGCCTTCGTGCTGGCGCAGTTCTACGGGGCGCTGCCCTACTACGTCGTCGCGGCCCGCGCCGCGTTTGAAGGCGTGCCGCGCGAACTGGAACACATTGCGATGACCCTGGGTAAATCTCCGTGGCAAACCTTCTGGCAGGTAAGCATGCCGCTGGCGCGCCTGGGCGTCGCTGCCGGCATTGCCTTGGCCTGGGTGCGGGCTTTAGGCGAGTTCGGCATCGTGCTGATCTTGGCCTATTACCCGCAGGGGATTCCGGTCAAACTCTGGGTCAATCTGCAGGACATCGGGCTGCCTGCGGTGTATCCGCTGCTGTGGGTGTTCTTTCTGGTAGCCATGCCGCTACCCTTGCTGCTCGGCTTGGCGTCGCGCCGCCAGCGTATGTTCTAAGAGGCCATTTCAGAATTACCGAAATGGCCCCTAATTTAGGGGAGTACGAGGGGAGATATCCCCTCGTTTTGAAATGAGCTCTAAGCCTATGCGCATCGATTACCGCATCGACCATCCGGTGCGACTGCAGGCGCGCTTCGAGGTCGAGGGCTTTACCGTACTGCTAGGGCAAAGCGGCGAGGGCAAGACCACGTTGCTGCGCGCTATCGCCGGCCTGCTGTTCGCCGAGGGTGAACCTTTTGGCGGCTTGCCGCCGCAGCGTCGCGCCGTCGGCTATCTACCGCAAGGCTACGCGCTGTTTCCACATCTGCGCGCTTGGGAGAATGTGGCGTTTGCGCTTCCGCGCGGCGCACAGCGACGCGCGCGGGCAACGGAATACCTGGCGCGCGTACGCCTGGCGGACGTGGCTGAGCATTACCCCACGGCGCTGTCGGGCGGGCAACAGCAGCGTGTGGCGCTGGCGCGGGCACTGGCGCGCAAGCCTCAGCTACTGTTGCTGGATGAGCCGAGCTCGGCGCTCGACGCCGCCACGCGCGACGAAGTCATGGCCGAGCTGATCTCCGAAGTGCGCGAGTTCGGTTTGCCTGTCCTGGCGGTCAGCCACGACCCACATCTTGCGGCACTGGCCGATAGCGTGGCGGTGATGTGCGAGCGGCGCATCGTGCAGCAGGGCGCTCCCGCTGCGGTGCTTTCGCGGCCCGGCAGCGTAGCGGTGGCGCGGCTGCTTGGGCATCGCAATCTGTTCACCGGTCGCGTTGCAGGGCATGAGCCCAACGCAGGCGTAACCCTGCTGCAGTGGGAGGCCGCCAACGGCACCACCCTGCGTTTACCGCAGCAGCCCGAATTGGTGGTCGGCCAGTTGGTGCAGTGGATGGTTGCGTCGACGGCGGTGCGGCTGCCAGCGTTGAAACCTGAAATGCATCGCAGCGAAAATCCAGTTATCGGCCGAGTGGAATCGCTGCTCAATCTGGGTGCGCACTTCCAGGTTGCGCTGCGCTGCGGCACGGACCGGCTGTGGCTGGCCGCGCATAGAAATCTCGTGCAGCATTACGGCCTGGAGGCCGGGCGCGAAATCACGGTCGATTTGCGCCGCAACAGCCTGTTGTGCTGGCCTCACACGGTTTGAATCGTGGCTAAAGCCAGGCGGTGTCGCTGGACCGCTTCGGCGCAGGTTTCGCCTGAGTCTATTCGGTAGCGACCATCACGCTGCTCGCCTTGATGACCGCGTAGGCCTTTTTGCCTTTCTTGAGTTTGAGCGCCTTTGCCGAGTTCGCGCTGATCACGGCGACGATATCTATTCCCGGCGCGACGTTCAGCACCACCTCGGCGCTGACCGGACCCAGAACGACATTCTTGATTTTGCCTTTGATGTTGTTCCTTGCACTGATCTTCATCTTCTGCTCCTCAGCTTGAATGGGCAACGGCCGGGATGGCACGCCGCGCAGGCAGTACATCGCTCACCTCGTAGAATTTTCCGGTGATGGCCGTGCCATAACCGGGCATGGCGGACAGGATCTCGCGCAATTCCGCGCCGCGCAGCAGTTCGATGAATCTTGCCTGCAAGGGCTGTTGCAGGGAATCGCTGCGGCAGGCCAGGTAGTAACGCTCGGTCAGCAGGGGAATGAAATCGAGGCCGTAGTGCGCGGCTGCCGCGCGAATGCCGTAGCCGGCGTCGACCATTCCGCCAGCGACTGTGGCCGCAACCGCAAGATGGGTGAATTCCTCGGTGTGATAGCCGTCTATGGCGGCCGGGTCGATACCGGCCCCGGACAGCAATTCATCGAACTCGATGCGACTCCCCGAATCGCGCTGGCGGTTGATGAGACGTACGCCGCTTCGCGTCAGATCGCTGAGGTCATGGATGTGCTTGGGATTGCCTTTGGCCACCATCAGGCCCTGCGTGCGCGTGGCCAGGCCGATCAGCTTGTGCTGGCGCGGCTTGAGATAACGCCGGAACATGGCCGCCGCTGCCTGTTCCATGCCCTCGGCGAAATGGAATCCGGCGATGCTGCATTGTCCTTTGGAAAAGCCCGCCAGACTTTCGAGGCTGCCAAGGAAGCGCAGATCGAGTTTCAAGCCTTCGCCGCGTACGAGCCGGTCGCGCAGTTGCGCCAGCGCAAGATCGTGGCTGGCGAAGATCGGAAGCCGCGTTGCGTTGACGTCGGTGACGCGCGACAGCACGCGCTCGATTTCGTGGCCGACACTCTCCAGTTCGGGTGCCAGGCGCGCCTGCACCAGTTGTTCGGCCCACAGCAGTTTCTGGCCGAAGTCCGTAAGGTCCGCACCGCGGCCGCGGCTCAGCTTTACCAGGGGTTTGCCGAACATGCGCTCCCATTTGCCCATCAGACCCCATACATGCCGGTATGACAGCTGCGTCGTCCGCGCCGCGCCGGCGAGCGAGCCGGTCGCGTGGATGGCATATAGCACGCGAAACAGAATCGGCTCGAGCGCCTGGCCGCCGCCGGGCTGAAGTTGCCATTCGTACTGTAGTTTGACCCGAATCATTATGCAGTCCAGTTCATATATGGATGTAGCCAGTAATCGAATAGTATCCGCACACGCTACCAGAAAGTCGGGGAAAATTCTGCCTTGCCCCGGATTTTAAGGTTTTTGGCCACAACGACAATATTGGCTCAGGGAGCTTGTCCATGAAAAGAAGTTTTGCATTAATTTTCGCGCTCGGTGCTCTGACGCTGGGCACGATCAACCCGGCGACGGCGCGGGATCTCAAGATGGCGACCACCACCAGCACCGACAACTCCGGCCTGCTGCAGTACCTGCTGCCGAAGTTCGAGGCCGACTGCAAATGCAAAATCCACTACACCGCGGTCGGCACCGGTGCCGCGCTCAAGCTGGGGCAGAACGGCGACGTCGACGTGGTGCTGGTGCACGCCCGCCCGGCCGAGGACAAGTTCGTCGCCGCCGGCTACGGCGTCAACCGGCGCGATGTGATGTACAACGACTTCGTGATCGTCGGGCCCGCCTCCGACCCGGCCGGGGTCAAAGGCATGCACGATCCGCTCGCGGCGCTGAAGAAGATCCACGCCTCGGGCGCGACCTTCGTTTCGCGGGGCGACGATTCGGGTACCAACAAGAAAGAGCTCGCGTACTGGAAGGAAATCGGCATCAAGCCCGGAGGGCCGCACTACGTCGCCGTCGGCCAGGGCATGGGCGCGACCCTGACGGTCGCCGGCGAGAAGGGCGCCTACACGCTGTCCGACCGCGCGACGTACACCACCTACGCCGCCAAGACCGGGCTCGATATCCTGGTGCAGGGCGACAAGAAGCTGCTCAACCCCTACGGCGTGATCGCGGTCAATCCGAAGCGCTACCCGAACATCAATTACGAAGGCGCGATGACCTTCATCAAGTGGATGACCTCGCCCAAGGGGCAGAAGGCGATCGGCGACTACCGCTTCAAGGGCTCCCAGCTCTTCCACCCGGACTACGGCCACCCGCCGCAGTAGGCTTCGTTACTTGGATCTCCTGGAGCCGACGCGGCAGGCCTTCGCTCTTCTCTTCAGCGGCGACCCGGCGCTGTGGCAGAGCATCTGGCTGTCGCTCTGGGTCTCGGTCGCGGCGATCGGGCTGGTCGCCGCGCCGTCCATTTCCCTCGGTTTCCTGCTGGCGAAAAAGCGCTTTTCCGGCCAGCGCGCCGCGGTGGTGCTGGTGCAGGCGCTGCTTTCGTTTCCGACCGTGGTGATCGGTCTGGCGATCTACCTGCTGCTCTCGCGCCGCGGCCCGTTCGGCTCGTTCGAGCTGCTGTTCACGCCGTGGGCGATCATGCTCGGCTACATGGTGATCGCCTTCCCGATCCTGGTGGTATTTACCCTTTCGGCGGTTCAGGGCGCGGACCCGCGCGTGTACGAAACCGCGCGCTGCCTCGGCGCCAGCCGATTCGCGGCCTCGCTCACCACGCTGTGGGAAGTGCGCTTCGGCATTCTCGCGGCGGTGGTGAACGGATTCGGACGCGCGATCTCAGAGGTCGGCTGCGCGATCATGGTCGGCGGCAATATCGCCGGCCTGACGCGCAACATCCCGACCGCGATCGCGCTCGAAACGACGAAGGGCGACTTCGCGCAGGGCATCGCGCTCGGTTTCGTGCTGATGGTGGTCGCGCTCGGGGTCAACATCGTGCTTGCTGTCTTGCAGGGCGAGGGAGGGCTGAAATGAGCGCACCGCTGCTCGTGCTGCGGGAGGTGCGCAAGGCATACGGGCAGCGCCTGCTGTTCGCGGTCGGTAACCTCGCCATCGAGGCGGGCCGCACCTACGTACTGGTCGGACCGAACGGGTCGGGCAAGACCACGCTGATGCGGATCCTCGCCGGGCTCGACCGGGACGCCAGCGGCAGCCTGGAATTCCGCGGCGCTCCGACGAGCTTCGCGCTCTACCCGGAGCGCCTGCGGCGCGCGATCGTCTACGTGCACCAGCATCCCTACCTGTTCCATACCAGCCTGCGCCACAACCTCGAGTACGGACTCAAGCGCCGCGGCGTTCCGGCCGGCGAGCGCGCGCGGCGGGTCGAGGAGGCGATCGCCTGGGCAGGGCTGACCGAGCGGTGCAATACTCCCCCGGCGAAGCTTTCCGGCGGCGAGAAGCAGCGCGCGGCGCTCGCGCGCGCCCGCGCGCTCGAGCCCGAGCTGCTGCTGCTCGACGAGCCGACCAGCAACCTCGACCGCGAGGGACGCGCGCAGACGCTCGCGCTGCTCGCGCAGTTGGTCGAGGAGCGGCGCACCGTAATCGTCGCCTGTCACGACCAGGAAATCATCGACCTGCCGGGGGTGCGGCGTTTCCATCTGCAGGACGGAAAGCTGGTGCCGCTCGCCTGAGGCTTGGCCGGAAGAGCGGGTGGTGCACGCCCTTTGCACCCCCGGCTGCCGGAAGGCGACCGCGAGTCTGTCGCCGGTTCAGCTGGCGCATGCGCCCGGTCTGGCAGTGGAATACTGCTAAAATTAACGGTTCCACCGTTACGGCTCCCCGCCCGGGCAGAGCGCCAGAAGCAGATGAAGGTTTTCGGATTTGCCGGCTGGTCCGGCAGCGGCAAGACTACCCTGATCGAGCAAGTGATCCCGCGCTTCGTGCGCGCCGGCCTCAAGGTATCGCTGATCAAGCATGCGCACGACCGCTTCGACGTCGATCAGCCGGGCAAGGATTCCTTTCGCCATCGCGTGGCCGGCTGCAGCGAGGTGCTGGTCACCTCGGTGCAACGCTGGGCCCTGATGCACGAGGCACGCGGCGAACCGGAAGCGACGCTGGAGCAGCAAATCGCGCGCATGTCGCCCTGCGACTTGCTCTTGATCGAGGGTTACAAGTACTATCCCTTGCCCAAACTCGAGATCTACCGTGCGGCCAACGGGAAACCGCCGCTGTATCCGCAGGACGAGCATATCGTGGCTCTGGCGACGGACACGCCGATTCAATCGCCTTTGCCGCAGTTCGGCCTCGAGGACTACGATACCATTGCCGCATTTGTGCTCGACACGCTGGAGTTGAATCGATGAACCAAGGGATGCTTTCCGTCGACGAGGCGCTCTCCTTCCTGCTTGCGGGCGCAGTGCCGGTCGCGGGCACGGAACAGCTGCCGACGCTCGCCGCCAGCGGGCGGGTGCTGGCGCAGGCGCAACACGCCACGCTCAACGTGCCGTCGCTGGACAATACCTCCATGGACGGTTACGCGGTCTATGCGGCGGATTGCAGCTCGGGCGAGGCGCGCCTGCCGGTGTCGCAGCGCGTACCCGCGGGCAGCATGCCGCAGCCGCTGGCCCGCGGAACGGCGGCGCGCATTTTCACCGGGGCGCCGATTCCGCCCGGCGCCGATGCGGTGGTGATGCAGGAGCAGTGCGCGCAGGACGGCGACGCGGTCATCGTCAAGCACCGGCCCGAGCCGGGCGAATGGGTGCGCCGGGTAGGCGAAGACATCCGCGTCGGCAGCGAAATCCTTGCCGTCGGGACGAAGCTGCGGCCGCAGGATACCGGACTTGCCGCCTCGGTCGGAATTGCGGCGCTGCCGCTGTATCGCCGGCTGAAAGTCGCGGTGTTCTTTACCGGCGACGAACTGGTGATGCCGGGCGATCCTTTGCCGCCGGGCCGCATCTACAACTCCAACCGCTTTACCCTGAACGGCCTGCTGCAACGGTTCGGCTGCGAGGTCAGCGACTACGGCATCGTGCCCGACCGGCTCGACGCGACGCGCGCGGTGCTGCGCGAGGCCGCTGCGGACAACGACCTCATCGTTACCTCGGGCGGCGTATCGGTGGGCGAGGAAGACCATATCAAACCA
>Ga0307375_10006689_pt1 | contig 10631 bp, 10 predicted proteins | sample TR1MG_FD_202531 | JGI IMG/M metagenome (GOLD analysis project Ga0307375, IMG submission 202531) | Soil microbial communities from Risofladan, Vaasa, Finland - TR-1 | ecosystem: Environmental > Terrestrial > Soil > Coastal area > Acid sulfate soil | place: Finland: Risofladan, Vaasa | collected...
TCGTATTCGAGCATGAACGCACGCCGGTTGAGGATCGCGGTCAGCGAATCGATCATGGCCAGTCGCGCGAGGTCGGCCTGCAGCTGCTCGATCTCTATCCACACCACGCCCAGCGTCGCCAGCACGATGAACACTGCGAACAGCATAATGCTCGAGAACTGGAAGAAATCGGGCGCGAGCAGATCCGCAGCCTCGCCCCAGTTGATGGTCCAGAGCGCGCGTGCAAGGGTCACCACGCCGACGCCGACCAGGCAGGCCGCGGTAAATATCGGCGCCCGCCTGCCTCCTTTGGGGACCGCCGCGATCAGTTCGGCGACCGGCTGGACGAGGAGCAATGTCATCGCGGCGGACGAAATCACGATGCGCACGCGCGTGTCCGGCTGCCAATAGGTGAAATACCAAAGCAGCAGCACCGCCGCGCCGATCACACCCCAGCCGAATGCATTAGATTCCGATTCCGGTCCGCGCCGCACGCTGCGCAGAATGAACACGAAGGTGACGAGGATCAGCGCATTGGCCAGGTCGACGGTGACGAAGTCGCTAACGGCGCCGCGCAGCGCGAGGCCGGCAGTGCCCGCCGCCAGCGCGAGCAATCCATAGCCCCAATTGGTCACGGCATGCGACCCGGGCGTCCGGTAGGGCAGAAACAGGCAGACAAAACTCAGGCACGCGTACAGGATCGCCAGAACGATGAACAAGGTGCGCAAGTCGAGCTGCATGCATGACCCCCACGTTCAATCGAATTTCCCGGTAAATCCTGCAGTCGCCCGCTGCGCTCGGAGCACTGCAATTATCATATACTCTGAAGGTCTACGCGCCTGTTTGCGCAATGTCAATCTTTCCCCCAGGACCATTCATGATAGCCATCATCCCGCCGGACGTCATTCGGAATTACGCGCAGCACGAACAGCGCCGGATGGGCCTGGCATTGCGCCGTTCCGCCCGTTTATTTGTCGCGGCTGCCCTGGCCCTGGCACCGCTGTTCGCACATGCGTTCGACCTCGAGGGCCATCGCGGCGCGCGGGGCCTGGCACCGGAGAACACCCTGCCCGCTTTCGCCGCGGCGCTGTCGCTTGGCGTCAGCACGCTGGAACTGGACACGGCGATCACCAAGGATGGCGTGGTGGTGGTGAGCCACGACGCGCGACTCAATCCGGACATCACCCGCGGAACCGACGGCCGCTGGCTCAGGGCGCCCACGCGACCGGTGCGCGAGCTGACGCTGGACGAACTGGAACACTACGACGTCGGCCGCATCAAGCCCGGCAGCGATTACAGCTACCACTTCCCGTATCAGAAGCGCATGGACGGGGTGACCATGCCGACGCTGGCACAGGTGTTCGCGCTCGCACGCCGCGCCGGCAATAACGACGTGCGCTTCAACATCGAAATCAAGACTTCGCCGACAAGGCCCGGGGACACGCTCGACCCTGAGGATTTCGCCAAGACGCTGCTCGCGCTGATAGATCGCGAAGACATGCGCTCGCGCGTCATCATCCAGTCCTTCGACTGGCGCGCGCTCAAAGCGGTGCAGGCGCTCGCGCCGTCGATTCCGACCAGCTACCTGAGTTCGCAGCAGCACGCCCTGGACAACATTGCCGCCGGCGAACACGGAGGCTCGGCCTGGACCGCGGGGATTCAATTCAGCGCGCAGGGCTCGATACCGAAAATGGTGAAAGCCGCCGGCGGCGCGATCTGGTCTCCCTACTACCGCGAGCTCAGCCCCGAGCTGGTGAACGAAGCGCATGCGCTCGGCCTCAAGGTGATCCCCTGGACGGTGGACAAGACCGAGGACATGGCCCGTCTGATCGACTGGGGCGTGGATGGGCTCATCACCGACCGCCCCGACATCCTGCGCAATGTGATGGCCGAGAAGAAGCTGCCCTTGCCGAAGCCGACTCCGGTCACGTCCTGAGCTCAGGGCGCGCCTTCGCGTTACCGCCTTATTTGCGGCTGCCGCCGCGTTCGAGCATGCGATAGATCTCGGTATGGTCGGCGGCACCGCTGAGCTTCTTCTCCGCATCGGCCCAGGATTTGAGCAGGACCTCGCCGAGCAGCGTTTGCGCGCCCACGCTCTGCGCCAAGTCGGTGGCGATGTTGATGTCCTTTTTCATCAGCCCCAGGCTGAAACCGGAATTGAATGCGCCCGGAACGATGAACTGCATCAGCTTGTTCTCGGTGCTGTTGTTCTTGCCGGTCGAGGCATTGAGCACGGCGACGATCTTGTCCGGGGCGATGCCGAAATCGGCGCCCACTTTCAGCGCCTCGCAGGCCGCGAGCAGGCCGGCCGCCGAGACATAGTTGTTGAGCGCCTTCATCGCGTGGCCGGAGCCGAGCATGCCGGTTTCGATGACCGACTTGCCCATGGTCAGGAGCAGCGGCTTCACCCGTGCGATGACCGCCGCTTCGCCACCGGCCATGATCGCGAGCGACCCGTCGACGGCGCGCTTCACCCCGCCTGAAACCGGCGCATCGATCAGGTCCACGCCCGCTTGCGCAAGACGCGGCCCTAGTTCGCGCGTCACCGACGGGCTGGAAGAGCTCATGTCGATGACGACGGCGCCCTTTCTGAGATGCGCAGCCAAACCGCCGGTCTCGCCGTAGAGCACGCTTTTCACCACCGCACTGTCCGGCAGCATCAGGATCACGACTTCGCAGGCACTTGCGAGCTCGGCCAGGCTTTTCGCCACATGCACGCCGCTCACCGCGCCGATCGCCTTGAGTGCCGGCGCCGAAGTGTCGTAGGCGTACAGCGGGTAGCCGTGCTCGACGACGCATTTCGCCATCGGCAAGCCCATCTTGCCGATGCCGATAAAGCCGACTGCGTATTTCGCTTCGCCTGCGCTCATTTCTTGCTGTCGACTTCGGCGAACACCTCTTTCGCGACGCGCATCGCGTCCAGCGCGGCCGGCACGCCGCAATAGATCGCCGCCTGCAGGAACACTTCGCGGATTTCGGTGCGCGTCAAACCATTATTGAGCGCGCCGAGCACGTGCAGTTTGATTTCGTGCGGGCGGTTGAGCGCGGTGAGCATGGCGAGATTGAGGAAGCTGCGCGTCTTGCGGTCCAGCTCGGGCCGGGTCCAGACCGTGCCCCAGCAGTACTCGGTCACCAGATCCTGCATCGGTTTGCTGAATTCGTCCGGTGCCTTCACCGACTTGTCGACGTATTCGGCGCCCAACACGGCGCGCCTGACGGCGAGTCCTTCGTCGTAGGTTTTCTTGTCCATGGGTATGCTCCTTTGAGGGTTGAACAATCTTTTTTTTCGGTTACGCGGTCTGGCTATTGATGCGCGGCATCCGCGCCCAGCAATGCGGCGCGGAAGCGGTTTTTCAGCAGCGCGCCGTCGCGCGGCGGCAGCACCAGCGGCAATTTCTCCGGATAGACTTTGATCTGGGCGAACAGGGCGCCCCCGCCCGCGTAAATGCGCTGTTTCAGCCGGGCGAGCTCCGCCTGCGAGCGCACCAGGAAAGTCTGCGCAAAGCCTGCGGCCGCGGCCATCCCGGCCAGGTCCACGCCGTGCGCGGTATGGGTCTCCTGCATGCCGGTCTCGCCGTAGCGCTCGTTGTCGAGCACCACGATGGAGAGATTGCGCGGCCTTTGCACCGCGATCGTGGCGAGCGCGCCGATGCCCATCAGCATCTCGCCGTCGCCCGTGACCACCAACACTTTTTTCTTCGGCTGCGCCAGCGCCAGGCCGAGGCCTATCATCGCCGCCCCGCCCATCGCGCCCCACAGCGGAAAATTCAGTTCGTGGTCGCCCGCGTCGGTGATGTCCCAGGCGGGCGCGCCCAGTCCGCCGATGACCAGAGCGTCACCGCGCCCGGCGAGCAGTTCCTTGACGACTTTGCGACGCAGCAGTTTGCTCATTTGGGCACGCTCTGGGTGAGTTTGCGGAAGTCCTTCGCGCCGAACACGCGCTGCCCAATCAGCAGCGCAACCGGCCGGTAGGTGTTGAAGGCGAGGCGCGCCGCGCTGGATACCATCTCGATCACGTCCTCCTCGCGGTCAGCGCGCTTGACGATCACGCCCATCGCCTCGAGCACGGCCTGGGTCGAGTTGCCCATCGGAATCTGCGCCGGGTTGAATTCGCCGTGGTCGCCGCGCATGGTGACAAGCATCAGCAGCGGGAACTGGCAGGCGATCGACAGTGTGAGCAAGTTGATGCAGTTGCCGACACCACTGCTTTGCATCAGCAGCACGCCTTTTTCGCCGCCGAGCCAGGCTCCGGCGAGCAATGCCACGCCCTCCTGTTCGCTGGTGAGCCTGACCACGGTCATGCTCTCGTCCTTTTCGCACGCCTTGATCAGTCGCGCGTGCCCCGCATCGGGGACGATGGCTACCTGGCGCACGCCGGCCTCGCGCAGCAGCGCGTGCACTTCCTCGGGCCAGGCGGACGCGGCGGGTTTTTTCATTTGGATTCCGTGATCGGGGAGGGGCAAACGAGTGGGTACGATCATACAATATTACGGCGGGTCCCGGCACGAACCCAGGCGGATGCGGATAGCTGCGTCGGCATTCGCGGCTGGGGTAAAATCGCGCATGCATACCGCCACGCGCATTCGATACCATGAATAAGCCCGCCGCAGCGGCCGCTGCGCACGTCACCAACTTCATCCGCAACGCCATCGACGCCGATCTGGCCGCCGGCAAGTATGCTGCGCGCACCTGGGGCGGGCGCCCCGGCCTGGCGGCGACGCATGCCGGCGCGCCGCCGGATCCGGCGAAAATCCGCACGCGTTTCCCGCCGGAGCCCAACGGCTACCTGCACTTCGGCCACGCCAAGTCGATCTGCCTGAACTTCGGTCTCGCGCGCGACTACGGCGGCGTTTGCCATATGCGCTTCGACGACACCAATCCGGAAAAGGAAGAGCAGGAGTACGTCGATTCCATACTCGATGCGGTGCGCTGGTTGGGCTTCGACTGGAACGCCAACGGCACTGTGCACCTGTATTACGCGAGCGACTACTTCGACGCGATGTACCAGGCGGCCGAATATCTGGTCAGCTCCGGCCACGCTTACGTCGATGAGCAGAGCGCCGAGGAACTGCGCGCGACGCGCGGCACGCTGACCGATCACGGCCAGAACAGCCCCTGGCGCGACCGGCCCGCCGCGGAGTCGCTCGCGCGCCTGCGCGAAATGCGCGCGGGCAATCACGCCGACGGCAGCATGGTGCTGCGCGCGAAAATCGACATGACTTCGCCCAACATCAACCTGCGCGACCCGGCGATCTACCGCATCAAGCGCGCAACGCATCACCGCACCGGCGACACATGGTGCATCTATCCGATGTACACCTACGCGCATCCGATCGAGGACGCGCTGGAGCAAATCACCCATTCGATCTGCACTCTCGAATTCGAGGACCAGCGCCCGTTCTACGACTGGCTGCTCGCGCGCCTGGCCGAGGGTGGACTGCTGGCGAAACCGCTGCCGCAGCAGCTCGAGTTCGCGCGGCTCAACCTCACTTACGTCGTGCTGTCCAAGCGCAAGCTGATCCAGCTCGTGGACGAAAAGCACGTCGACGGCTGGGACGATCCGCGCCTGCCGACGCTGGTCGCTGCGCGCCGGCGCGGCTACACCCCCGAGGGATTCCGCCTGTTCGCCGAGCGCATCGGCGTGTCCAAGTCCGACTCCTGGATCGATTACAGCCTGCTCGAGGAATGCATGCGCGAGCACCTCAACGAAGTCGCGCCGCGGCGCATCGCCGTGCTCGATCCGCTCAAGCTCGTCATCGACAACTACCCCGAGGGCGCCGCAGAGGACTGCCTCGCACCCAACCATCCGCAACAACCCGAGCTGGGCAAGCGCGCGCTGCCTTTCTCGCGCGAGCTGTGGATCGAGCGCGAGGATTTCATGGAAAGCCCCGCCAAGGGCTACTTCCGGCTATTTCCCCCCGGCGTAACACCCGCCGGGGACCCCCGCCCGGGAAACAGGGTAAGGCTGCGCTACGGCTTCGTGATCGAATGCACCGGCTGCGACAAGGACGCCGCGGGCAAGGTCACTGCGGTGCATTGCAGCTATTTCGCCGACAGCAAGTCGGGCACGCCGGGCTCGGACGCCTACAAGGTCAAGGGCAACATCCACTGGGTCTCGGCTGCGCACGCCTACCGCTGCGAAGTGCGGCTCTACGACCGCTTGTTCCGAGAGCCGCATCCGGGCGCGGGCGAGCGCGATTTCCTGCTCGACCTGAATCCGGAGGCGAAGAACGTCGTCAGCGCGCAGCTCGAGCCCGCGCTCAAAGGCGCCCAGCCTGAGGACCGCTTCCAGTTCGAGCGCCACGGCTATTTCATCGCCGATCGCGTCGACTCGCAACCGGGCGCGCCGGTATTCAACCGCGCGGTTACGCTGCGCGATGCCTGGCAAAAGTAGCAAAGCCGCAGCTCGCCCATAGGAGGGACAAATGAAAGCCGTCGGACTCTACCGCTATCTTCCCATCGACGATCCCGAGTCCTTCCTCGATCTGGAACTGGACACGCCCGCCGCGGGCGGGCGCGACCTGCTGGTCGAAGTGAAGGCCATCTCGGTGAATCCGGTCGACGCCAAGCGGCGCGCGCCCAAGGATCTGGTCGAAAAAAATCCCAGGGTGCTCGGCTGGGATGTCGCCGGCGTGGTCAAGGCCGTCGGGCCGGAGGTTATGCTGTTCAAGCCCGGCGACGCGGTGTATTACGCCGGCAGCATCGTGCGGCCGGGCGGCAACAGCGAATTCCATCTGGTCGACGAGCGCATCGTCGGCAGGAAGCCGGCAAACCTCGGTTTCGCCGAAGCCGCGGCGCTGCCGCTCACCACCATCACTGCCTGGGAAGGCATGTTCGACCGCATGGGCATCTCCAAGTCGGGCGCGGACGCCGGCAAAACGCTGCTCATCATCGCCGGGGCCGGCGGCGTGGGTTCGATCGCGATCCAGCTGGCAAAGAAGCTCGCCCGACTCACCGTGATCGCCACGGCGTCGCGGCCGGAATCGGTGGCCTGGGTGCGCAAGCTCGGCGCCGACCATGTCATCGACCACAGCAAGGACCTGGTGCCGCAACTGGAGGCGCTGGGCATGAAGGAAGTCGATTACATTTTCTGCCTCAACAACACCGACCGCTGGCTCCCCGCGTTCGCGCCCATCGTCAAGCCGCTGGGAAAGATATGCGCCGTCGTTTCGGCGCTGAAGCCGGTCGATCTGACACCGCTGATGGGCAAGAGCACCACCATCGCCTGGGAGTTCATGTTCACCCGCTCCACCTTCCACACGCCGGACATGATCGAGCAGCACAATCTGCTCGAGGAGACGGCAGCGCTGATCGAAGCGGGCACGCTGAAGACTACGCTCACGACGAACCTCGGAAAAATCAACGCCGCCAACCTGAAGCGCGCGCACAAGCTGATCGAGGCCGGGCATACGCTGGGCAAGATCGTGCTCGAGGGTTTTTGAGCAGGGGCTGAAACCGCGATCGTGTCGCGCCCAGGCGCGACTCGCGCCGCGTTCGCTGCCGGTGCGTACAGTGCGTACAGATACCGGGGAAACAGGGAGGGGAGAATCCCTCTCAGTTGGAAACGGATCCTTGGGCCGAAATCGAGCCCGGGTCGCGCCGCTCGGCTGTGCTTGCCAGATTCCAGATGTCGCGCAGCACGCCGAGCAAAGCGCGGATCGCCGGGTCGTTCTCGCGCGCAAGCAGGTAGACGAACCACAGCGTGGTATGGAGCCGTACGTCGCTCCACAGGTACACTTCGCCCGCCGCCTCTTTCTCCAGCGCCAGTTCTTCGCGGATCAGTGACAGGCCGACCCCGGATACGACCAGATTCGCGATCACGGATTCCTGGTCGGCCTCGACCACCTTGGTCGGTTCGATGCCGTGCTTGTCGAACAGCGCGCGCAGTAGTTGATGGAGCGTGCTGACCGACGGGGTGATGACCCAGGGTTGCAGCGCGATCTCGTTCCAGCCGACATCGGCTAGGCGGCTCTTCCAAGCCGCCGGGGCGGCAACGCGATAGCTGCTTTCGCGCAGCCTCAGTCTGCCCACGCTCGGGTGCTCGAGATTCCCATAGTAAAAACTTGCGTCGAGTTCCCCGCTGAGCACTTTTGCAAAACCCACGCCGGTGATCTCACGGTGCAGTTCCACCTGCAGCAAGGGATGACGCTCGACCGTGGTGTTCAAAAATTCGCCGATGCGGATGAACAGCGGATCAGACATCGTGCCCACGCGCACCTTGCCGGCCACTTCGCCTTTGAGCGCTTTCGCCTCGTTGCGCATCCCCTGGGCCGCTGCCAGGACCTTCTCTGCGTCCGCCAGCAGCCGCTTGCCGGCCGAGGTCAGTACCATACCGCTGGAAGTGCGCTCGAACAAGACGAGGTCAAGTTCGTCCTCCAGCGCTTTAATCTGCGCGCTGACGGCGGGCTGGCTGACGTGCAGCGTCTCCGCGGCTCGGGTGAGGTGCCCCGCCTCGGCGACCGCGACAAAGCTGCGCAGCTGGTAAAGCTCCATTTTTGTGCTTTCTTTTTAAGAGCCCATCAAAGAATGAGGGGATAAGCGCCCCCGAACGCCCCCGACCCGGGGAAGCACTACGCCAAATACGCCGCAGCCTGATCCATCCTCCCGGCGCTGGCGGCATCAATATCAATTATTGTGCGCTGCATCATAGACTTAGCTACAGTATAACCTAAAGCGATCCGCGCTATCCGATCATGCGATTGGATAAACCGTCGCGGGACCCTTACTATACTCGGCATAAAGCACGATATTTGTGCTGGATCAATCAGATTTTGAAGGAAATTGACATGAGACTTTACGCTCCGCTTTATGAAGGTGACGACACCCTCCGCCCTGACGCCGCACTCGCCGAATCCTCTGCCGCGGTTAAAAAATCATCCGCTCCTGCGCCAGCCATTGTGCGCAGCAATATCGCGATCGAGGCCACAAACGAAACCGCAGCCGAGGCGCGCGACGCCGGAATAGCGCGTTTGGCGAAAACGCTGTTCACTGCGATCGGCAGATGGCTCGAACGCGGCGAGGAATGGCTCGAACGCAGCGAGCACCATGAACGCGACAGCTTCTTCGCTGCCTCCGAGAACCTGGCCGATCTGGAGCAACGCCAGCGTCATTTCGAACGCACCGGCATCGCGCATTACTGACCCACCCGTGCCTGAGCTTCCCGCTCAGGCACTTTGTTGCACCGTACCGACTCATCCCGCGTCCTCGCTTTTATAGGATACGCGGGAGCGTACGGCCAATGGCATCGGAAAGCACCGCGTCGGCGATGTCGTCGAAGGGCGTCGGTTCGGCGTTGACGATCACGACGCGCGCGCCGGCGGCTTTCGCCTCGGTTACCGCACCCGCAATTGGATAGACCTGCAGGCTGGTGCCGACCGCGATGAAGCAGTCGGCTTCGGCGGCGGAGCGCATCGCGCGCTCGATCACTTCGGGTACCAGATTCTGTCCGAACGAGATGGTGTCGCTTTTCAGGATGCCGCCGCAAACGGTGCACGGCGGATCGTCCTCGCCGGTGAGCAGGCGTACCAGAGTCTCCTGCATCGGCCCCTTCCAGCCGCAGCCCATGCATACCACCCTGAGGACCGTACCGTGGACCTCGATCACGCGCTCGGGCGAGTTCCCTGCTTTCTGATGCAGGCCGTCGATATTCTGCGTGATCAGCGCATGCAGCTTGCCGCGCCGCTCGAGTTCGACAATGGCCTCATGGCCTGCGTTGGGCTGCGCCTCCCACGCCGGATGAACCAGGCGCTGCTGCCATGCTTTCTTGCGTATTTCCGCGTCGGCCATGTAGTAGCGTATGTTGGAGAGCTTCTCCGCCTCCGGGTTCCGCGTCCACACGCCCTGGGGCCCGCGGAAATCCGGAATGCCCGATTCGGTGGAGATCCCGGCGCCGGTGAGCACCACCACGCGCTGCGCCTCTCCAACCCAGGCGCGCACCTTGTCGATCAATGTCTCGGACTGAACCATGCGCCGTTCCCGTCTTCGCTGCCAGTTGCCAACGACTGCGTCGCCTCGATCTTGTTGTTTCGACCTCACGAAGATTTTAGCATCCGCCGCAACAGTGGCGCAGCGGCAGCGCAGAAGCGGGCCATAGCCGGGCCGTGCTGCATTGCATTGCAACATAAATGGGCATATAGTCGCCATCCTCGCCTACGGTGACAGAGGATTCGATGGTTTCAAGCACCCAGGAGGGGAGTGGTTCGACCGGCAAATCCTCGCTTACGGTTCTTACCCTTGCCGCTCTCGGCGTCGTCTACGGCGACATCGGTACCAGCCCGCTGTATGCATTCAGGGAAGCATTCAGCGGGGCGCACGGCCTGCCGCTCAGCCACGCAAATGTGCTGGCAGTGCTGTCGATGATGTTCTGGTCGATCACGCTGATTGTGTCGCTGAAATACGTGACCATCGTCCTGCGCTTCGACAACGGCGGTGAGGGCGGGATCCTCGCGTTGCTCGCCCTGGCCTCGCGCCTGACGCGCAACAGCCCGCGCCTCGCCTGGACGGTCGCGCTGCTCGGCATTTTCGGCGCATCGCTGTTCTACGGCGATGCGATCATCACCCCGGCGATCTCGGTGCTTTCCGCGGTCGAAGGCATATCGGTGGCTACGCCCGCCTTCGAGCATTGGATCGTGCCGATCACGATGGCGATCCTG
>Ga0307375_10006690_pt1 | contig 10631 bp, 15 predicted proteins | sample TR1MG_FD_202531 | JGI IMG/M metagenome (GOLD analysis project Ga0307375, IMG submission 202531) | Soil microbial communities from Risofladan, Vaasa, Finland - TR-1 | ecosystem: Environmental > Terrestrial > Soil > Coastal area > Acid sulfate soil | place: Finland: Risofladan, Vaasa | collected...
AAGCATTACAGGCGTGCAAAGGTCAATTAGTAAAATTCCCTGACTGTAGCCGAGTAGCAATTACTCAACCATTAAATTTGCAAGACGGTAACAGTGCCCCAGTCAGAGTATACACCGACAAGAGGAGAAAATGCACCATGAAAGAGTGGCCGGGCAATGATCTACAAGGAGCAAATGTTTGAGGCATGGGTGTCAAAGGCAGCATTCTGAGCATCATATCATAATGAAAGCTACGCGTAAAGGAGAGGAGGTGAATCGCTATGAGTGCTAATCAATGGGTAGGCCTGCTTATTTGTCTCGCGTTTGTTGGGATCGGTTGCTACTTCTTTATCTACAAACGCCGGCAGAGATTCAAGAAGCCGATGGATCAAGTCAAGAGCAAAGTAAACGAGATCAAAGACGAGATCAGCAAGAAAACCTGACACCGGTCCTGGCGCCATGGAGTAAGGAGGCAAGTCAATGGACATAGTAATCATCATTCTGTTTATGGGTGGTGCCCTTGCCGCTGGTTACTACCTTCGCAAGAGGGCCAAGGAACGGAAAGCGGCAAAGAAAGCGAAGCTCACAGCAGTAAAGAAGTAGTAACGTTGTGTGGAGGTGGCTGGGTGCTCTTTGGGTACGCGAGGTTTTTTTATTATCAAGGCTGACGTGGTACTTACCACAAACCAGCCACCTTCACATTATTATTAGCAGAAAGGACAGAGTGCTATGGACAGAGAACATGTAGTAGAAGAGCTAATCGAAAAGGTCAACGTGGAACACATCAAGAGCGGAAGCACGATAGTCGTCACCGTGGATATGACCAAGGCCGATGTGGAAGAGAGCATTACTACCTTGCGGGACGCAGTGTCTGGTATCAAAGACGCGCTCGGCCTTAAGGCTCTGCACTTTTTGGTGATTGACAACTCAATGGACATTACTACCATATCGGTAGACAGCCTCGATCGGCTACGTCGCGAGTGTGAGCGGCTCTTGAAGATGAAAGAGGAAGAAGGAGTAAAACCGACGAAAGACCCGGACCACAAAAAGCTTTTGAACATTGCTCGCGGTGGAAAGCTTTAAGGAGATTACTACCATGCTTACAAAGATAAAGTCCTTTCTAAGCCTCATCCGGTTTTTTATCATCGGGCTTATCAGCCGCATTCCCTGGTTGTGCAAATCCGTGCAATTCAGCCGAAAGTACTATAACTGCCCATTAGACACAATTACTACCAAGATCGAAGATTGGCAAATGCGCGAGCGCGCTGCTCTTGGGATATGCAAACCACAATCAGGCAAAATACTAACGGTACTCCTTGGGCCTATAAGGGACCGGGTTTTAGAAGAGGTACGTAATAAACCGGATTCAATCACCTACGGGCTTAAGGATTACTGGGCAACATCGAAAGAGGTGTTACTTCGCAACCAGGGTGATTGTGAGGACTTTGCTGTTGTAGCACTTCGCCGGTTGCGCGAGAATGGATTTGCTGACAAGGACATCGGTGTAGTACTTATATCTGGTCATGCTCTTGTAGGTATTCACCACGAGCACAACGACTTTTTGATCATAGACAATGGATTCTTTACCCATACGGCAGGAATAAAGGCATCAGAACTATTCCCGGTAGTAAAAGATGGGAAGAAGCTGATGCCCTATGCTGGCTTTAACCTCTTTGAGAAATGGAGCTATTAGCAATGGCGGACAAAATAGTGGACAAAATAGAAGAGAAGATCATTGATAGGAAAGCACTTGAGAAAACCTTGGCGGTAGTAAGTCGCCTGAAAGAGGAAGTGACGAAGCTGTATGGTAGTCATTACCTCGAAGACCCCAGCGGCCAGCCGTTCATTCCGAAAGAGGAGCACCGCATGGTCATGGAGACAATCATGTGGTGGGAGTTTAAATTGGATTTACTACTTTCGGTTTGCGATTAGGGGTTTACTTTGGAAAACTTTATTATCTTCTCATCCGGTTATAACGCTGGCCCGTGGATCGGCAAGCACATGCAGTCAATCGAAGCACAGACGCACGACAATCTTCTACATGTAGTAATTGATGACGCAAGCACGGACAATACTTGGGAAGAGATAGTAAAGCACGTGCACGGAAGGTGCGTTGCTCATAGGAATGAAAGGAACATTGGTTGGACTGCAAATGCAGTAAGGTATTTGGGCAACTACATCAATTACTCACAACAAATCATTGTGCAGGTTGACCTTGACGATTGGCTAATAGAGGATTCGGTCCTGTCATACTTGTCAGAGATTTATGACCGTAGGAAACCGTGGGTAACTTACGGTAGTTTGGTAAGGAGTAACGGTGAACACCGGCCAAACAACGATCTCGGGTATGAGCCATTAGTAATACGTAACCGTGGGTTCCGTGATGCTAAGTGGCGTTTTTGGGCACCACGCACGTTCAAGGCTTTTATGTGGCTCGCGTTAGAAAAACGCCGATTACTATCTCAAGATGGTAGTGAATATTCGCGCTACACGCAAGACTGGGCAATTGGCTTTCCACTTCTTGAGATGTGCCCACCTGACAAATTACTACATATCACAAAAAAGTTGTATGTCTACAACGTCGGAAACCCACTAAGCGACAAAAAGGTTAATCGTGCAGACCAGTATGCTCTTGGAATGCACTTCAAGGAACAGGGCCGTGTCGCGGAATATGTAACAAAACGTCAGATGTCCATGCAGCGGTTTGTGATCTTTTCGTGTGGTAGGAATTGTGAGAAGTGGGTTGCCGCACACATGCAGTCAATTCAAAAGCAGACATACAAGAATTATCTACATGTGATTGTAGACGATGATAGTGAAGATGGGACACACTCTGCTATACAGAAGCTTGCCGACGACCATACCATATTACTACACAACCACAAGCAGCAATTCTGGCTGTACAATTCCAGCTGGTATCTTAAAGACTACGTCGATTCTGACAATGACGTTGTGGTAGTTGTTGATCTCGATGACTGGTTGGCTGATGACTGGATACTTGAACGATTGAACAATATCTACAACCGTGAAGGTTGCTGGATGACGTATGGCTCATGGGCCGTTCCAGATGATGACTCACAGCCAGACAAGTACAGAAAGAAGTGGGGCCAGGGCAAGATCAAACCGGAATGCAAGGAGCCTCCAAAGCATATACTAACAGAACGCCGCTTCAGAGAAACAGCGGCGTTTAGTCATTTGAAAACTTTCAAGTATTTTCTCTTTAAGAATATCAACCCTGATGACTTCAAAGGACCTAATGGTGAATGGGCTCCTTGTTGTTATGATCGTGCGTTGATGTACCCGATGTTGGAAATGACTCCTACCAAAAAGATAAGGCGCATCTACGATCTGCTATATTACTACAACCTTTCTAATTCTGAATCTTGGGCGTTCAAGGACCGTGACAAGCAGATATTCTATGAGAAATGGTTTTGTAGTAAGCCCTCGTATAAGCAATTGCCAGACAAAGGATAATTACTATGCGCGTTTTTCTTGATAATTGTATCAAGCACGTCTCGGTGCAGCGAATGTTGCCTCATTGGAAGAGCAAAGGCGTGTCACACAGTACTACGCCAAAAGAATGTGACGTGCAATTAAGTCTCGTGAAGGTGAGTAATTGGTCTGGCCTACCGCTCGCATTAAGGCTTGACGGTATTTACTATGATCTTAATGATGACTACACTTCAAGAAACGCAAGAATATCCGAGGCACACTCTAAGGCAGATGCAGTAATCTACCAAAGTTTATTCTGCATGGGAATGTGTGAGGCGTTTCTCGCACCGAAAAGAAGGTCAGCGAAAGAGCACATTATCTACAATGGCGCGGACCCGCACTGGTGTGGAACGGGTGAGATCAACGACAAGTGCTCAGTCGTGTGTTCTGCGAGGTGGCGTAGACATAAACGGCTCGAAGAGACAATAGACGTTTTTACTCATTTCAATCAATGGCATAAAAGCAGATACGATGAGGACGCGGTTCTGCATGTGTTTGGCGATACGGTAAACAACGTATTGCCTAACAAAAATAACATAGTATTCCACGGGCATGTTGACTATGAGTACATGAGGCCTTACTATCGGTCAGCAGACATGTGCTTGCATCTTAGCAAACGTGATTGCTGCCCTAACGCAGTTGTTGAAGCGATTACTGCCGGTGTCCCTACAATTACTACCGCTGCGTGTGGGGGTGCTGCTGAACTGTGTGCAATGACGCCTTGGTGCCATGTTTCGCAATATGAGGAATATCCGGTTCATTTCGATCCATATGCTTACTATGTGGATGACTACAACGTCATGCGTTTTGAAACGGTTCTTGATTTGGTAGATGTTATGAAGTCCGCCGTGCTGTTTCCTATAAAACCAATAACTATACCGTTGGCTGTGCGTAGTGATTACATGGCGCAGAAATACACCGAGGTGTTTGAGGAATTACTATGAGATTCATTTTATACTTCGATCAGCTTTATCGTCATTGGGCACCAGTATTGCTTGGTAGTATTCGTCTGTATGAGCCTAATGCCAAGGTGACTTGCTTTTGCTACAATATGGATAAGAGTCAAATAGCCGAGGTAGTAGATGCCGGGGCTGACATTGTCTACCAATCACACATAGAGCCGCTTAATGGTGAGGAAGTACGATTTCATATAATTAGTAGAAAAGCCTCGATGATCTTACAAGTACTACAAGAAACTGACGATGGGCTGTATGTGATGATGGATGTGGATATGCTATTACTACGTCCACTGACTGTGCTAAAAGAGGTTATGTGGCATTTCGATATGGGTGCAGTGACTGCACATCGAGAAAAGTTTTGTGGTGGTTTTTATGCATTTAGGTGTACTACCATGTCTATAGCATTCCTTACCCAATGGGAAATGTTTTTGACTACAGGTAAGCTTTACTGGGACAAGGACCAGCCGTCGATGGCGAGTATTGCTAATAAGCTTATACGTGAGGAAGATTTTCGTGTGCTTTCTCTGCCTCGCACATTTCTTGACCACAAATCCCTTGCACATTCTTTTGTATGGAGTGCACATAAATCTGAGCTTGGTAGTAAAGCTGAACGATTTAACATTTACTCAAGCATGTTGGAGAAGATGAAAAGTGACGCGCGAGCCGCTGTCTAAAAGATTGCAATTGGATTACTGGGACGATAGTGAGTACTGTAAAAAGCTTGCTAAGCGTTGGGGCAACTATGATACATTTTGCAATATTAAATCCAAGGCTCCGGTGATTGCTGCGATTACTAAGGTATGCGGAAGAGTAAGTCGTATAACGAAGCAACCACCATCGGTTCTTGAGATAGGGTGTGGTGCCGGTCATTTCATGTATGCAATCCGAGACTTCGTTTCATTACTGGTAGGCATTGATCAATCAAGACCAATGCTTGCTATGTGTAAAAAAGAATTTAGAAAGCGTAAACTGAAATGCATGTTACTACATGGATCATGCTGGCGATTGCCGTTGCCGGATAACTATGTGGATATTAGTTATCAAGTAGATGTGTGTATGCACGTCGGTGGTAGTTATGACAGTTTGTGTGAGGCCATGCGTGTTTCAAAAAGGGCAGTCGTATTTACTGGCCCATCGTTTGAGTCAGATATGCGGAACATGGATGAGCCAATAAAAGGACGCCACGCGGCTTGGGCTATTAGTAAACCATTGCTTGAAAATAAACTGCTTGATCTTCACCGTGCTGGCATTATTAGTAATTTTATGTACATGCCACGAAGGTCTACGCGTGTGTACAAACATCGTATATTAGTAATTTATCTTAACTACGTGGAGGGTGACAGTGGAATTTAGCTTGTCAAAATCAGAAGTAGTAAGAGTGTGGAAAAACAAACCAGAGATAGTGGCGGTGATACCAGCACGTGGTGGTAGTAAAGGTGTCCCGAAGAAAAACTTGATGAAGATTGGTGGCATTACTCTATTAGAACGAGCTATACGTACTGCTGAGGCTTGCACGCTAATTGACTCAGTGTGGGTAAGTACTGAAGACCCAGAAATACGTGCGCACGCGCACGCGCACGTGCTCGCGCGACCAATTGAGCTTGCTTCTGAGAATGCCTCGTCCGAAAGCGCATTACTTCATTTTGCTGAGAATGTTGACTTTGATATACTCGTTTTTATTCAATGCACATCTCCCTTGACATTGTCTATCGACATTAGACATGGGATTGAGCCGGTGTTGTCGGGGCATTGTACCAGTACATTCAGTGCTTTTAAGTCTCATCAATGGATATGGAAAGGTCGTGAGAAGGTTTATCCCGTTGGGTTTTGTGCGAGTAGTATATTCGACAGGCCAATGAGACAAGTCCTCCCTGACGATATGATCTTTTGGATTGAGACTGGCGCATTCTATGTTACTACTCGTGAAGATTTGTTACGTAGTAAATGCCGCGTCAGTGGTTGGGTTCGTCCAGCGGCTGTTTCTTTTTGGCGATCATTCCAGGTTGACTCGGAAGAGGACGTAGTAATGATAAACAGAATAATGCGAGGTGACTATTGGGAACAAACAAACAGATGTTGAAATACTTTTTACCTTCGTGGTTGAATGAAAAGTCAGTAGTAATTTCTGGTGGTGGCTATCTTGGTGAATGGGACTTGTACGTCTCATCAACGTACAAGTGCCGTGTGTTTGTGTTTGAGCCAGCACGTAGTAATTTTAAAGAATTACTACCAAAGTTCAAGGGGCACCGGAACATCCGCCTTGTCTTAGCCGCATTGTGGGATAGCGACGGACGAGCTATGATGTACTTCGTAAGTAAATCGAACGGGCATAGCTTGTACAATCGTAGTAAATACCAGCAGATTACTGGTGCCGAGTATGTGAAGTGCACGCGGTTAAAGACCTACATGGATATAGAATCAATTGCTACTATTGATCTTCTGAAACTGAATGTCGAAGGGGCCGAGGTCCAAATACTAAATGACATCGACGCTGATCTTGCTAAGAGAATAAAGACAATCTGTTTTTCTGATCACGTTGGTAAGATTACTACTAAGGAGAAACACCAGGCAACAATCACGCATTTAGAAAGTATTGGCTATAGGGTCACGCCCTGGACCGGCGGTACTTGGAAATTTACTAACAGATGGAGGTGTGAGTATGAAAATCCTGATTTATCAGAAAACGCTGATGCAAAGATTCAGGGGATTACTGCACATACTTGACGATCTCATCGCTCGTGGTCATTATGTAATAATCTACAAGCGTATGGGAAAGTCCGGCAAGAAAAAGAAAAACAGCACATTTACTAATTATGATCCCGCAGATTTTTATGCTGACTGCTGGAACGTGGATGCGTCTACGTTAGGCGCACTTAACTACCTTGTCCATAACTTCGGGTTGAAGGTGAAGCACCTTGACAAGATCATGTGGCTTGATGAGCAGGATGTAGTAAACCCAGACATAGTTCTTAGTACCGATTGGATGCCGATGAGAGTAAAGCGGCAAGTGAATATCCCACACATCGGGTATGCGTGCACACGTGCTGGTAGTAAAGAGGAAGTTGGGAACGGTATGTGTGAGGCCGTGCGGAAGATCGAGGACATTGCACCAGTAAAAGGCCAGGTGTTAGTAATTCATCCTGGTGGTGGTCGTACAATAGTGTCACCATTGCGTGAGCACATACCAGTAAAGGACGTGCTCAAGAACAACGTCAGTCTGCTTGACAAACTACTAAGGTTCCTTCCGATGGATGTTGTGTCAAGTGTAGTGATAAAGACACATCCAGCACCCTACATTGGCTGTGACAAGCTTTCCCTATTGAATGTAGTTATCCCTCTTATTAAACACCAGCATCGGTTTCCGATAAAGGTAGTTGACGACAATCTGCTCGGTCACATAGCAAAGAGTGAATTCATAATATCACTTGGGAGTTCTACTTCCCTTTGGCTACTTGCAAGTAAAAAGAAATGGGCAAACGTTATCAACTGCGCTACGTACAATCTTGACTCACCAAAGAGACGTGACACTGAAGAGCGCGCTGATAGCTGGTTTGACTGGCCCCAAAACGTGACCTTTGCAGACCTTGGTGAATTACTAAGCAACTACGATAGTCGGCTGGATTCATTCTTAAACGGATCACCAGAACATAAATTACTGTATAAAAAGTACCGGCGCATTCACGAGATGCCTTGTAATAGAAATACAATACGTTTTATTGAGGAGACTGGACAATGCTCAGACCAACCGATTTGAATATCTACCTAACAAGTAAATGCAATCACCGCTGCCACGGATGTCGAAGATCGCGTGTAGCGATAAACAATACACCGGATGTCACGCCAGAATTACTACAAGAATTCCTTGATCGTTTTGGCACAATAAAAACAGCTGCCATAGCTGGCTTTGGTGAACCATTACTATCTGACAATTTAGGCGGTGTCCTTTCACTGCTTGAAAAACGCAACGTCCGTGTAGGTCTTATTACTAATGGAAGCATGCTGTGCTCAAATTTGCACTTATTGGCTGATGCCAAGATCGACTACCTTTCTGTGTCACTTAATTTTGGTAACGCGCAAGAGCATGAATTGTATACCGGCGTGCACACATTCTTTGACATAGTAAAAGGTATCATGCTCGTTCAGGATATAGTAAAAGGTAGATACAAGGTCGGTATTAGTAAAGTGTGCTTTAGGGATGACTATACTACCATCCCCGCATTCATAAGGCTCGCTTCGTATATGAACGTTGACTTTGTCTACTTGACTAACAACGTTCCGTACAGACTCGAAGACATTAACATGCCCCTTACCAAGGATGACTTGGAAGTTTGGGCGTATCTACAAGCAATAAAGCAGATGTCTGTTTCCAAGATAGTAAAGAAATGGCCTTTACCTGTTTCTGAGGCAGGTGTTTGTACGGCACCTATGAAGAGCATTGGATTAGATGGCAGTGGCTACATAACTGGGTGTCGTAGAATACTACCACCTGACCGGAAGTTCGGGCATTTTTCTGATGTCAATGTGTGGGAGACTAACAAAGAGTTGAACGAGCTTCGTGCAGCAACTGCGGGTTACACAAATGAGTACTCCAAGTTCTGTGACCATTGCTTTGGTAGAAAATCTAAAGTAGCAAAAGCAGTCAGATGATCTTAAAAAGTTAGAAATTGTTAGTGAAAGCAGCCAATCACTCTTTTTACTTGCAATAGTCAAGGAGGTGTGTTACTAATGGATGCATTAAATGTTGATCTTGGTGGAGCAAAAAATGCTAACACTCAAGAAGGGAGATGGAGAATTTGTGATATAGCAAAGAGCGCAGACTACCGGTGTGATCTAAATTCTGGCGATCCTCTGCCATTTACTGATTGTTCTGTTTCAAATTACTATTTCTCGCACACGCTTGAGCATGTAGCTCCTACAAACACACTTACGGTATTGCGAGAAATACACAGAACGTTGCAGGTTGGAGGCATCGTCAGAATTGTTGTTCCAGACATTCGTAGGGGTGTAGAATTCTACTTGAAGAATCCTGAGATTTTTGAAGCCAGAAAGAAAATACTACCCTCATTCCCAGACGGTTACTACCCAAAGACACCGCTCGGGTACTTGATGTCTTGGTTTATGACTCCCGACAGAGGCGACAGAAGTGGGCACAAGATGGGATTTGATTGGCAGACTCTTAAATGGGTTCTGCTAAAAGCCGGGTTCATTGACGTACGCCGAATGGACTACAATGTTTGCTCATCGGTCTTTGCTGGGAAGGATTTAGAAAAGTACAAACTTAGCTCCCTTTACGTGGAGGGCAGAAAGCAATGAAGAAAATAGTACTTACCGCAGAGATTGGGATCAACCATAACGGTGACATTGGAATTGCTAAGCGGCTTATTGATGTTGCTACCGCCGCTTTATTTGACTATGTCAAGTTCCAAAAGCGGACCATTGATCTCGTTTACTCACAAGAGGAATTGTCAAAGCCGAGAGAGTCTCCATGGGGAACGACCACCCGCCAGCAGAAGTTTGGGCTTGAGTTTTCCATTGCAGACTACTGTGAGCTATCTCGTTTCTGTGGGGACCGTGGCATTGGCTGGTTTGTTTCACCGTGGGATGTCCAGGCGGTTGAGTCAATCGACAAACATTTCAATGTTGACTACATGAAGGTAGCATCAGCTTGTATAACGGACCTTACTTTACTCGAAGCAATCCGTGACACTGACATACCAGTAATCATATCAACAGGAATGTCTACAAAGTCTGAAGTTGATGTGTGCCTTGGTGTGCTTGGCGAGAACGTCGAATACATTCTCGCTTGCGTGTCAAGTTATCCTTCATGGGACAATGAGCAAAACTTGAAGTTCCTGCAAACGTTACAGAATCACTACGGCGGAAAGTATCGGATCGGTTTTTCTAATCACTCACCTGGTATCATGTATGCTTACGCTGCTGCTGTGCTCGGTGCTGAAATGATTGAAGTGCACATCACAATGAACCGAGCAATGTATGGTAGTGATCAAGCGGCAAGCATCGAACCAGAGGGTGTTATGAAGTTAGCAAAGCACGTGCACAATCTACAGGTGGCGTTTGGCGACGGAACCTGGTCAATCAATGACAGAGAAAAAGCAATCAGAGAAAAATTGAGGAGAAAGTCATGAAAGAACCAGCAATCATCAAAAAGATTTTCAATGGGGTAGTGATCTATTTGTATGA
>Ga0307375_10006691_pt1 | contig 10629 bp, 9 predicted proteins | sample TR1MG_FD_202531 | JGI IMG/M metagenome (GOLD analysis project Ga0307375, IMG submission 202531) | Soil microbial communities from Risofladan, Vaasa, Finland - TR-1 | ecosystem: Environmental > Terrestrial > Soil > Coastal area > Acid sulfate soil | place: Finland: Risofladan, Vaasa | collected...
GCTACCATCGAGGAAGTGAGTATAAGGTGGGCGTCACTATCACCCCTGGCGCCATGGACATCTACGACGAGCTCCCTGACATCCTGAAGGACAAGATCCCAGCTGATCATTTCAGCTCCTAGAGTTCTCGAGCACCTGTAAGGGAATGGGACTTGCAACTGTGGCTTCCTATCACTCCAACGAGAAATGAGATGTTAGGGAAGATCGGTGAGAGATGAGTGGGGAGTAGCGAAGAGAAAGGCAAGCCAGCCGGAACGACTTAGCCGTCTCTCCAGATGCGCTCGGACAGTTCCACGTCCACGACGTTCTGGTACAAACCCTCGGAATACCTGTTTCCATACTCATTCTCCTCAATGCTGTCATCTTTCAGGTACGAGCGATCAGAGAACCTCTTGAAGGAACCGGATTCTTCATGATGCCTGCATCAGCAACTCCGTGCTTGTTTAGCTTCATATTCGTCACCGACTATCCATAACTGACTAGCACTTGCTTGTATTCCACCATGATGCCTTCCACAGAGCCGTAACCTGCCTCCAAAAGTCGAAAGCAGCTACATTGGGTCCGCTCCAGCCCCGAAGGAATTTGGCCACTGCAACCGAATCTCGCAAGGATAGTGGCTGGGTAGGCACAGTACACGAAGACAAATCAGCGGGCGATTCTCCTGCTTGGTCTCAGGCGTTGAGATCCAACCTTGGTGCGTAATAGGGAGGCTGACCTGCTCCGCTTTTTCCTGCTCCCGATTTCAGCCCTGTTTGCCTGATTGATCGTTCCTAACCCTCATAATTGGCATATCCTATTGATTTTCAACTGGATAGAACCATCAGCAACAGGTGTGAAGGGCGGTGAGGAGCCCAAGAAGAGAGCGGAAGAGTTGGTTCATGCATCAAGCAGCCACGCCGGCAAGAGAGGCCATTAGCCGCCACGCTGGAAGGACTTCACGCTTGCGTCATTGAAGTTGATAGTTTTGCCCTGATTAGACTTGTAGTACATAGAAGCCTTGGGTCAAACGGAGACGTGCTTTCCGCTCCTGCATGTCGCGGTCCGTAAAATCGCCTTTCCCGTGTACAACATGTAACGAACCCAATCCGAAGCCATTAGATAGCCTAATTATCTCATATCCGGGGCGATGAAACAGATGAAGGCGATTCCAGACGGTGTCGAGGGGCAGGAGGAGCTCGCCACGTGCGCAGGGTGCGGCCAAGTCGGCAGAGGTGAGCGCCGGCGGTTGGGCGCCGTCTTGAGAAAGTTCGGCATCCCCGCTTGGGCCCACCTTGCTCCGTAACTCATCGATTGGAGGGCTTAACATCGTCGCGGGATTGAGTACAAGGTACTAATGTACATTTACAGGCTAGGAACGCTCGAGGGAGGTGACGCGGGACACAACACCTGCAAAGCTCCGCGTAGTTCGACGTTCGGATCTGCTCCTAGGTGTCGAGTGGAGACTCATCCCAACAGCACGGCTGAGGCGTTTCAAGGATGTTCTTCGGTCTCCGGGGGGTACTTGGCGTCCCATTCGCTGATGATGGAGGCGAGAGGCTCGAGCTGCTTCTTCTCGACGAGGTCAAACTCCTGAATGAAGAAGACAAAGTGGCGTCCGCAAGTGTTGATGTGCGCGGTGAAGTTCTCTTGCTCGATGTGATGAGCATGCGACAGGTAGAGATGGGCATAGACGCGGAAGAGGCGGCGGAAGATGTCTTTCACCGTCGCACGGAATGTCTTGGGGAAGGGCACGTTGGGCTCCTGTGGGAACAGTGTCGTATCCTCCAACTTCTCTTGCACCCAGCTCATCAGATTGTCAATATATTCTGGAGCACTGCAAGAGATGGGCTTCTTCACCTTCACTCCATCCGCCCACTTGTACTCGTACTTGGAACCTGCATTCATAACAGGGCAAGACTCCGGCGTGCACAATTCTCCAAAGTTCTCATACAGAATCTGAATCTTGTTGAAGAAATCCAACACTGCACAGACAACAGGTCCAGAGGAGAAACATGAAAAGTCAGCGAAATTTCACGAAAGTTGGTCGGATTCTAACGCCGCTTCGCTGAATGGTCAGCTCGCTCTAAATGTGCAAAATCTCACTGTAGAGGTAGGAAAACAGCAGTGAAGCCCAAAGAGTAACCTGGAAAGACTCAAAGCGTTGAACTAGAAAGCAGGGTGTTGAGTGTTCCCCAAAATACACATATCGCGCTATCTCGCTCTCGCCAAGGATTCCCTGAGTGAGAAAACGATAGAAACAGTGCCAAAGACGGGAAGATCGGACGTACAGTTGTATGCAAGCCATTCGTCGAGCTCCTCGCCGGGAGGAAGTTTGACCTGCTTCCTTAGGTTACTGCTGCCAAGAGACTTCTCAGCAAGCTTTTGAAGCTGGCGATTTTGCTCCGGAGTAGTTTTTACTACCTTTTTCTTGAAGGTACCAGGTGTTCGACTGTCACACAAGGTCAGACGGTGTCAGTGTGGGAGGCAAAACGTCAGTACTGAGCTTCTCACGTTCATATTGGGGTAAGTGGGCAATTACGTACCCCAATTTGTCGACGATGCTAGTCATGATGTATCACAGGGATGCGCAGGGTATCCAAGGCAAAGAGGGACTGAAAGGGCGAGGTAGGGAAAGCGCGACTCAACCTCTGCCCAGCATAGCATCTCTTCCCTTGACTGCGGGGTTTCCACGCTGTGCGTTGAGTGATCGATTCAAAATACCCAACTACCCCCTGAAATAGGAGATGGCTGTTGACCAGAGAAGAGAACCATCGTGTCAACTCTGTTTCTCATTTCGCATGATATGTACATTCACGTCCGCTTCGCTGCGACCAAAGACGTGCAAATACTTGAACTTACATCATTTTGGTGCCTCATCGCTGAGTTCTGTGTGAATGGTGATGGGTTGTTGTGTTCCGTTCTTCCTGAGCAGTTGTGACAGATTAAAGGCCTCCAGTTTCTTCTAGATAAGCCCAAATGGATAGACATGAGATGTTAGAACAGGGAGAGAAGTCTTTAGAGGATATTCCGCATGGAGAGACGTACTTCTATGCATGCTTGGTAGGCGTCCCACTCCGGCTTGCAATCGTCCTGTGTCGCGATTCCAGGGATGAACTTCTCCCTCATCCATCGGTGGAAGCATTCGTCATGGGCAGACTTCAAATCAGCGCAGGCCTTGGGGTCCTTGTAATCGATTGGTGCTGCAGGTTTGGACATCAGCGGCGGGAGTGCTGCGGCGGAGGCCTGCAACAGAAGGAACACCCCGATTCTTCCAGCCACACAGCTCTGAGCACCTGGCCCGGGCTCATGTCGCCCGCTTGTGGCGCTCCCATCTGGGCATTCATACTCTCTCTCCTATTTATCGGGTGCCACGCTCAGGCATCCAACGAGACGATCGCGTACGCCCATCCAAACCGCGATCATGCATTGCCCTCGCGTTGCGCTCTCCTGTCAACCCCTCACTAACACACACCCCTTGAAGCGAATGTATTGTCCCTGCTCCTACTCCTGAGTTCAAATGCAACAACGTGACTGGACTATGGGAGACAGATTTCCTCAATATCAGGATGGGGGAGACTGTCACTTTCGAATCGCCGTGTCTCATCAAGAATGACCTCACCCTTCTACCTGGATCTACTGCTGTGTTCAAGTCCGATAGTACTACGTATGTCCGAGGCTACACGACCATTTCAGCGACGATCATCCTCGATCTGGGCAAAAACGCCGACGACGGTCTCTTCTACAAGCTCGTTTCTGACAAGATGACTTCCATGTCCCTCATCAGCGGTGCAGGAGGATTTCAAGTATCTTCCACTCGCCTTCAAATAGCATATACCGGTGGTTGCACGACAATCACTGGTTCTCTGAATCTCTTCGACTCTTCTTCAACCGATTACCCCACTAAGCTCGTTGTGTCTCACCTCAAGAAGCGCGGAACTGGAAACTGTCATTGGGTATGGTCTACCATCTCAGGATTGGCTGCAGTCGCAACTCTCATCATTGTGCCGCTGATCGAGAAGTATGCCTGGAAACTGTATGATTGACCCCCCTCTTCGAGGCATAGGCCTGCTCTCTTGCCAATTGGAACACCGCCTCTTGGCATCTACATATCGCAGGTTTTGCATCCTGCACAAGCCTAGAAAGCAAGAACCGTAACACACCATCGATTCGCTGCCCCATACCCCCACAGCAACACTACTGCTGAACATGTACTGCTAACAATGTACGAAATTTGATGTAACACGTACTTTCCGGAGCAGAATGGGTGTCCCATGGGGTCACAGGAGGCTACGGGAAGCAGCGGAAAACTGGCTCCCAGTCCCAACTTAGCCGTCTCCAGTGATGGGCACCTATCCTCCTGAGTGGGAACCTCAGTCCTCTGTGTGGTTGTGTTGGCCTTCTTCTGCACCATTATGTCAACTGCTGCCCGCAAGCAACACTGTGATTGCCGATATGGCTGCTGCATTGGCGAAGTGCGTCCCTTTCGTTACGATGCTCGTTAATGGCTCTGATGACATCACTGCAGTGCAACAAGCTATGGAAACGAGAGGAGTCGATATGCATGCCATCAAATTTGTAGTGGTGCCCCATTCAGATGAGTGGATTCGCGATTTTGGACCCATCTTTCTGCGTGAGGGTGGCCGCCTCCATGTTGCCTCGTTTGGTTGGAACTACTGGGGCTGCATGGACAATTACACCTATGAATGCATCGAAGAGGAGTGCGAGGAAGGTTCTTTGGTATCTAGGCAGTGTGCTGCATCTTTGGAGCTGCCTGTGGTCCACTCTAGTTTGGTGAGCGAAGGAGGCAATCGCGAGTTCAATGGCGCTGGTGTATTGATGGCCACTGCCGCTGTAGAGCTTCAACGCAATCCTGGACTAACCTTAGAAGCTATTGAGATGGAATTCAAGCGTGTTTTTCAAGTACAAAAGGTGATCTGGCTCGAGGAAGGTGTAGCGGACGACGATCACATATGGCGTGGTCCTAGGCGCTCTCCTGGATCTGATGCCTTGGAATTCAATGCTGCATGTACTGGTGGGCACATTGATGAGTACTGCAAGTTTCTGAGCCCGAAGAAGGTGTTGCTGGCGGAGGTTCCCGAGTTCGAGCGCGACACTGTCCTTGGTTCCATCACACATGTCAGAATGGAGCGAAATCTGGCCATTCTGTTGTCCACATCCAAGGGCGGAGACGTCCATGGGGAGCCCCTTGAAGTGGTCCGTATACCGACGCCGCCCACGATGAGAGTGCCGATCCACAAGACCGACAAGTTTTGGTCCTTCCTGGAGACTATTCTATTTGAAAATGAAGGTTCACCTGCGATGGGCAAAGATCTTCTGGAATCACACTCGCAGGTTCATGTGGTTCTTCCCGCAAGCTACGTGAACATGATCGTTTGCAACAAGACCATTATCCTGCCTCGATATGGAAGGAGACCCGGTGAGGTTATGTGGAGCTTCCTAACACAAGAGATGAATGCAAGAGCTCTAGAAACCGACGAGGCAGCCAAGACAATACTCTCTCAACAATTCCCGGACTATACGATCGTGCAGATCCCTTCCGTCGCTGCTCTCAACCTTGGAGGTGGTGGAATGCATTGCACATCTCAGCAGCAGCCTGTACCATAAAGTGTTACGATCAAAAGCAGACTCTAATCTATGTACCAGATGTTGTGCCCAACAAAGACGGTTCTCAATGCGATCAGAGAGAGAGGAGAGATTGGGAGGCTGATCGTCCGGCCGCTCTCGCACTCGCCGTTTGACTGTGCCTGGAACCACTACCTATTGCTTGAAATTGTGCCCCATGCTTGCAGACAGACTCCTACTGTTCTGAAGCCGTCACGATATTGTTCATAGGACCGGCATTCTGTCATGGAAGAGGATAGATCTTCCAACCGGTTTCTCGTTGTTGGTACACAACCTTTCTCCAAGGCGCGATTCGTAATGTCAAGTGGACCAAGATTTGCTAATGCTCCACGCGACCATTCCAACTACGATGAGATGGCGGAGCTGAATTTGGGACTTGAAAGTGCCGCTCGTGCGGCCTCGACTTTGCGTCACGTTTTCCCCGATTCTTGGAGGATGTTCAAGCCTGGTTCGAGTTCGATTGGACAGCAACGGCGGCGAGAAGAGCAATTGGAGAGGTACAAGGATCAGAAGTATCAGAAGGTGATCAAGAGCAGGCAAATGATGGACGCCTTCCGAGCAGCTCGCACTTCTCCTGTGGAAACAGGTGCTATGTCGGCGCATGACGACAATATGGAGGTATCTGAGCCAAAAAGGGATTCGCAGGCTAGCAGCGAGACTGTAGATGCACATGGAGAGTCAATGGATGCCAGGTACGGCAAAGCCCTCATGCTTCCCGAGTATCTAAGTGAAGTTCCTCCCGATTTCGATAAAGAGTGGTTCTGTGTGCCATTTCCCGACGGAACTCGATGTACTTTGATTGCAAGAGAAGGTGTGACGCAGGCGCGAGAGCTGGATGGCACGCTCATCGATGAGTTTCAAAGTCAGCTTCCCTTTGGCTCCGCTTTCCATTATTCCACATCTCTGAATGATTGTACGATCTTAGATTGCATACAAGTTGAAGCAGGAGCTGTTGGTCTTGCTAATTCTGATGTGACCGTCGTCTACTTCGTTTTGGATCTCATGGCTTGGGCAGGACACTTCTACTACAACTCCAACGCCGAATCGAGAGCTTGGATGAAGCACCATTGGATTCAAGAACGAGAAGGCCTCAACACCATATCGAAGGACAACCGGCCCACTCGCAATGACCGACTCATCCTAGACTTGTCCACCTACGAGACGACCAGCGAAGGCTTGACACACGCATGTACATCTCCCGCCCTACTTACAATCAACATTGATCCAAAATATCACCCAATCTATCGTGGCCAACCAAGCAACGAGGATGAGACATTCGACGACATTCTGAACGAGGAGGAATACGACGACCATCCTCATCATCGCCCTCCCATTCCTTCGACTTATCTGCACGAGCGCCATATTGAATTCAGAGTGGAAGGCGTCATGTTCTACTTCAAAGACATGGACTACGTCAACGAGCAGACTCCAGTGATGTGTCTCTTACCTCTTCGGTACGCCCAAGATCTCCTCGCCGACCATGAATCAAGAAGTAGCGGAGGCCTCGACATCTTGGAAGCTACCTCGGAGCACCCGAGTGACATGAGCTGAGTCAAAGATGAACCCTGACCACCTGAGTAGACTTGTGAATATACCCACATGGTTGTACATTACGACTCCAATTGGCCTCCCTTCCGAAGTTTAAGCAGTGTAGGGCATCTTCCATGCGTAGAATGCTGAAATCGAGTTGATCGAAGATGGGACACTGGACTCCAACCTCGCATCAAACTTATCCCGACCAGCTGGTCATGCACGCTGCCAATACGGTGGACGCGCCTTGAAGAACTCATGGAACGTCCGAAAGCACTCCCATTCTTCAATTGTACCCCACTGGACGAGGACATCTGACCAACAGGCCTTGCAAGGAAGGAACCTTCTGGCCAGCCCATTCTCTCTTCTGGCCTGCCCATTCTCTCCTCTCTCTCACTCAGGTTGCCACCCAATCTGGCTCGACATTCACTCCCAGTCCTCCATCAACTCTTGACTGATATGCCTGCCTGTACGCATCCTATTGATGACCTTTTTGGACGTCTTGAAGGTGTTCTGAAGGACGCTGGCCGGAACGTTTGCCGGGAGACCTCTGGTTCTGTGTTTTGCTGACCCTCCCCTATCCTCCTCTGGTTGGCCGACGTGTTGGTATAGTGTCTAAGCAGAAGAAGGTATGGAATGATTGAATTTGCCACTTGCCAATGATAGCGGCGAGTTCTACTGTCCTCATGTATCCGATCCCGGTTTTGGGCACCACTCACCTATACATGATCCTGACTCCTCACTCTTTGTGCAATTGGTTACTATAGGGATTGACGGCAGCATCTTTGCTAGATAAATCCAAATCCTCCGACAAGGATGCCAAAGCAAGTACGCTCCTCTTTGCGTTCTATGCTGAACCCCTCTTTCCCACTGAGATATCTCCGATGCTCTAATTCTCTACTGACACTTGTATGTTGCAAACAATTCCAGGCTCTAAGAAGCGATTGAGAGAGGAAGATGAGAAGGAGGGCAAGAATGTGCGTTTTGACACTCGCTGGACCCTAATTGGCTTGTTTGAAGATTTGTTGACCCCCATTGACTGTCTTTAGGTATATGATACTCTTGCTCCTACGAAGAAGCCCAAGAAGTCTGATAGCAGTGCCTCTGCAGACGATGAGAAGGTACTGGCTGCAACCGCCTTCAAAACCCCCTTTGGTCTTGCTCCTCGAGTTACCGACAACAAGAAGGTGGGACCCCAAGAATCTGCAGATGCGAAATCTACCAAGAAGACCTCGAAATCGAAGTCTGGATCTGAGAAAGTGAGCGACACGGAGAGCGATTCTGACTCCATCCTGGCCGGCTATCCTTCCTCTCTTCCCTCTACCCCTCAAGATTCTAGCGATTTTAGCTTCGCTTCTGACTTCAGTGAGTCCGAGGAGGGTGAAGCGTCTTCTGTTGATGAGTTTGCGAACAACACCCTGGAAATCAAGCTTGACACACACACGACGGAGGAGTTGAAGAAGAAGTTGAAGAAGACAAAGACTCTAGATCATCAAATTCGCAAGGAGATGGCTGCTGGAGCCGATGGAAAGCAAAACCGCGCGGTCATCTGCCTCAGCCACATTCCCTTCGGTTTCTATGAGGACCAAATGAAGTCCTTCTTCTCCCAATTTGGAACCGTCACTCGTCTTAGACTCTCGAGAGCGAAGAGATCTGGACGCTCCAGAGGCTATGCCTTCATCGAATTTGACGATCAAGAGGTGGCCACCATCGTCGCTGAAACCATGAATGACTACTTGATGTACGGGCGCAGGCTTAAATGTGAAGTTGTACCGAAGGAGAAGCTCCATCCTAGCACCTTCATGGGCTCTGCGCGTCCCAGAAAGGACAACACCGAGAAGTCACAACTCGCTCATAGACTGAGTCACAATCGCACGAAGACTCAGCAAGAGATGGATCGCACTGTGAGGAAGTTGCTTGATCGCGAAGAGAAGCGAAGAGCAAAGCTTGAAGGACTCGGCATCCACTACGAATTCGATGGCTTTGCCAGTCTGGCGCCAACTGACCTCCCCGACGTGGCCTCGCTCGCCAAGAAGACCAAGAAATAAACGGCCATCGAATCCAACTCCGAATCTAGGTTTCACATTGCATCTCAGGGGAAGAGGGTCTCAACCACGCCTCCGTTGAGACCAGCTGTCGATCTGAGAAGGGCTTGGTTGGACACTCGGCCCACTCCACCTCAAATCCCGATCTGATATGCTCTATCGCCCCTAGTTTCGCCCATCAATCGATTCTTGTGTACGCTCTCTATTGTGTTTTCCAGTTTGAGCCTCAGAAAATGCTCCTGCGGCGCGTGAGGCGCCTCGTGTTTTTCTGACCTTCGCGTCCTAACACATTTCCCTCTCTTTTGCCTGTTCTAGAGTGATCTGGACCTTCCTTACTCATCATGAAGGTAGGACTATCTCTGGTGATTCTGTTTCTTCTAGGAGCTGTCTCTGCTGATTGGACGAACGAGCTTACGATGACTTCTTCGTCTCCTGTTGCCGGAGCGAGTTACGGACGTTCGCTCCACACGTTTGGTGACTTTGTAATTGTCGGTGAGAATACCACTGTTGGAGGCATTGCTAGCATTTACATCATGCCCGACCATGAATGGGTTGAACAAGCTCGATTGACGCGATTACCGGGCGATTCTGGCTCCTTTGGTCATGCTGTGGCTCTTGAGGCGTCCATCGCCGCTGTAGGTTCCCCTCAACTGTTTCAACTTGGATTAGAACTTAATTACACTGATCCTCGCTACAAATCATCCTCCAAGGTGTACACCTACGGTCGAAACATGAACACTTGGTCTCTCTCTGCAAAACTCACCTCTATGCAACCTGGAGCGGATGGTTTTGGCTATGCAGTGGCCTTAGGTGGTCCTTATCTCATTGTTGGAGCGCCTTATTCGGTTGGCTTGAGAACTGGAGATGGTATAGGCTTTGGAGTGCAGATGTACAACGAGAGTGGTTCTCCCCTGCCCTCGTCTTCACCCACTGCGACAACGCCCGCAACGATTGACCGAACTGGAGCTGTATATAGTTACCAAATGGAGAATGGTGTGTGGGTGGCAACCGGAGTGTTGGTGCCGTTTATGGCGAACGATGGCGATCTGTTCGGTTGGAGTGTGGATATCTCCGCAGATGGCACTCGTTTAGTGATTGGATCCCCAGGAAACGCGATAGATGGTGCACAAGGAGGAGCTGCGTATGTCTATTTCATGGGTACTTCTGGAACATGGAGTTTGGAGGCGCGTCTGACGGCCAGCGACGAAGAGCCATTCGACGGATTTGGATACTCTGTTGGTATAGATGTCTCTGATATCGTGATCGGAACGCGAACCGCTCGTTCTGCATACATCTTCCACAAGCTTTCTGATGCCTGGAATCAGGATGCGAAGTTAGTCGGTTCCGACACTCAACTCAATGACGGCTTTGGTCAGTCTGTCAGCATCTTCAGCACATATGCCATCATTGGAGCTCCTAATAATCTGGGAAA
>Ga0307375_10006692_pt1 | contig 10629 bp, 10 predicted proteins | sample TR1MG_FD_202531 | JGI IMG/M metagenome (GOLD analysis project Ga0307375, IMG submission 202531) | Soil microbial communities from Risofladan, Vaasa, Finland - TR-1 | ecosystem: Environmental > Terrestrial > Soil > Coastal area > Acid sulfate soil | place: Finland: Risofladan, Vaasa | collected...
CCGCAAACGTGGATAATTCACGCGAACGCGCGACCTGGCCTTTTTCTCTTGCCTGGTCCAGCCGTCGCTGTGAGGGTAATTCGCTTTTTTCTAGGTCGCTGTCTTCTGCCATGATGGACTCCACTGCTCAGCTTTGCATAGCCATTCGACTACGCAGCTATAGCTGTTCAGCAATACCAGCAAGTCGCTGGTTATGGCAATTATCGGCAAATCCGGAAAATTCGATCCCGTGAATAGCGGGGTGAAACGAACCTTATTTGGCCGCCCCCAGGACTGACAGGATGCGTTCCGAGATTTTGTCCAGCGCCACGACCTCGTCCACGGCACCGATTGCAATGGCCTCGCGCGGCATGCCGAACACCACGCAACTCGCCTCATCCTGCGCAAAGTTGTACGCACCGGCCTTGCGCATTTCCAGCATGGCTGCCGCGCCATCCTTGCCCATCCCGGTCAGCATCACACCGATGGCATTCCCGCCCAGCACCGTGGCGGCTGCCCGGAACAGTACCTCGACCGACGGGCGGTGACGATTCACCGGCGGATCACGGTTGAGTAAAATCCGGCAGGTAGCACCCGGCACGCGTTCCAGCAACATATGCGAATGCCCGGGTGCCACATAGACTGTCCCGGCCTGGATCTTCTCCTGGTGTTCTGCCTGTTTCACCCGCATCCGGCAAAAACTATCCAGACGTTCGACGAAAGAACCGGTGAATGATTCCGGCATATGCTGCGCGATCAGGATAGGTGGTGCGTGGCCTGGCATTCCTGACAACAGAACCTTGATGGCTTCCGTTCCGCCGGTCGACGAACCGACCACAATGATGCGATGTACGAGCAGCGGCAAGCTGTTTTGGCCGGTCGTCATCGGTGTGCGGATTTTAACTTTTCCGACAACTCATACACGGTGTGGCCGCGCAACCTGAAATACGCGTCGGCATGGAAGAAATTTTCCGAATGACCGGCAAACAGCAATCCATCGCCACGCAGCAGCGGTGCAAACTTGCTCAGTATCGCAAGTTGCGTCGCCTTGTCGAAGTAGATCATCACGTTGCGGCAGAAGATAACATCCAGCTTCTCGCGAATCGGCCATACACTGTCCAGCAGGTTGACCTGCCGGAAGCTGATCATCTTTTGCAACTCCGGACGTACCTGCACATAACCGGCATGTTGATCTTTGCCGCGTACAAAGAACTTGTCGATTTGCGGCACGGGAATCCTGGCCACCGACTCAAGCGTGTAACGTCCGGCGCGCGCGATTTCCAGCACCCTGGTATCCAGATCGGAGGCCACGATCCTGACCGGATTGTCAAAACCGGCAAATGCATCCGCCGCCGTCATCGCCAGCGAATACGCCTCCTCACCCGTCGAACAGGCGGAACACCATATCTCGATGGGCCGTGTCTTGCCAAGTTTGTGCAGATGCTCGGCCAGCATCTTGAAATGGTGAGCCTCGCGGAAGAACGAGGTCAGGTTGGTGGTCAGCGAATTGGTAAATTCTTCCCACTCTGACTCGTCGCCGCGCTGCAGGTAATCAAGATACTCGGCAAAGGTTCTGATCCCCGTGGCGCGCAAGCGCCGTGCTACCCGGCTATATACCAGTTCCTGTTTTGATTCGGCTAACGCAATTCCTGCGCGCTGATAGATCAGCCGGCTGATCAGCCTGAAATCCTGCGCGGTAAAATCAAACTCGCGGGTAAGATCAGCACTCATCTTGTTCGGCCGCCCGCAGCAGCGGCGGGTACCGGCAGCATTGCGCGGCAGTTATCGGTTAAGCCTGGCATCTCGGGTTTTTCATCGGCCCCGAACGTCGCTGAGCAACTCCTTGATATCGAGTATCAGCACGATGTCGCCCTCGCTGGACATGGTCACGCCTGCCACCCCCTTCGGCCTGAACGTATCCAGCGACTTGATCACCACATCATCATGTCCGGCAAAGGAATCTGCCGACAGGATGAAACTGTTGTTGCCGAATTGCATCAGCACGCCGACTTCCGGCGTCCCGCTTTGTTCCCACCCGATTAGCTGTGCCAGGGGCAATACCGGCAGCACCTCGCCGCGCACCACCATGGTTGCCCTTCCGGAAACTTTCTGCAGTTGCTCCGGCGTGACCGACAGTATCTCGCGCACCATCGACAACGGCACCGCAAATGATTGCTCGCCAAGGCGCAGGATCAATACCGGCAGGATCGCCAATGTCAGCGGCAATTGCACGGTAATCACGGTTCCCTTGCCAACCTCGGAATGAATGCTGACCACGCCGTTGAGTTTCTGGATATTGGTCTTGACCACATCCATCCCGACTCCGCGGCCTGACACGCTTGATATCTCGTCCTTGGTGCTGAAGCCGGGCAGAAAAATCAATTCCAGACATTGTGCCTCATCCAGCGTATTCGCCACCTCGGTGGTGATCAGCCCCTTCTCGATCGCCTTGTTGCGTATCACTTCGGGGCGCATGCCGCGCCCGTCATCTGCAATGGTAATCAGAATATGGTCGCCTTCCTGGCGTGCGCTCAATTCGACCATGCTCTTTTCCGGCTTGCCGGCGGCGACACGCCCTTCTATGGTCTCGACGCCGTGATCTACCGCGTTGCGCACCAGATGCACCAGCGGATCGTTGAGGTCCTCGATCATGGTCTTGTCCATTTCGGTTTCCTCACCGACCAGCACCAGCTCGACTTCCTTGCCCAACGAGCGTGCCAGATCGCGTGCCAGGCGCGGATATTTCTTGAACAGGCGGCCTATTGGCTGCATGCGGGTTTTCATCACCGCGTTCTGCAGATTCACCACCAGCATATCGAGCTGGCTGACCGCCTGGTCAAGATCATGCAAAGTCTCCGCGTCAATGCGTCCCTGAATGATGTCGGAACGCAAATGCGTCAGTCGATTCTTGGTCAGCCCGATTTCCCCGGACAGATTCAACACCTGATCCAGCCTGTCCGTATCCACGCGTATCGTGGACTCCTTGGCTTCCTTGATCGGGACATCGCCTTCGCGGCGACCCACGGTCGTGCCCGGCACATCGGTGGCACGGCGCCCGAATGCCGCCCTGGTGGATTCTTCCTCGGATACCGCGGCGGCTATTTTTTCCGGGTCGCGAACCGCGCCCACCTGCGCGACGATGTCGGTGCCGGTCAGTGCGGTGTAAAGCGCATCCCAATCCACCGAATCGGGACCGGCGGGAGATGCAGTTGCTCCCGTCCCGGCAGCGGCTGCGGATTTTGCAGCCGGAGCCATCTTCTGCCCGGTCAATGCCGCTTTCAAAGCGGCAACTATTTCAACCGGTGCGGCATCCGGCTGCACGTTGCGCTGCAGCGCCCCAAACATCTTGCGCACCTCGGCGGTGGCCGAGAAAATCACGTCCATCAGTTCGGCGCTCAGGGTCAATTCATGGTTGCGCAGCTTGTCAAACAGGTTTTCCGTGATATGGCAAATGCCCACCAACTCGCCCGCATTCAGAAAACCGGCACCGCCCTTGATGGTATGAAACCCGCGGAATATCTCGTTGAGCAGCTTGCTATCCGCCGGGTATTTTTCCAGCTCCATCAGCTTGCTATCGACATCTGACAGCATCTCACCCGCCTCAATCAGGAAATCGCTTAGCAATTCTTCCATGCCGGCAAAATCATTCATTTGTATAACCCCATTATCGGCCGTTAAGTTAATTACTGCTGCATGTGCTGTTGCGGGCAAGCCCTGTCTCAGAAGCCCAGACTTTCCAGCAAGTCGTCCACCTGATCCTGACTATTCACGATATCGGTGCGGCCGATCGAATTGATTACCGGCCCGTTCAACAACCCGGCATGCAAATCCGTCTTGACTGCAGCGGGGGCATTTTCGACCAGCAACGCCAGCAACTGTTGTTCCATTTCCTTGGTCACGGCCGTAATTTTCTTGATCACCTGGCCGGTCAGATCCTGAAAATCCTGTGCCATCATGATTTCCATCAGGTAAGCATTGGTGGCCTTGGCATGCCTGGGCACCTCAAACAGGAATGCCTGTGTTTGCGTGACCAGGCCCTTGAATTGTTCGACATCGAGCTTTTTATCGAACAGCAGTTGCCATTGCCCGGACAGGCGGTGCGCTTCAACCTCCATCTTTTCCACCAGCGGCTGCGCCGCCTCCGTCGCATTCAACACGCGCACGGCAGCCTGTTCAGTCAGGGTTGCAACATAATTGAGCCGGTCACGCGCATCGGGTATCGAGGATGCCGCTTTTTCGATCTGCTTGCTCAGGCCCAGCTCGCGCAGGGTGTCATGCAATGTGCGCGCCATATGGCCGATCTGGTTGACCATCTTGCTTGAATCAGCCTCGCCCCCGGAAATGACCGGGCTCTGTACAAGTTTGGCCGGTGGAGCCGTTGGATGTATTTCAGCGACGACCACCGCCGCCGGATTGGCCTCGGCGGAATTTGCCGCAAGTATGCTATCGAACAACGCTTCCAGATCATCGGGATCCTGGGCGGCAGTATTGGTTGACATGTCTATGCTCACTTTTGCATGGTTAGAAATATTTTCTTCAACTTTTCGTCCAGCACCGCTGCCGTGAATGGTTTAACCACATAACCACTCGCTCCCGCCTGTGCCGCAGCGATGATATTTTCCTTCTTCGCCTCGGCTGTCACCATCAGCACCGGCAGATGTTTGAGTTTTTCATCCGCGCGAATTGCCTGCAATAATTCGATACCGGTCATGTTCGGCATGTTCCAGTCGGACACCACGAAATCGAACGGATCGGCACGCAGTTTGGCCAAGGCCTCGACCCCGTCCTCGGCTTCCTGCACATGCACGAAACCCAATTCCTTGAGCAGATTTCGCACGATGCGGCGCATCGTGGAAAAATCATCCACCACCAAAAACCTCGTATCTTCAATTGCCATGACAACCTCTCTTCAATTTGCGGAAATCCGGCGGGATAAAACCAAACGGCTGGGCCGCAAATTCGTTTCCGTCCTGCATTTTCATGTTCTCTCGGTACTTTCCTGCTAAGTCAATAATGGTCGCAGCGTTGAAGACAATACGGTCGAGTCGAACTTCGCCACATAATGATCCACGCCGACCTTTCTTCCCATCGACCGGTTCGCCTCGGACGACAGCGAAGAGTGCATCACCACCGGGATATCGTCAAATCGGCGGTCCGACTTGATATGCTGGGTCAGCACATAGCCGTCCATTTCCGGCATTTCCGCATCGGTCAGGATGACCTGTATCTGGTCGCGCAAATTCGTTCCGGCACTCTGTGCCGAATCGGCCATCCCCTTGAGCCTTTGCCATGCCTCGTTGCCATTGCTCGACTGGATATGCTTGAGGCCCATTTTGTCCAGTACTTCGGCGATTTTCCTGCGTGCCACCATCGAGTCATCGGCAAAGAATATGCACAAATCTCGCTCCGATTCGATCCTCTCCACCTCGCCCACTACCGCTTCGCCGAAAGCATTGGCCAGAATTTGCTCGACATCCAGTATCGAGATCAGGGTGCCGTCGGGCAGCTCGGAAATCGCCGTGATCAATGCTCCCTTGTCCGAGAGCATACCCTCTGTGGCGCGCACCTTGTCCCAGTCGACGCGGATGATGCGATCCACACTCTGTACCAGGAACCCCAGTATGTGATTGTTGAATTCAGCGACCATCATGGTCTGGCATGGCTCGGCCTGCTCCATGTCCATAAAGCTGGCCAGGTTGAGCACCGGCATCACATGGCCGCGCAATGACACGATACCTTCAACTCCCTTCGGCATATTGGGGGTACGGGTGATCTTGCCTGCCTGGCAAACTTCCTTGACCTTGAATACGTTAATCCCGAATTTCTCGTTACTGCCCAGATTGAACAGCAGGATTTCCATTTTGTTGGATCCTGCCAGACTGGATCGCTCGTCAATCTGGTTTTGCGTATCCTCCCGGCCAACATCCAGCATATCTTCCGTATAGCTCATATCCGCCTCCTCACAGCAGCAACTGCGCAAGTTTTTGCGCCAGCTTCTGCGGCTCAAATTTCGCCACATATTCATCGACGCCAACCGCCTTGCCGAGTTGCTGGTTGGAAGTGCTGCTCAACGACGAATGCATCAACACCGGGATGCCCGAAAATCGCTTGTCCGCCTTGATCTTGCGCGTCAGCATATATCCGTCCATCTCGGGCATCTCCACATCGGTCAGAATGACATGCAAAGTCTTGTTGAGTGCGGTGTTTCCCGCTTCGGCGCTATCGGCCATTCTGGCCAACTCGTCCCAGGCCTGGCGCCCGTTGATCGCGGAAGCGTATTTCACCTGCATCGCATCCAGTGTGCGCGCTATCTGTTTGCGTGCAACCGAAGAATCATCGACGAAAAATACCATGCGCTCCCTGCCCAGCGGCTGTACAGTTTTAAAAATCAGATCTTCGTCGTAGCGGGTGGTTTCCGAGAGGACTTTTTCCACATCCATCATCATCACCAGGCGGCCATCCTTCAACTCGGTGACCGCGGTAACCAGTCCGCCCAATTCCGCCAGCAACATCGCCGGGGGAACACGCATCGCCGACCAGTCCAGCCGCAGAATATTATCGACCGCCTTGACCAGAAAACCCTGGGTCTGGCCATTATATTCGGTGACGATCATGATCTCCGGCTTGCCATCGGTTTCAATGCCGATGTATTTGGCCAAATCGATCACCGGCACCAGAACACTACGCAAGCTCACCATGCCCTCCACCGAAGCAGGCATATCCGGTGCGCGGGTAATCTCGGGAATGCGCATCACTTCGCGCACCTTGAAAACATTGATGCCGAATGTTTCTTCCCGATTGCTGCGTACATCCTTGCCCAGCGAGAACATCAGGATTTCCAGTTTGTTGGTTCCCGCCAGCTTGGTTCTGCCATCAATGTTCTTTAATAGCTCAGACATATTGCTCTCCAAACGCCATTGCCGGCCAACGGCAGGGTGACCGACGGATTTTTGCTATGTCATCAAAACTATTATTGATTTCCAAAACAGACCCTCGCACCGCTTCGGCACCATTTGCAATCCGACTGCCGGCTGCCAACATATTTTTCATGTCATCCAATGTGTGATTCATCACTTTGATGATATAAGTTTGATTGCATCTGTTAAAAATCGGGCTCGGGTGAACTGAGCTTCCATCGTCTAAACCTTGAAGCGGCTCACCGCATCCTGCAATTCCTTGGCCAACTTTTCCAGCAGCACGATATCGTGGGAGTTTGCTTCCATTGCCGCATGATTCTCTTCAGACATCTGCGCAATTTTCTCCACATTGCGGGCAATCTCGGTGCTGGCCAGACTTTGTTCGCTGACCGATGCGGCGATGTCGCTCACGCCGTTACTCGATTTTGATACTGCATCGCCCGCTTCGGTCAGGATTGCCGAGACACGCCCGACCTGTTCCTGGGTGGCCTGTAGCGAGTTCAAGCCGGTTTGCACCACCTCCTCGACCGAGGCGGATTTCTGGTTCAGCGAGTTGGTCACCTGGTCGATCTCGCTGGCCGATCTGGCCGATTTTTCCGCCAGCTTGCGCACTTCATCCGCCACCACGGCAAAACCGCGGCCCTGCTCACCGGCACGCGCCGCCTCAATCGCCGCGTTCAGCGCCAGCAGATTGGTCTGGTCGGCGATATCCTTGACCTGCTGGGTCATGCCGGCGATCGCCCGGGTGCTGTCGACAAATTCCTTCACCGAACCCGCGATCTGGGTCACCGCCTCTTGCACGCGGCCGATCTCGGCTATCATCGTTGTCACGCTCTGGTTTCCCTGCCGGGTCTGGCTCAGGCTCTGTTCGGACAACTTGCGCACATCCTGGGTATTCGCCGCCACCGAATTGATGCTCACGGTGATTTCTTCAACCGCTGCCGCAGTTGAGGCCGCCGCCTCGCTCTGCGTTTGCGAGGCACGGGATGTTTTCAACGAGGAAGCGGCCAGTTGCGCCGCTGTATTGGACACCATAGCGGCATTGCCGATAACCTTGCCGGTGATATCGGCGAAAACTTCGATCAATCCGTTAAACGCGAGGGCAGCCTGGGCGATCTCATCCTTGCCCATCACCTTGGCACGCCCCGTCAGATCACCATCCACCGACATTTTCACCATCACGCCACGCAACTCATCTATGGAGCGATTCACGCCGCGAATGATCGAGTACCCCAGCAACACACCCAGCAACAATCCGAAACTCTCAGCGGCAATCATCATGTCACGGAATGATTTGTAAGATGCCTCGTTTTCCTCATAGGATTTCTTGCCTTCATTGACCTGAAATTCCAGCAACGGGGTGAATGCCGTCATCAACTCGGCATACATAGGCGGAATATCCTGGGCGATCGTTTTCTTGAATTTCACCATGTCGCCGCTCTTCAATGTTGCCAGCGCCGGATCAATCCCGCCTTCCTGGTATTTCTGGCTCGCATCATTTACAGATTTGACCAATCCCTCCTCTTCAGGGCCGAATTTCATCGCTGCAAAGGCTTCCCAATTTTTCCCTATTTCATTGCGGTAACCTTCAATTTCCTTGATGTCCTGGTCTGCATTGGTCGGCGTGAAATAGGCATTTGCAAGCTTCTCGCGAACACTCAGATTCAGTGCATTGATCTTGTGCAGCTGGTTTATCCCGGCCAACCGGTGTGTATACATAATCGCCAGGCCTGCATTGTCACGCATCAGCACGTAGCTGCTCGCCCCCCCGACCAGCACCATCATGGCCAGCAGCAAAACCACCAGCGCAGTCAATCGGGTACGGATTTTCATTTCAATTAACATCATTAATCACCGCAGTTATCTCCAAAACCTTAATTGGCCGCACACCAAACACCCTGTTTTCACAAGCAGATGCTCTGAAAGTCCAGCGCAACCTCAAACCTTCGCCGTCTATAAAATATTACACTTTGAATTTACTCACTGCATCCTGCAATTCCTTGGCCAACTTTTCCAGCAGCACGATATCGTGGGAGTTTGCTTCCATTGCCGCATGATTCTCTTCAGACATCTGCGCAATTTTCTCCACATTGCGGGCAATCTCGGTGCTGGCCAGACTTTGTTCGCTGACCGATGCGGCGATGTCGCTCACGCCGTTACTCGATTTTGATACTGCATCGCCCGCTTCGGTCAGGATTGCCGAGACACGCCCGACCTGTTCCTGGGTGGCCTGTAGCGAGTTCAAGCCGGTTTGCACCACCTCCTCGACCGAGGCGGATTTCTGGTTCAGCGAGTTGGTCACCTGGTCGATCTCGCTGGCCGATCTGGCCGATTTTTCCGCCAGCTTGCGCACTTCATCCGCCACCACGGCAAAACCGCGGCCCTGCTCACCGGCACGCGCCGCCTCAATCGCCGCGTTCAGCGCCAGCAGATTGGTCTGGTCGGCGATATCCTTGACCTGCTGGGTCATGCCGGCGATCGCCCGGGTGCTGTCGACAAATTCCTTCACCGAACCCGCGATCTGGGTCACCGCCTCTTGCACGCGGCCGATCTCGGCTATCATCGTTGTCACGCTCTGGTTTCCCTGCCGGGTCTGGCTCAGGCTCTGTTCGGACAACTTGCGCACATCCTGGGTATTCGCCGCCACCGAATTGATGCTCACGGTGATTTCTTCAACCGCTGCCGCAGTTGAGGCCGCCGCCTCGCTCTGCGTTTGCGAGGCACGGGATGTTTTCAACGAGGAAGCGGCCAGTTGCGCCGCTGTGCTGGTTACGGTGCCGGCGCTGCCGATCACTTTGCTGATAATCGCGGCAAAACCGTCAATCAAGGAATTGAAGGCCTGAGCAGTCTTGCCGATCTCGTCCTGACTGCGCACCACCACACGCTTGGACAAATCTCCGCTGGCCTGCATTTCTTGCATGGCCAGCTGCAATTCCCGGGCCGGTCGCGTCATAATTGTAATCAGCCATCCTATTCCAAAGAACAGCACGGCTTGAATGACGAGTTGAACCCCCCAAAGTATATAATTCATCTTCTTCAACAGCGCGTATTCATCGGTGAGGTCTACGGTAATGCTTCCCGCGCCGTTTACCGAACCGACCTTGACGTTATGGCAATTCAGGCAATTGGTGCCGCGAAAATTCGTGCTGACGATGAACGGGGTCACCACGCGCAAGGCATTCTTGCCATCCTTGACAACCATTTCGGTCTGGACCTTTTTGGTCTCGATTGCAGTGCGATCCATATCATCAACCGCCTGCTCGGACGGCAGCCCCGGGCCGAACTGGTCCTGAACCTGTTTGGCGCGAATGACGCGCAGGTCCAGAACATTGGCGGAATCCTTCATCTTGTCGACCATCAGGGTGCGCAGGGTGGGATCGCTGATAATGCCGCCTTCCATCATCACATTCAGCCCGTTCAACAGGCCGTCGGAAGATATCATGGCTTTCTGCTTCGCTTCATTGAGTACCTGAACTTCGTATTTGTTCATGGCAACATGTTGCGTCAGCAACAACACCACCAGCAGCATAAGTTGGATGGGTATCTGCAACTTGCTCTTCAGCGAAAGTTTGTTCCACCAGTTATTCATGATTAGATTGCCTTCCCATATCAGTAGTGTCCGGTTAACTTACAAAATCCCGAGCCAAGGCTGAGTATTGGCGCGGGTTACAAAGCAATTTATTTTGGTGCCGATTTGAAACCAGTTTACCCACATCCCGCTTCGAGTAACGTC
>Ga0307375_10006693_pt1 | contig 10628 bp, 4 predicted proteins | sample TR1MG_FD_202531 | JGI IMG/M metagenome (GOLD analysis project Ga0307375, IMG submission 202531) | Soil microbial communities from Risofladan, Vaasa, Finland - TR-1 | ecosystem: Environmental > Terrestrial > Soil > Coastal area > Acid sulfate soil | place: Finland: Risofladan, Vaasa | collected...
AAAACTGCAAACTCGCAAGTGGCAAACCAAAGAAGGGCAGGATCGTTACACTACCGAGATCGTGGTCAATGAAATGACCATGTTGGGCGGCAAGTCATCCGGTGCCGGTAGCTTCGAGGTAGTGGAGAACAAGCCGGCGTCTTCAACTGGTAGCGCGGCTCCTGCCAAAGCTGCACCGGCAGCAAAAGGCAGCTTCGATAATTTCGACGACGATATTCCATTTTAAATAGTACGTTTTTTATAAAAAGTTGATTTAAACTTAAAAGGCCCGCTATTGCGGGCCTTTTGTGTTCTTTTTAGAGAAAAGTTTGTTCATAATAAATTGTCTAGGGTGTGTACATAAAATATGTTGAGAATAACTACGTCCTATGTAGCAAGAGTCGTATGCGAATTCTTCGTATCGACGGTAGGCTGAGTTGAAGACCGGCTCTATCGAGTTTGATAAATACCAAATCATCCCAGTTGACTGTTAAGCCCTTCTATCTGCATCCGGCTCAACATTGTTATCCAGACTATAAACTTCATAGACCAGACGCAATGCGCTTAAAACGGCATCTGGACTACTTGATAACTTAGCAAATCTAGCGTCATCGTTATTGGAATACGATAGAAGTAAATTAAATGCTTGCCAAACCAAACGCGATTTAATTCGCGTATCAACTCCAGTTAGCCAAGATACTTCTGCTGCAAGAATAGCAACTTGCATCAACCACTCTAAGCTTGGTTGAAACGAGGCCGGTAAAAACAGCGGCTCGTGCAAACTGTCCTGATTCGCTCAGGCACAAGGTTTGACCGAACAACAGACCCTGAACTGCTTTTGCGCATATTACCGAGATGACGTGCTGCACCAGCCGGATGCAGATGATCATCAGAACATCCGCAATTTCATCAAAATTGTTTGGTCGGGCATCGCGTTTGAGGGGGTGCCTTGACGCCGAAATCGGTGTAGAAATTTCGCTTAAGCAAGCAGTCGAACGTGTTGTGCGCATCTGCACGAAATTAATCAGCACCCTTTTTCCAGATTGAGCCCCATTGCTTCACCCAGCAGCAAACATGATCAAAATTAGGTAAAACTTCGATCTTGGGCTGCTGGTCTGAGGGAAAGCGTTTTGCATAGGCATCGGTCACTGCCCTGGTGACATTCTTGTCCCGGCCGCCGACATAATGGAGTTGCGGTATGCGTACCAAAGACCGCCACGCATCCGCCGCGTTCAAAGAGCCCCGCAGCGGAGAGACATGATGCAGCTTTGACCATACGCGATGATCCAGATTCCCCGCCACGGTCACCAACCGGACCACATCATTGCGACGCGCGGCGACCAAAGCGGCAACCGCTCCGCCACCCGAATAACCCACCAGTATGAGTCTGGTTGCGCCAACTCGATGCATCAACTCGCCGACTGCCTGATTGCTCGACGCAATCACCTCGGGCGCGAACCGCGCACTCGTCCAGAAGACCTCGCGGCAGTTCAGCCGGTCTGCACCTTCGACATACTGGCAAGGGCGAGCCAGATAGGCCGCCGCCCCCTGTGGATGACGCAATGCCAATTCCAACCCAATCGGATTACGCGGTGTAGGATCGGCAGAGGGCTGTGTTCGGTCCAGCCAGGCCAAACCGTCGCCTTCGATATAGATAGTGAGGGTTTCAACGTGCTCCGTTATCGGGGGAACATACGCGGTAAGTATGAATGTATCGGTGGGGATATGCAGCTTCTGCCAGCCGTACTGCTCTGCCAATTGATCGGCATGTTGCCAGCGTATCTGGGGAGACAGGTCGGTGCAGGCGGCAAGCGCCAACAACGCGACAAGAATCGCCACCCTCATCGTCATGCCAACGGCGGCACCAGTTCGCCCAGCGCCTCAAGCAACGGGCCCAGATGCTGCTCGTACGGACGCCAGCGCTGCACCGATGAGTTGTAGATCGGCTGACGCACCTGGGTCACACTGGCCGTGCGGATAGAACGTGTGTGCTTGTGAAAATCCAGACAGGCTTCGTCCCATTCCAGCCCGCAATAATCAATCATGCGGCGCGCCTGACCTTCTTGGTCCGCGACGATGTCTTCGTATTGCACATCCAGAAATGCACCCGCAGGCAACGCACTGCGCCAGTGATCCATCAACCTGACGTAATCCACGTAGTAGCTGCCCAATTCGGTAAGATCGTAGGTCTGATTCTGCTTGCGATTGAACAGGCGGGTGAAGCAGGACAGACAAGTATCCACCGGATTACGGTTGACGTGGATGATCTTGGCGTTCGGCAACATCAGATGGATCAGCCCGACGGCGAAGAAATTGGCCGGCATCTTATCGGTGATATGCTTTGAATCGGGCGCATGTCTGCGCAGTTGGGCGATGTAATCTGCCCCCCATGCCGTTAGTTGGGCCTGGTCGACACTGCGCATATTTTCGGGGAAGGCAGAACCGTTCAGCGGGCGATGGGCGATGCCCAGCAGGTCAGGCAATTCACCGGCACCATGCACGTCGGGATGGCTGGCGATGATCTGTTCGGTCAGCGTCGTCCCTGAACGCGGCATGCCCAGCACAAAGATCGGCACCGCCGAGGCATCACCCGACCCGCGCAACCGCTCCAGCATGGGTTGATCGAACGCTTCCATGATAGAGTCAAAGTGACGGGTCACTTCGTTCTTGTCGTAATCGTAGGTCGCGCGTTTCAAGCGGCAACCTTCGAGGAAATGCGGGAAGGCCTTGTCGTGTTGCTTGCTGTCGTCATAACTCTTGCCGAGTGCGAAGTGCAAAGCCATCTGCTTTTTCTCGGACAGCGGATATTCGGCAACACCGGCGGCGGCTTCTGCCGCCTCCAGGGCAAGCAGATTCTCGTCTTCGGCTTTGACCTTTTTAACTTGGGCAAGATGGAAGCGTGCCTGCAGATTATCTTCCTGCAGTGCCAGTGCCTGACGGAACAGCGCCTCCGCTTTTTCCATGTCACCCGCCTCCATGCTCAGATGGCCCAGGCCCAGCATGGCCTCGTTGTTTTCGGGATCGATCTCCAGCGCGCGTCGGTACATCGCTCCGGCTTCATCGCTCCGCGCCATCTCGACATAGACCGCGCCCAACTGGCTGTACATCTCCGCTTTTTCCGGTGCCAACTCGACCGCCCGTTTGGCGCAGCGCTCCGCCTCGGCCATGTTCTCTTTTTCATGGAAGATACGCGCCAGCCCGATGTATGCTTCCGCGTAGTCCGGACGAAGTTGCAAGGCGCGCTGAAACAACGGCAGCGCGTCATCGTGCCGATCCAGCGCAATGCGCACCATACCCAGATTGCACAGCGCATCGGTGTGGTTCGTGTTGATGCGCAAAGCCTGCTCAAGCGGTGTCTCCGCTTCCGAGGGGCGTTCCACTTCGAGCAATACCGCGCCGAGATTACTCAACGATTCGACATAGCCCGGAGTGGATGCGATCGCTTTGCGATACCAACTCAGCGCGCTTTCCTTGTCCTTGCGATCACGCCAGATGCTGCCCATATTATTGAGCGCCGGAGCAAATCCGGCATCCAGCGCCAGCGCACGCTGTTGGCATGCTTCAGCGCGGTCAAGATCCTTCTTGTCGTAATACGCGATACCCAGATTGCCGTGCGCGGACGGCATCCGTGCGTCCAATGCGACGGCACGCTCACCATGCCGCACCGCCTCATCCAGATTGCCCGCTTGCCGGTGCATCTCGCCAACATTGGTATGGAACAGCGCGATGTTTCCATTAAGCTGTATTGATTTTTCGATGAGCCCGATCGCGAGCTGCGGCTTTCCCGCCTGATGCGCGATGACACCGAGCAGATGCATGGCAAAAGCGTGATTGGGTTGCGCCTGCAGTATCTGGCGCAGCAAGTGCTCAGCCTGCTGCAGATTTCCCTGCGCCTGATGTTGTGCGGCCGATGCCATCGCCTGGTCGATCGACAGACTCTGCGGTTGTGCCACAGGCACGATCGGTTCACCAAGCAGATTGGAAGGCTGTAGTTTGTCGTTCAATTCAAATATCCCTGTAGTCCTGCACGATATCGAGCAGCGGTGTCAGATGTTTCTCGAAACGCTGCCAGCGTGCAACGGAGGTGTTGTAAATGGGCTGGCGCACCTGTGCGACGCTGGCGGTCTTCACATGACGCTTGTTCTGGTGAAAGGCGAGACAGTTGTCGTCCCATGGCAGGCCGAGGTAATCGAGGATACGGCGCGCCTGCCCCTTGGTGTCCGCCACCATGTCCTCGTAACGCAGATCGAGGATCGTGCCCGGCGGCAAAACTTCGCGCCAGTGCCGCATCAGCTTCACATACCGCACATAGTAGCGGCCCAGCGTGCCGAGGTCGTAGGCGAATTCCATGGTGTCGTTGAACAGCCGCGCGTAGTTGGAGAAACACGAATCCATCGGATCGCGCATCACATGGATGATCCTGGCATGGGGCAACATCAACCGGATCATGCCGATATGGAAAAAATTGGCCGGCATTTTGTCGGTGATGCGTTGCGCATCGGGGGCCAGCTTCCAGACACGCTCGGCGTATTCGTCCCCCATCCTGGCAAAGTCTGCCTCCACGAGGTTACCTACAAAATCGGGGAAACGCTGCCCCTCATTCTCTCTCGCATCCATGACAACCTGATTCAGATCCATCAACTCACCCGCACCATGCACCGCCGGATGGCTGGAAAGGATCTGCTCCAGCAACGTCGTGCCGGAACGCGGCATGCCAACGATGAAGATCGGCGCCTTGTCGCTGCCCTGCACATCTTTTCGTGACGCAAAAAATTCACGGTCGAACACCCCGGTTATCCGCTCCAGCATCTCGTCGGCACGCACTTCGTCACACGGCATGATCTCGTGCTGCAGGCGATTCCCCGCTTCATAGGCGGCAAACGCTTCGTCAAAACGATCCACATCCTCGCGCGCCTTGCCCAATGCGAACCAATATCGGATACGGCCCTTCACCGGCATCTCCTGCACCTTGGCGATATTCCGCTCCAGATACAACAGGTGTGGATCATCTTCCTTGTACTGCTTGAGCGATGACAGGTTGAAATGCGGCTCGATGAAATCCGGATTGGCGTTGATGGAATTCTCGAAGCAACGAATGGCATCATCCAGTCTGCCTTGTTCGCTATACACCGCACCCAGATTGTTTTGCGCCTCATGGTGCGCGGGATTGAGCTTGACTGCCTTGGCATAAGCGGCCGCGGCTTCGGCCAGATCTCCCTGCTTTTCCAGCGCGGCGCCCAGATTGTTCCAGGATAATCCGTGATCGGGATTCAATGCCAGCGCACAACGATAGGATCGAATCGCCGCTGCCCACTCGGCTTTATCTGTGAGTGCGAGACCCAGGTTGTAATGTGCATCGATATCCAGCGGCGCCAACTCGGCTGCGCGCTTGCCGGCGGTCACGGCTTCGTCCAATCGCCCAAGACGGCGGCACATCTCGCACAGGTTGCGATGATACAGCGCCACCCGACTATCGAGCTCGATTGCCTTGGCGATCAATTCGACTGCCAGCGGTAACTTGCCGACACTGTGCGCGATCAGCGCAAGCAGATGGTACGCAGTGTGGGCGCGGGGAGATACAGCCAATATCCTGCGGCACATTTCCTCGGCTGCAGCCAGTTGTCCGTCCGCGTGTAACCGCTCGGCTTCCGCCACCGCCTGGGGCAGGCTCATATTTGTTGTTTGTGCCATCAGTCACTTTAAACCGGTTGAAAGATATCCCACAATTTAACCGATAGACCCAGTCATTTGCAAACCACGCGGTATTGATGCTACTTTCGCGGCCTACTCTTTTGCGACCACGTACTACTTATCCGACTGCCGCCCGCATGAGACATTTTCGATATACTTTTAAAGCAATGGCCTGCGAGAACGAGTTGCAGTTCTATGCCGATAATGACCAGATGGCACAATGTGCAGCCGGCAAGGCGATCGCCGAGGTCAAGCGCATCGAGACCAGCTACTCCCGTTACCGCGACGACAGCATCATCAGTCGCATCAACCGGGAAGCCGGCAGATCAGCCGTGGCACTGGATCATGAGACCGCCGCCCTGCTGCGCTTCGCGGACACTTGCTACCGGGCCAGCGGCGGCTTGTTCGACATCACCTCCGGGGTATTGCGGCGTATCTGGGATTTCCGCAGCGGGGTGGTGCCGAGTGCGCAGGCGATCGCGGCGACCCTGCCGCTGATCGGCTGGGACAAGGTCGAATTCGACGGGAAACATATCCGCCTGACCCAGGCCGGAATGGAGATCGATTTCGGCGGCATCGGCAAAGAATATGCGGCCGATCTTGCCGCACAGGTGCTACGCGCCAATGGTATCCGCAGCGGGCTGGTCAACCTTGGCGGTGATATCTGCATCCTCGGGCCACAGCCGGACGGCACCCCGTGGGCGGTGCACATCATCCACCCGCGCCGACCCGGTACATTGCTCACCACCGTACACCTTACACAGGGGGCACTCACCACCAGCGGTGATTACCTGCGCTATTTCGATATCGGCAATACGCGTTATTGCCATATCCTCAATCCCAAAACCGGTTGGCCGGTACAACACTGGCAATCTGCCAGCGTGATCGCACCGCAATGCAGCGCTGCCGGGAGTGCCTCAACGATCGCGATGCTGTTGGGCAACGCGGCCGTGCCTTTTCTCGACCAGCAAAAAACAGGCTATTTGCTGGTCGACCCGCAGGGCAGACTGCATCGCAAAATGAGGCAGGGCTTGACTGCACCATAACCTGCCGCTCCAGCGATTAATCATAAATATTCTTAAATATCAATTTTTAGTATTGCACCGCGCCGTGATTGCTGAGAAAATTCGCCCAAGAACGGATAATTAACCGCCAAGGGAGCATCAAAAAATGAACGACAATAATCGTGCCGTCCGTAGCAAAGCGCATAAAGGGTTTACAGCCAGCACCAAAACCAATAAGAACAAGTCCCACTTCACCCGAAAAGCCGTCAGCACAGCAGTCGTGATGGCGTTGTCCGTCCTGGCTTCCGAGTCCGCGATGGCTACCCTATCCCTTGTCCCTCCGCCGTCGCGGGGGTGGTCAGTGTCAACAGCGGCGTGTCCTCCACTTGCTATCTTGCCACCGGCGAAGCATTGAGCGTCACCAGCACCGGTACGATCAGCGGCATCAACACGGCAGTGATAATCAACTTGGGTGCAACGGCCACCAGCGTGACCAACAGCGGCTTCATCACAGGTAACAGCAATGGCATCAACGTCTGGTCCGGCAGCACCCTTAGCGGGGGCATCACCAACCAGACTGGCGGCACGATCTCCGGCTCTAATGCTGGCATCTCGCTAACTAGCGGAAGCAGCGTCGGTAGCGTGACGAACAGCGGCACGATCTCCGGCAATTATGCTGGCATCTCGCTCAGTAGCGGAAGCAGCGTCGGTAGCGTGACGAACAGCGGCACGATCTCCGGCAATTATGCTGGCATCATGCTCCGCAGCAGCAGCAGCGTCGGCGGTATCGTGAATGACGGCACCATCTCCGGGGCAGGTTATGCAGGCATCGTCATCGCCAGCAGTTCAAGCATCACTGGCGGCATCACCAACAACGGCACCATCTCCGGTGCTAGCGGTATCTCGCTATTTGGATCCACGGTTGATCAGATCACCAATAATGCGAACGGCACCATCTCAGGGATCGGCGGAGGTTGTTGCGGGGGCTCAGATGGCATCGGAATTCACAACGGCAGTAGCGTAGGCAGCATCACCAACAGTGGCATCATCTCCGCCAACACCAGCGGTTCTGCCGCCGGCATCAACGTCAGTTCTTCAACGATCACTGGCGGCATCACCAACCAGACTGGCGGCACGATCTCCGCCAACAGCGCTTCATCAGGTCAGGCCATCGGTATCAAGGTCGGTAATTCTTCAACGATTACTGGCGGCATCACCAATAACGGTACCATCTCCGCCAGCGCTTCATCAGGTCAGGCCATCGGTATCAACGTCGGTAATTCTTCAACGATCACTGGCGGCATCACCAACAATGCAGGCGGCACCATCTCCGCCAACAACACCAACGGTACTGCTGCCGGCATCAATATCGCCTGGGGCAGCACCGTCAACGGCGGCATCAGCAATAGCGGTACCATCTCAGGTAGCTCCGCTGGCATCCGTGTCCAAAGCCGTGGCACGATCAACGGCGGCATCAGCAACAGCGGCACGATCAACGGCGGCACGATCAACGGCGGCATCAGCAACAGCGGCACGATCAACGGCGGCATCAGCAACAGCGGCACGATCACTGGCGACATCAGCAACAAGCTTGGTGGCTTGATCTCGGGCGTACTGGATATTCAAGGCCCAACCAACGTCACCAACGATGGCACGATCGCACTGAGCGCGAACGCCCCCTCAACTATCGGTGGTAACTTTACCCAGTCAGCAAATGGCCTCCTGCAAGTGAATTCTTCCAACCCGCTAACAGTTGCCGGCACCGCCACGCTGGACGGAACATTGAGCGCGATCCTGAACCCGGCAGACTTTACACTGTTTACCCACACCGGCCCCAACACCATTGGCGGCATCGTCAATGCAGGCACGCTTAGCGGCAACTTCGCCAATGTCACCGACAACTCGGTAATGTATGACTTCACTTCCGTAGTCAACGGCAAAAACATCGATCTGCTCGCTGCCGCGACTACCAACACCTGTGCAGGGGTCGGAACGGTCACTGGCGCACAAACCGGCCCGTGCGAGGTCGGCTTTGATGCCCCTAACCTCACCGTCACCGGAACCGGCAGCATCAGCGGTGCGCCGGTCGGCATCCAGGTACTGGGCGGAAGCTATAGCGGCAGTGTTACAATCGACGCCGGCGGCGGTGTCAGCGGTAGCAGCACCGGGGTATTGGTCAGTAACGGCGTGCACCTCACCGGCAACATCAGCAACAGCGGCACGATCAGCGGCTCTAATGCTGGCATCTCGCTCAACAGCGGTAGCGCCGTCACCGGTGCCATCACCAACCAGGCTGGTGGCACGATCTCCGGCTATTATGGCATCTCGCTAAGTAACGGAAGCAGCGTCGGTAGCGTGACGAACAGCGGCAAGATCTCCGGCAGTTCTGCCGGCATCTCGCTAAGTAACGGAAGCAGCGTCGGTAGCGTGACGAACAGCGGCACGATCTCCGGCTATTATGGCATCTCACTCGGCAGGAGCAGCGCCGTCACCGGTGCCATCACCAACCAGGCTGGTGGCACGATCACCGGCAGTTATGCTGGCATCTCGCTAACTAGCGGAAGCAGCGTTGGTAGCGTGACGAACAGCGGCACGATCTCCGGCAATAATGCTGGCATCTCGCTCAGATGGAACAGCGCCGTCACCGGTGTCATCACCAACCAGGCTGGCGGCACGATCTCCGGCAGTTCTGACGGCATCTCGCTCAGCAGGAGCAGCGTCGGCGGTATCGTTAATAATGGCACGATCTCCGGCAATAATGCTGGCATCATGCTCAGCAGCAGCAGCAGCGTCGTCGGCGGTATCGTGAATGACGGCAACATCTCCGGTGTCAGCGGTATCTCGCTAAATGGATCCGCGGTTGATCAGATCACCAATAATGCGAACGGCACCATCACCGCCAGCGCTTCATCAGGTCGGGCCATCGGTATCAACGTCGGTAATTCTTCAACGATCACTGGCGGCATCTCCAACAACGGCACCATCTCCGCCAGCGCTTCATCATCAGGTCAGGCCATCGGTATCAACGTCGGTAATTCTTCAACGATCACTGGCGGCATCACCAACAACGGCACCATCTCGGCCAGTGCCTCAGGCAACAGTGCCGCCGCCATCAACATCGAATCCGGGGCAAGCGTCGGCAACATCACCAACAACGGCACCATCTCCGCCAACAACACCAACGGTTCTGCCGCCGGCATCAATATCATGGGCAGCACCGTGGCCGGCGACATCATCAACAACAGCAACAGCACCATCTCAGCCAGTGCTTCATCCGGCTGGGCCGCTGCAATCAACATCGATTCAGGTTCAACCGTCGGCAACATCACCAACAATGGAACCCTCTCGGCCAGCGGCAATAAGTCGGTCTCTACGCTGTTTGTGGGTGGTAACTCGACCGTAGGCAACATCACCAATAACGGTACCATCTCGGCTAGTGGCTCTGGCACTTCAGTGGCTGCCGTATTGATTACGGGAGGCGCAACCGTCGCCAACCTCTCTAACACGGGCTCCATCTTGGGAGGCGCTGGGACAGGTGTTCACATCTCGAGCTCCAGCACCGTCACCGGTGGCATCAGCAACAGCGGCACCATCTCCGGCGGCGCCTATGCGATCAATGTGGACAGCAGCAGCATCCTGCCCAACATCGACATCATCGGCGCGGCCGCACACCTGATCGGCAATGTGTCCGCACCGAACACCGCGCTGAACATCACCAGTGGTGCGAACTTCACCAGCCAGGGCGCGTTCGATGTCGGCAGTTTCAACATCGCCAACACCGCCACATTCAACATGGCGAATGATGTGATTACCCCCGGCTTCAACAACAGCGGCACACTGGCTGTGGCTGCGGGCACCACCTCCACCATCACCGGTAACTACACCCAGGCGGCAGGCGGTGTGTTCCAGACCGGTTTATCCGGTAATGCCACAAACTACGGCAAACTGGTGGTG
>Ga0307375_10006695_pt1 | contig 10626 bp, 15 predicted proteins | sample TR1MG_FD_202531 | JGI IMG/M metagenome (GOLD analysis project Ga0307375, IMG submission 202531) | Soil microbial communities from Risofladan, Vaasa, Finland - TR-1 | ecosystem: Environmental > Terrestrial > Soil > Coastal area > Acid sulfate soil | place: Finland: Risofladan, Vaasa | collected...
AAAAAGAATGGGCTCTTTATTTTGGTGTTAAGCACTCCGTATTTTGTAATTCGGCAACCAGTGGCTTGTGGGCAGCTTGCAATGCTATAGGATTAAAACCAGGTGATGAATGTGTTATAGCTCCTTATAGTATGACATGCAGCGCGTCCATACCGCTTCATTTTGGTGCTAAGCCCGTATTTGCAGACATAGAGTCTGATTATTACTGCCTCGACCCAAAATCGGTAGAGGAACGCATAACAGAGCGCACAAAGGCCATTATTGTGGTTGACTTATTCGGGCAGCCTTACGATGCGGATGCTATAAATGCCATAGCTGAGAAATATGGGGAAAAATACGGGCATAAGATATACGTCATAGAGGACGCCGCACAAAGCATTGGGGCAAAATATAAAGGGAAATATGCAGGAACGTTGTCCGATATTGGAGTATTTTCGTTAAATAGGCATAAGCATATAAATTGTGGCGAAGGTGGCGTGATATGCACCGACAACGATGATATAGCTTTTAAACTTAAACTTTCATGCAACCACTCAGAGGCTGTGGTCAATGACATTGAAAGACGAGGAAGGTTAAACGAATTCGATAGTGGCATATTGTCAATAGTTGGGCAAAATCTGAGAGGAACTGAACTCAGTGCAGCGATAGCAAGAGAACAACTAAAGAAGCTTAATGGTATTATAAAAATACAGCAGGAGAATGCAAAGTATTTTCCTGTAAAGGTCAGGGAAAATTGTGAAAGTTCATTTTATCGTTATGCATGGCATGAAGAAACAAATCCGGAGGCACAATATGAAGCACAAAAAGCAAATAGCATATTCAATATCAAGCGACATTACATAACTCCACTTTTTAAAATGCCGCTATTCCAACAGTTAGGATATGACCAAAAACAATGTCCGGTTTGCCAGAAAGTTGATGAGAATATTGTATTAGCATGGCTGAAAGAGGTGATGTAATGTTAGTTGTTAAAAATATAGATAAATTTAAAATAACAAAAAGTAATAATGTGTTAAATAATATCAAGAATATAACTATAGGTGACAAAGTTATTTCTAAAAATGATTGCGGAGTAGTAATTCAAAAACTCAAAAATTTTATTGCTGTAAAGTTTAATAACTATGTTGAAACTTTTGAATATACAAAAGTTAAAAGAAAAGAAAATATATTATATATAGATAAAACAGATAAAAACATTAAAACAGATTCAATATTATACGGCAGAGCATCTGGATGTTATGGAATGGGCAAACATAGATAGAAAGGTAGGTGATATAATATGACAATCCAAAGGGGTAGACCGAGAAAATTTGATACAGTAGAACAATTAGAAGAGATGATAGAAACATACTTTGAATCATGTTTTGGTATAGATGATAAAGGTAATAGAATACAAATAAGACCTATTACTTTAGAAGGATTAGCATATGACTTAAATTGTGATAGAAAGACTATATGGAACTACAAAGGTATGAAAGATAGTAATAATCAAGAGTATTTTCCCACAATAAAAAGAGCCATTGATCGTTGCCAAGTTGCATTGATTGAACATTCTCTGACGGCAAAGAACCCAGCAGGGGCTATATGGCTAGGTTGCAACAACTATGACTATGTGCAAAAGGTTGAATTACATGCTACTTGCCAACCAGAACAGCTGTCTGCTAGCGAGATACATAAGCAATTAGAGGCAAGAAAGAAAGACGAGTAATCTATCAAAGCCTTGCTATTACTGCGTTGTAGCATTGTAGCATTGGAATAAATTGAGAGTAAACGAAATAGCCATTTCGTTTACCAACCAAGTCATATGACAAGGTAATAATTTTATAGCATGAAAGCGGTCAGCTGCCGTTATAGCAAGGGTTTACACGTCCCCTTGCTATTTTCATGCTTATTTTAGACGTGAATAGTGAAAGGACGTGTAAATATGGGAGCAATAAGAAAAGAAACGGCAATATTATTTGAAAGAATATGTAAGGAAACTGGAGCATCTTATCCTAAAGGGTTTAGAAATCCAGTGAAAGAATTAGAAGATTATTGCATTATGTATGTCTTGCGCAAAAACGAAATGTATGAGTGCTTATTTGATAAAAAGGACATGAAGAAAATAGGGAACGATAGAACATGGATTTGTAAAATCAATGGTAGTAAAGATAAAATGTATGTCAATTGTGCTGCTAAAATAAGACATATAGCGTTACATAGGTATTTAATGGAATGCCCTAAAAATATGGTAGTAGACCATATAAACGGCAATCCATTTGATAATAGACGTATTAATTTAAGAGTGTGTACTCCTGGAGTTAACATGTTAAACAAAAAGCAGTACAATGCTAACATGGTCGGTATCACTGGTATTTGTAAATATAAAGACAACTACAGGCTAAACATTGTAAGACAGTTTAATGATTTGGATATAGCAATACAGGCTAAGTCTGAGATACAGCCCGTAATAGATAAGTACAGCAACATAGATGCAGCTAAAAGGATAGTATAAACACTATCCTTTTCTATAATAGCAGGGTATCTGTACGTGTACTCAAGTGAGAATGCTTACACTCAGGGGGGCGGAGGGCGGGGGAGGTCAACCGCCCTTTGTTTTCGGCGGTGCCCCCGGTCAACCGTGAAAAAATATTTTTCAAACAAAAGGGCTTATGTGACAGAATGGGTATTGTTATCAAATAGCCGAGTAAGTGTGCGCCTAAGAGGAATTCCGGAATTACTAAAGGCGTTCGGAACAAGGAATCACATACTGTATGGTTCGATTCCATGCCATAAGCTTTTTGTGTTCCCGAATTTTTGAACTGCCCTAAGACTACTTTATAAAAATTTTTCGGCAAAAACAAAAGGACTAGTTCGCGAATTAAGACTAAGAGGAACCAATTGACTATAAAATTAACCTCAAAGCAAGTAATGCTACATATTTTGAGGTTTTTTAATATGTCCAGATTTCGGTATATATAATAGGGGTTTATGTCCAGATTTCGGTATATATGAGGTGCAAACATGGATGATGGAAGCATTAGAGCACATGTAATTTCAAAAAAAACAGGAGAAATCACCACGGATTTGCATGTGGGAGACATGATTGTAAGAAAATCAAGCATAAAAAGCCATAAAAACAAAACCGAGAATATTCAAGAATATATTAAATGGAACCTTGAAAATTTTTACAAGACACATGTCGCCGAGGTGCGCTTGTGGATGAATGAACTATCTCAAGCTGAAAAAGCTTTCTTGTTTTCTGTGGTTCCCTATGTGTCCTTTGAAGACTGTCATTTGCAGTACACAAATGGAGTTGACATCGGGACAGAAGAACTTATAAAAATTACAGGATTATCCCGGGGTTTAGTATATCAGACAATTGAGAGTCTTATAAAAAAAGATATTTTATATAAAGGCAAAAATAGTAAGAATCGCCAGTACTTTGTTAACCCTTGGTTATTCTGTAAAGGGAATCGAATCAATAAGGTGCTGCGGACTATGTTTAAAAATTACCGGATTCGAGTTTTGAACGGAAGACAGTGGAAAAACATTAAAAATTCAGATTTATAGAAAAAACGGGTGATTCCATGACAGACAAAATGATTCAAGAAATTTTAAACAGTATGACGATAATTGAGGATTCTAGGGAGCAGGTAAATGATATCATCTTAAAGCACTTTAATACGCAAGGTATTAAGCACATTAAGCGCAAACTAGAATATGGAGATTACTCCTTTGCTGTAAATATACCAGAACTTGGACCTGAACCAATCTCTTTTGAAACAAAAATCGCGGTGGAAAAGAAAAACTCACTTGAGGAAATAAGCGGCAACTTCTCTAATGGTCGTGAAAATTTTAAAGAGGAATTTCAAAGAGCTGCAGATGATAAAGCCAAATTAATCATAATGATTGAACAAGTCATTCCGAAAGAACTTAATGCAATATACAAAAAAATCATCAATGCACTTGATGAAAACAATAAGCCATTATTAAAGCCTACAGAACTAGAAATATTAAACAAGTGCATAAGTGGCATTGGAAGCTATAAAGACATTGTGAATCACAACTATGATACTAATATGACACCTAGAAGCTTCGAAGCTTCTTTACTGGCATTTAATCTTAGATACGATACAAGTACATGGTTTGTGCCCAAAAAGATTTCAGGACAGTTTATATACAATGTGTTCGAAAGCTTCCTAAAGATTGAATTAAAACAACTGGAAGCGGAACCACGCAAGCAAAGTGAGGTATCAACAGTATGATCACTTTAAAATTTGCTCCACAATGCAAGTTACGCGATATCAAGTCCTTTGAGCTTGAAACTTTTGAGGACTTTTTTAAATTCTATATTGAACATAATCCAAAAGGCATTATATTTGACGTGAAGAACGATGGATTAACAAAGTAAATTTTAGCAAGGGCAAAGCGAAGAAAAGTAAAGCAAAGAGAGGATGATTGTTATGTTTAAAGACGGAATTGAGCATGATTGTTATTTTAAATAGTATTAAAACTAAAGAATATATATAATCAGCCGAGGATAAAGCGAATTGTGGAAAACAGTAGTTAGAGATTGATAAAGAATCTCGTACAGTTGGTAGTGGGTGGGATGATGATTCTATCATCGGTAGGCTGATTTAATTGAAGGCATATAGCCTTCTTTTTTATAGTAAATTTTAGCACAAGAGCTGTTATTACAGTATAGTTTGAATTCGCTCCTCGAACTTTTCTTGTGCTATTTAAAATGGAGCGAAAAATAATAAAGGAGCGATAACATGAAACTAAAAGTATTATCATTGTCTGACTGTGAACAAGTACGGCAATGGCGAAATGAACAACTTGATTCTTTGCGAACTTCTTTTATATTGACACTGGAGCAGCAAGTTAGATTTTACAATGAAATTATTTGCAACCGGCAGGCTAACGCTAGATATTGGGGAATATGGGAAGAAGTAAAAACTAAAGCGACAGAGTGCTGCATGGATGATGATGTTGTACGTTTTGGAAGAGAAAAAGAAATCGAAGTATTTAAATTAATTGGCATGTGTGGACTTGAAAATATACAATTGGAAAATAGGAATGCAGAAATAAGTTTGATATTTAATCCTGAATATCCAATGGATAAATACGGAGAGGAAGCATTAATACTTTTACTGCACGAAGGATTTTTAAATATTAATCTAGAGAATATTTGTGCTGAGATTTATTTATGCAATCCATATTATGAATTTTGGATGGAACAGGTATATAAATACAAATGCAAAACTGCAACTTTACCTAAACGTAAATATCTGAACGGCAAGTATTACGATGGCGTATATATTAATTTCAACAAAGGAGCATACAATGTCAAAAATGAAAATACTATTACTGAGTCCGCAGGTCAATTTGATTGAATATCTTGCATCATATGGTGATGAGGTAACTCAAACAATGGAACCGATGACAGATGAAATACTACAGGATAAGGATTTTATTGTTAGTTATGGATACCGGAACATTATAGGAAAGCCCGTTCTTGACAAATTTCAAGGCCGGGCTATTAATTTGCATATTTCATATTTACCCTGGAATCGTGGGGCGGATCCGAATCTATGGAGCTTTTTTGATAATACTCCTAAGGGAGTAACAATACATTTCTTGGATGAAGGTATTGATACAGGAGATATAATTTCACAACGGTATTTGAAATATGATATTGACGATACGCTAGGAACGTTTTACGTTAAGCTGACAGAATGCATAGAGGACATGTTCAGAAAAGTATGGCCTTATATCCGTGAAGGCAATGCAAGGCGGTATAAGCAAAGCACATATCACAATTCTGTAGACAAAGAAAAATACAAGCACCTGCTGACTAAAGGATGGGATACAAAAGTAAAGGATATTATTGGAAAGGGAGCGAAATAATATGAATTTGTTATATATAATTTTGTATTTTGTTATTGGATATATTAGTGCTTTAAAATATTATATTACAAGTGATGAAGTAGATGGAAAGCCGATTGTTAATAAATCAAAAAAAGCTGTTATATTATTTTTCATTTGGCCTATTATTATAATCAGCACATTATTGTTATTGCCATTTCTTATACATGATGAAAAAAGAAAAGGAGCGAAATAAGATGGCACAAATAATATTAGATGCGGGCAGCGGAAATTCCTGCAGTAATGACAAGACAATTGTAAAGCGGATATATGACGAACTAAAAGCAGTTGATACCGGCAAGCACACTGTAATATGCAAATGGCAGCTTTTCGAGAAGGCAGGCGATAATATACCATTGCTGCCGGAAGTATTTGACTATGCTTATGAATATGGCACAAGTTTGGGATATGAAGTGACAGCAAGCGTGTTTGATAAGAAATCACTGGATTTTTTATTGCAATATGAAGTCCCTTTCGTGAAAATAGCAAACAACCGGGCGCTGGATTGGCTGATAGGAGAGATACCGCGCAAGATACCTGTATATGTGAGTTATGGAAACACACACGAAATGAGATGTTATAAAAACATGTATACTAATAAGATAACAAATATACTGTGTATTTCAAAATATCCAGCAACAATTGAAGATTATAGAAAAGAATATGATTTTGACTTTGAGATGAGACTTGGATGTCAAAGCATATCAGATCATACTATAGGATTAGCATTTTTTAAGATGCTTTTTTCATATAATTGCAAGCCTAAAATATGGGAAATGCATTACTGCCTTGATGATAGCCATGGATTAGATGCAGGGCCATTTGCAAGAAGGCCTAGTCAACTTGCGGAGGTTTTATGATGGATAATATATGTATTATTTCAAAAGATAATAGTTCATTAAATATACCTAAAACAATAAATTATAGATTAAATACAGATAAAATAAAAACAATTGATGATATAAAATTGGTTTTAAATGCAATGAATGTATGCTTTTTTAGTACCGAAGAACAAATAAAACCTGTAAAACATTTAATTGATGAATTTTAAGGGGGATAATATGGATTGGCATGAAAAAACAATACTTATAACTGGACTTACTGGCAGCTTTGGGACTGCCTTTTCTCATTATTTAAAAAAAAATCCTCCAAAAAAGCTAATCTGCTTTTCGCGTGATTGGCTTAAACAAAAAAACCTGCGTGACGAACTTGGTAATCCTGACTGGATGCGTTGGTTTATAGGTGATGTGAGGGATAAAGATAGGCTTATAAGAGCATTTAAAGGCGTGGACATAGTAATACATGCTGCAGCTATCAAGGATTTGGAAAGCTGCGAATATAATCCCAGCGAAACGATGCTAACCAATGTACAAGGCACCCAAAACGTAATTGATGCTTGTATAGAGAATAAAGTAAATAAATGCTTGCTTATATCCACCGATAAAGCTTGCAATCCGTGCAACACTTACGGCACGTCAAAAGCTATGTCTGAAAGATTATGGCTGAACGCTAATAAATATGCCGCAAATGACGACATAAGATTTTCTATATGCAGATATGGCAATGTTGTTGGAAGTAATGGGAGTGTTATTCCTGTTTGGAAAAAAATGATTGAACAAGGGATAAAAGAACTTCCTATCACAGATGAAAATTGTACACGTTTTTGGTTTAAAATGTGTGATGTTATGCTATTTGTAGAGGATAGTCTTGAAAAGATGCAAGGTAATGAAATATTTATACCACGGCTGCCAAGTATTCATATAGTTGACCTTGCAAAAGCTTTTGGGATGCCTTATAAAATCGTGGGACTAAGACAAGGAGAGAAAATTCACGAAATGATGGATGAAGGATATGATTCAAGCACAAATGAATGGGTGCTTTCTGTAGATGAAATAAGGGAAACAATAAAAGAATTATGAGGGAGCGATATAATGGATTACAATAAACAACATACTATTGAATACTATAATAACCATGCCAGAACTTATGATAATGACGGAGAATATCCGGCAAATAAATTCAGGCTTGAATTAGTCTCTGAAATACTTGACAAACTTCCAAAAGGCAAAATACTAGATGCCGGATGTGGGACAGGTAAATTTTTAGAAATTGCAACTAAAAAAGGATTTGATTGTACTGGTTGTGATTTTTCCAAAGGTATGCTTGAAAAAGCAAAAGACATTTTACCGGAGATACCATTTATTAATACTTCGATTGATGATTTGTCAATGTTTAAAGATGAAACATTTGATCATGTTTTTTGTTTAGGTGTTCTGCCTTATATCCCGGAAGGGCAAGAGGAAAAAGTATATAGGGAAATAAGAAGAGTGATTAAAAAAGGTGGATATTTTATATCGGCGCATCAGAATGAGTTGTTTGACATATTCACTTTTAATAAATATACTTTGCGATTTTACGAAAGAAATATCTTTCCGCTTCTCAATATCAATATTGAGAAAGCAAGAACAAAGTTGGCTTCATTGATAACAAATTCTGACAAACCGATAAATAAAAATAGCGAAAACTCAGCAAGAGATATTGTTTTTACTAAACCTGAAAATCCTATTTTGTATCCTAGTAAACTTGCGAAATATGGATTTGAGCATAAGGAGTTTTTATATTACAACTTTCATTGCTTGCCACCGTTGATAAGAAACGCTGATAAAAAACTAATTGAAATATCAAAGGAAATGGAAATTAAGCTATCAAAAGATTGGCGAGGAATGTTCATGGCTTCAACGTTTATAAGTGTGGCACAAGCATTTTGAATATAAAATTGGAAAGGAAGCGGAATAAATGAATAATATATCAGAGCAAATAAACAACATAATAAATAATCTTTCGGAAAAGTTAGGAGTTGCAGCAGAAAAACTATATCCAGTTTTAATTAAGCAAGCGTATGTAGATGGTGTTATAAGTTTGCTTGGAATTTTATTAGGTCTATTTTTTTGTATAGTTCCATTTTTAGTTTTAAAAATCATTACAAAAAAAGACAAAAATGATAATTATTTAGCAGAAGGTTGGGGTGAGGAATGGATTATGTGGTGGAGTGGAAGTATACTATTTATGATTGTAGGGTTGATTTTTGTTTGCATAAATATCATAACGGCAATCACCGCTTTTGCAAATCCCGATTGGTATATATTACAAATGATACTTGATAAAATACAATAAGGATCGATATGATAAATATAATAAAAGATTTAACTCCATTAAATCGGGTATTTTGCTCAACTGATTATGATAAAGCTATAGAATATTTATCGAAGTATTTACAGTTTAAAATAATCGAACTGACAAAACAAGACGAATGCAATGGATGGGTTATCCCTCCAAAATGGGATGTAAAAAAAGCAATAATAAAAAGAAACGGCGAGATGATTTTTAATGGAATCAAACATGTTTTGAATGTAATAGGTTTGTCGACAAACTTTAATGGCGAAGTCACTTTAGACGAACTAAAGAAACATTTGCACTATCATAATAAATATAATGATGCTATCCCTTGTCACTATAGTCAAAGTTATACAAGTTGGCAGAGAGACTGGGGATTTTGCGTTACAAAGAATTTTTATAACAGTCTTGAGCCGGGAGAATATGAGGTAGTAATTGAAACTGAGGAATCAGAAGGCATACTAAAGATTTGCGAATACACACACAAAGGGGAATATGACGAGACATTTGTTTTTGTGGCTCACTTGGACCATCCGGGAATGGCCAATGATGATTTAGCCGGTTGCGCTGTTGGTATTGAGTTATTCAAAAGACTCCCAAAGACAAAATATACATACCGGCTTTTGTTGGTTCAGGAAATTATCGGCTCAGAGTTATATCTGAACAAAACAAAAGATAATTTTATCGGCGGTGTTTTTTTGGAAATGTTAGGCTCACGAACGCCATTGATTTTGCAAGAATCGCATATCGGATCCTATTTTGATTTCGGGGAAATTAAGAAAGGGAAATTCGGGGAGGTTATTGGTAATGATGAATGTGTTTGGGAAGCTCATGGAATCTCGATGTGTTCGTTATCCAGATTTCCTTATCCCGAATATCATACAAATAAAGATAATGCTTCAATAATCAGTGAGGAATCTTTAGAAGAATCCGTTGAATTATTACTTAAGACTATTGAAAGATTAGAACAAACAAAGATTGTGATTAAAAAATTTACAGGGTATCCTTGTTTATCTCGATATAATCTTTATGTGGAAACTAATGATAAATTAAGGAGTCTTATGGAATTTATGCCGATGTTGTCAAGAATTATTACGATTAGTCAGCTTGTTGCTAAATTTAATTTGTCTGAAGAAGAAATATTGGAATATCTTATTAAATGGGCATATAAAGACTTGCTGGAAATTAAATAATAAAGGAGCGATATAATGAATCCTGAAATATTCAAAAATAATTGGGAAGCACTACAAGTCAAATACCCTGAACTATGCGAAAAATTAAAAGGAACTATTGTCGGCAATAAATATGAATTATTCCAACAGGAAAATTGCATACCAAATGTAATGGAAAAAACTACAAAACAACCTTATTATGTTGGTCAAATACAAGAACAAATGCAAAAAAACTTTAAAGGGTTTGAATTGGACAATGTAAAACAAGCAGTATTTCTTGGGTTTGGGCTTGGCTATGAGGTAATGTTTTTTGTTCAAACAATAGCAAAAGAACATCAGACACAAAGCATTATTGTTATTGAGCGGGATG
>Ga0307375_10006700_pt1 | contig 10623 bp, 8 predicted proteins | sample TR1MG_FD_202531 | JGI IMG/M metagenome (GOLD analysis project Ga0307375, IMG submission 202531) | Soil microbial communities from Risofladan, Vaasa, Finland - TR-1 | ecosystem: Environmental > Terrestrial > Soil > Coastal area > Acid sulfate soil | place: Finland: Risofladan, Vaasa | collected...
TAAACTCATATTTTCTGGCGGGGGTATTCGCGACCTTCCAGCCTCTTTCACACAAGCTAAAAACCTTAACTTTCTGGATCTCTCTTTAAACCACTTCGAATCCGTACCGTATGCTTTAAAGGAGTTCAAGGCACTTAAGTGGTTAGACCTTTCAGCAAATCATATACAGGATCTTCCCGCATGGATGGGATCCTTTCCAAAACTTGAGAAATTATTATTACGATCGAACCAGCTGTCGAATCTTCCAGCGGAACTTGGAAAGTTGCAGTCCTTACGTACTTTGGAGTTGAGCAATAATAAGTTTCCTTCTTTCCCAGAATGCCTTTATGATCTCACTCGGCTTACTGACCTTGGGATTGGATATAATCAATTATCTCAAATTCCCGAAGATATCCATAGGTTGCAATCGCTTTGTTCATTATATTTGGCAAAAAATCAAATTACCTCGTTTCCGATCGGTCTCTGTGAATTAGAGGATCTCAAAGAATTAAATTTCGCACTGAACCAGTTGCGAGAAATCCCACCCTGCATTCATCGCCTTCAGGATCTTCGCTCATTATATTTATCAGGTAACCAGATCCGGACTATTCCTGAGGAATTCTATCGCATAAAATGGCTAGAAAAGTTAGATCTCCGATGGAATCCTTTGGAAATTTCAGAGGCGGTAATTGCACGACAATTAGGACTTACTTATGTAGATTACAATCCTTACGGCATTTAATTTTAGAAGGCAATCAGCTTACCTAATTCCCACCCTATCTCTGCGATTTGCAGAATCTCGAAGAGCTAAACCTCGCACATAACCAATTACGGGTGATCCCGCCGTGTATTAAGAACCTTAAAGCGCTTCGCTCTTTATATGTATATGGAAATCAGATCTTGGACATACCCGAGGAGTTTCACCAATTGAAGGTGCATATTATTTAAGAAAAAGTAATTTATACGCTTAATAACGCAAGATTCGCCCAGATTGACCCCCCAAATGCTTCCTTAGGAGGTGATCCAGCCGCAGGTTCCCCTACGGCTACCTTGTTACGACTTCTCCCTCCTTGCAAAGCCTAGATTCGAGACGGCCCGCAGGACAAAGCCTGTTGGAAATCAAATCGAATCGCCACGACTTTTTTGAAATAAGCGAAAAAGTTATTTAGAAGGAAATTGATTTTTTATGTCGCTTTAAAAGTCTTAAAAAATTATTTAAAATTCCCAAAAAAAAATAAATGTAATTTTCATATTTTATACGAAAATATTGGTATAACATACATATATGTATTTATTTAACAATTTATTAATATAAATTGGAGATGGTAAAGATTTCAATATTTGTAAAAATATTAAACGATTTATATGATTTAAAAACATTTGAGAGTGCAGATGCAAATAATACTTGGTTGAATGAGAATATAGACGAGATTCGAAAAAAATTTGAAAATAAATTTGTAGCAATATATAATTCACAAATAATTGACTCTGATGATGACATTGAAAATCTATTAAAAAGGATTGAGGGCTTAAAAATTCCTATCGACTTAATTAAAATAGAATATATTAGACCTGAAAAACTTGCTTGTATTCTATAATTCTATTGAATTAATGGTGGTCTAAATAAGAATCAATGGGAAACCATTTAGAAACTGGGGAGGCTATGGTGTCCCTGTAAGGCTAAGATGCCGACGACCACATATATTTGGAAGGGTAGATTTCCTTTTAGATTCTGGGGCAAGTGCAACAGTAATTTCAGAAAAGGATGCAAAGGTTCTTGATATTAAACTTTCTAGTCTAGAAAAACGCGAACAGCCAGCACTTGGAATTGGTGGGACAATGGATTTATATAAATTAAATAATATTGAATTTATTTTTCCTTCAAATCAAGGTCTTTATAGAGAATATTTAACAACAATTTATGTTGGAAATATACCTAGATCTGATCCATCTAGTAGACTTATTAAAAATAAACTACCCAGTATTCTTGGTTTAGATTTTCTTGAAAAAAGTGGGTTAAAATTCTTTTTTAATTTGAGTGATAAAAATGTCTTTATGACAGATGAATCGATCATTGAACCTCTTATTGGAGTAACAAGTAGAGAGATTAATAAAATTATTTTAACAGATAATTATACCATAAAATCTCATATAGAAGATTGTCTCTCATGTTTAAATGAATCAATAAATAATATTATAATTATAGAAGGATCTGGTTATCAAATTTCAAAAGTTGTAGATGCGACAGAAATTCTTAAATCTAGAATTGCTAATTTATCAACAAAAATAGAAATAGATACTATTAGAGAAAATGGAAATAATCGTTCTATAATAAAAAGTTTCATTACACGAGGAAATTCATTGGAAAATATTTCTTCTCGGATTATTTCATTATAAAAATTTCTCATTATTATGCACTACTCCCCCGTCGAAAATATCGTGGAATTAACTTATACTTTATCGGGAAATGGTAACTATTTACTAAAAAAAGGGATAATAAAATTAGATTTAGAATGATATATGTATTGATTAATATTTAAAAAACCAGAATAAAAGTCATTTTAATAGATTTTCAATCCTTTCTTTTTTCTCTAGATGTACAATCGGGGATGATTGGGAAAAGCCCTCAAGGATCTTAGGTGACTACGCAATGGTTCAGAATAACCAATTTCAAAACTTCTTACTCACAAGAGAGAATCCCTCGAAAATCAGTAAGATCAATTTTTACATTAATACAGTGCTATTTAGTTCCTTCATTCTCTACCAATTAACTATAATGTTTAGTAAGGATTCCCCGTTACGAATGTATCCGCTCAACCATATCCTTTATTGTTCCGTAGTTCTCTTTGGACTACTTTACCTCATAGTCCGATCCTCAAAAATGAATTCTTCTTCATTTTCTCCAAATAAAACTTTCCTATACTTTATTGGTTTTTGTACCCTTTTCATCATAGCATACGCTTGGCCTACACCGCCTACTAACTTGGAGATCCGCGCTTTGGGATTCGCGCCGTGGTATGAAGAATCTTGGCGATTCATCTTTTTTATCCTATTCTATGATCTTTTCTTATACATTATTGATTCATTAAAAATATCACGCGCTTGGACCAAACTCATCGCAATTATCCTCCCTCAATTCATATTTTATTTCATCCATAGTCAATATAATCCCTGGGATCTTGAGATTTTTCTACGCATCGGAGTAGCTACCTTTGTCTTCACCTCCCATCTGGTCTTAATGGAGAATTATTTGATCCCTATCATAACCCATTTTTTTTATAATTATACAACCTTAATCTATGCGAATGCCATCCCTTTCACGGTTTGGTGCGCGCTCCTTTTCTTCCCGTTCTTAATATCTATCCCTTATTATTGGTATTTTGTGAGGAAGGCTAATCAAATATTTTCGTTCTAGTTCTCATCGAACTCTTGTTTTAGCTGACGGATAAAATTATAATTATCTTGGATATTCTCTTTTTGCTTCTTAAGCGATTCTAGTGGTTCCCAGCTCAGACCTGTTCCGGTTCTTTGGGGGCAGGAGAATTTTCCATCAGGATATTTAACAACAAGAACATCTTTTGTCTGCTGAATAAAAAGGAGGAGACAGTATTTGTCTTCCCCGTCTTCATCTGGAAAAGAAATAACTTGAAAATAATGAAATTTTGTTTTAGATTCGATGTACCGCTTTAGCACATCTTCACAGTGTTTTATCCTACTTTCGACATCTTGGATTCCAATAATTTTACGGGGAATTTCATTAGTTACTCCGAGGATGATTACACCCCCCTCCTTATTTCCAAAAGCTGCAACCTTTTCACAAAATTTCAAGGATTCCTTTTCTTTTTGGCTTTTATTTGCTTTCCACATTTCTAGAGATTCTTTGGCGTCCCAGAAATCAGATTCAATTTCTGTTCGTATGGAATTAATAAAATGAATCCAGAAAGGTAAATCCTTCAGCAGCCCTTCCATAAGATCCAAATCTTTCTTGCCTTCAAAAATATTTTTCAAAATCTTATCTGAGACAAATTCCCAACATAATACGCCAATTAAGAATATAAAGCCGATATGAAGATCATGTATGAAATAGAGTGAGAAAAAAAAGTTTAGATAAGTCAGAAGTGCAATCAATATATTAAGAAAAAATTCATTCGTTCTTTTATGATAAAAGCTTTCATATATGCGAAATCCTAAAATGGGAGTTAAGATGACATAGATAAGGACAAATGCGGCGATAATGAATTCAGGCACTCCAGAAAATAAACTACCAAAAAATACCCCTATAAATGCGGTAAATCCCACGGTCAGACCTATTGCCACTAATATTCTGATGATAGTGCTCTTACTCACCAATTTTAATCATCTTAGTACAGTCTTTTTTTTTCAATAAATTGAGTAATTACTTCGTATTTAATTTGTGCTTGAATTGTAAATCCTGTGGGTCAACATTTTTCGAAGATAATAAACTATTTTCTAGAAGATACTTTACAGGGTTGCAATCTTTTTTGATAGTTATTTTCTTTTTTTTCCTCATTTCATATTTTATTTAAACCCCACTCAATATGATTTATTGGATTATGAGATTTTTCTACGTATCGGGGTGGCTACTTTTGTCTTCACCTTCTATCTGATCTTGATGGAGAATTATTTGATCCCGACTATAACCAATTTTTTCTATAATTATACGACCTTGGTGTACGCGAATGCTATTCCTTTCGCAGTTTGGTGTGCGATCTTATTCCTCCCGTACTTGGTATCCATTCCCTACTATTGGTTTTTTGTGAGGCGATCTTAAAGGACTATTGGGTATCTCAAATAATAAAACAGGAATCCGTTCTGTTTGTATGGTATATTGAAAAACCTAGGATGATTACCAAATCGTAATTAAAAGATTCGAAAAGATGAAAATAAATGGATAAAAAAATTTTGAAAGTCGGTGAAATAGTAAAGGCAGAATGGCGGCTATCCCAACCTCAGAGCTTCATCTATATAACTAATCGGCGATTCCTGTATCTAGAATCTGGTCAAGTATCTTTCGAATATCATTTACAAGGTGCTAATATCGAGCTTGGAAGGCGCCGCGATTACTACGAAATCAATGGGAAGAGGTTCTTCGAACCTAAATGTTAAATTCTTATTTAAACTGGGTTAAATAGTCAATAATTGTGATAAGAATAAACAGATTGCGTCTCAACATTTCAATGTTTCTATTTTTTTATGTTAATTATTCTGTTCCTCTTTATTATAAAATTTAAATATTTTAAAAAATTATTACACTGGGTTAATAAATTCTGTATTTGACGATTATACCTTATATTTTATTTTAGGAGGATTCACGGAATGGGTGATTATGCACAAGCAGCGGTAGACGCAAGTAGAAATCGTGTGGCCTCTAAGTGCGATTTCATATGTATCTTCATATTCAGTATTATTCTGATTATAGCTATGATGAAAATGGGAGGATATGAGCCTTTATCAATTGGAATTGTCCTTGGAATATACGTTGGAATTATTGCGCTTATTATCGGGCTTTATTATTTGGTTCGTTATATATACCGCCACCATAAAGAGAAGAAAGAATCTGAGGAGCGGTTTTGGAAGGAATTTGAGGGACGAAGGAGATGAATTGCTTGCTAAAAGGAATTGAAAAAAAATCCATTATAAAATATAATTTTAACACAAATTAAGTTAAGAGGAAGTTACGGTCTCTAGAATAAGGGATAGGAAAGAAGGAATAAAAGGTAAGGAAAAAAAGGTAACTTTCACGCCTAATAATGCAAGATTCGCCCAGATTGACACCCCAAATGCTTCCTTAGGAGGTGATCCAGCCGCAGGTTCCCCTACGGCTACCTTGTTACGACTTCTCCCTCCTTGCGGAGCCTAGATTCGAGACGGCCCGCAGGACCGTGCCTCATCCAGACCTCACTCAGTTCTCCTTTCAGCCCCGCAGGGCAGAAAAAATGGAGTGACGGGCGGTGTGTGCAAGGAGCAGGGACGTATTCACCGCGCGATGATGACACGCGATTACTAGGGATTCCATATTCATGAGGGTGAGTTGCAACCCTCAATCCTAACTACGACGAGGTTTCGAGATTAGCGTCACCTTTCGGTGTAGCAACCCATTGTCCTCGCCATTGCAGCCCGCGTGTGGCCCAGGGGATTCGGGGCTTCAGCGAACATCAGAACGCATCTGCGCGCCCTATACTGACCTGCCGTGGCCCACACCTTCATCTGAGTTATCCTCAAGCGGTCCCCACAGAGTGCCCAGCATCCCCGAAGGGATCTGCTCGCAACTGTGGGCGTGGGTTTCGTTCGTTGCCTGACTTAACAGGACACCTCACGGCACGAACTGACGACGGCCATGCACCTCCTCTCGACTTGTCTGGTAAGGTCATCAGCCTGACTTTCATTCTGTCGTCGCCCCTGGTAAGCTTCCCGGCGTTGAGTCCAATTAAACCGCAGGCTTCACCCCTTGTGGTGCTCCCCCGCCAATTCCTTTAAGTATACTGTTAGGCCAAAATCGATTGCACCTAATTTCAGCCTTGCGACCGTACTCCCCAGGCGGCGAGCTTATCGGCTTCCCTTCGGCACTGAGCCAGCTCGTAGCTGGACCAACACCTAGCTCGCATCGTTTACAGCACAGGACTACCCGGGTATTTAGCATATAGCTATGCGAATAGATATGTATCTAATCCGGTTTGCTCCCCTGGCTTTCGTCCCTCACCGTCGAACGCGTCCCAGTAGAGCGCCTTCGCCACTGGTGGTCCCCCCTGGATTATCGGATTTCACCCCTACCCAGGGAGTACCCTCTACCTCTTCCGCTTCCAAGGTCTGTAGTATCTCCAGCAGGCCGACAGTTGAGCTGCCGGATTTAACCGAAGACTTGCAGACCCGGCTACGGGCGCTTTAGGCCCAGTAATAGTCCGGATCACTTGAGGAGCTGGTTTTACCGCGGCGGCTGGCACCAGCCTTGCCCTCCCCTTATTCCATCAGTTTCCTACGCTGATGAAAAGCCCGAAGGCACTCGGGATGGCCCCGTCACACTTGCGTGCATTGCGGAGATTTCGCGCCTGCTGCACCCCGTAGGGCTTGGGACATTATCTCAGTTCCCATCTCTGGGCTCCCGCTCTCACGGCCCATACGGATCAAAGGCTTGGTGGGCCGTTACCCCACCAACAACCATAATCCGCCGCAGTCTCATCCTATGGCGAACTCCATTTCATAGCCTCAGGAGCTCCTTTGAGTCACGCAACATTCCAGTCCGCGTGGCCTATGGGGTATTAGCCACAGTTTCCCGTGGATATCCCCCTCCATAGGGTAGATTAACTACGTGTTACTGAGCGGTTCGCCAATGGTACAGGCATGAAGTACCATTTGACTTGCATGGCTTAGTCCCATCCCGATAGCAATCCGGTCTGGCAGGATCAACCAGTTATGTACTAGAATACGATCCAAGGTTAAAGAATTGGCATTCCCGTTGCGGATCAATGGAAGGAAAAGCAACCCATCATATCAGGAGATATTCCGGAATCTGGGTCGACGCCTGAAATCCATCGAAGCGACACGGGAAAAAAGGAAATAAAAGGGGTCAATCTGTTTAGCGATTGCATCATTAAGCGTCTGCGTGGCATTCATCATAAAAACCACATTCCTGCATTCAGCTGGAGGATATTCTCAAGCTATGGAAGAGTTATGGAACCGACAAGGAAAGAGTCCGAACTGGAAAGTGTTAGATAGTAGCGCAATACCTTTAAACCAAATGCGGACTGTGTTTTTTACTGTGCCCTTGACTCCGAAGTAGCGCCCACTCCGGAGTTGCATCTCCTCACGAAGATGAGCCATCTTCATGAGAACCGCCGAACCTATTCAAGAACGAATTCGTGAGTAGGTGTAATGAGAATAACTTTCGGCAATCTATCAACTAGCAAGGTTTCCATATAAACATGTTGGATCACCTTCAAAAAAAAAAGGGCAGGGGAAGGTTTGGTTTTTACACATTTTTATGTAAAATTTAAATATACCGGAATGGAAACCTAAGAAATTTAGCCGGGTGAAGGACGCATCGTGGAAAAAAGAGGGGCACGTGGTAAATTTAGTGGGTGACATCCCAGAATAAAAGGGAAATGTAGGGAGGAGGGGGGTGGGGATAAAAAACAGAGAAGGGATGTACCTTTCACTTCGTTGATGTCGCAACATCACAGATCAGATTTCAAGACAATCTTTTTTAATAGCATTCTATGAAATTAATTCAGGAAAATAGTATTTAAAATCCTTGTTTTCAAAGGAATACTGAAATTGGATCTATGAGCATAAGAAATGAAAGTATCAATCAGGCGAATGGACGGCGAAACAGGAGTGAGTGAAATGAAAGAATTATCCTATGAAGAAATAATAGAAAAGTGTAAGATGGCGATCGATGGGATTAAACGAAAGGATTTCTACATTGATGTGTTATACGATGGATCCTCCGTAACGAGAATTTCTAAAAGTCGATCCGAGGAAAATTTCGTCATGCGTCCGAAGCTCGAGGGATTAGTGGTTCGAGCGTATAAAGCAGGCGTATGGCGGGAATATGGGCTACAGGATTTAGGGGAATTGCCTCAAGCGGTAGAGCGCCTAAAAAAGTACACCGCCCCGGTAAGAGATCCCGTGGAACTTCAAAAATTCGAAAGTTGGAAAATAAATAAAGAAATTAAGGGGAAATTACCGCCTGAAGATATTCCCATTAATGAGAAGGCGCAAGCTGTCGAAAATATTTTTAATGAACTCCAGCAAGCTGATGTACGAGTGATTAATCCTATCGTAGTCTATTACGATCACATTTCAGAACGAATTTTTCTTAATAATGAGGGGTGTACCTTGCGTCAAAAGATTCCCCGCACCCGGATTTTTATCCAGCCGATTGTAAAAGAAGGGAATCGCGTGGAATTTGATTATCTTTCAAAAAGTGGAGAGGTTGGGTTTGAGTTAGTAAATAGTATAACAAGAGATGACATCCAACAGGTGGTAAATGATTCGATAGATTTATTAAAATCGGAAAAAGCCCCTTCAGGAACTTTCCCAGTAATTCTAGATCCCGATATGGCTGGCTTAATAGCTCACGAGAGTTTTGGGCATGGGTTAGAGGCGGATCAAATTCTACGGGGGCGATCTTATCTTGAAAAATATTTAAATAAGCGGGTTGCTTCTGAACTTTGTGTAATTTGTGATTCACCAGTAGTAAAAGAAAATATTGGGTCATATTTCTTCGATGATGAAGGGATCCGAGCGAAAAAGACTGTTTTAGTTGAAAATGGCATTTTTAAAAATGTCATCCATGATCGTTATACCGCATCTGCAATGAAACTACCCGCTCACGGCAATGGACGGCGGGAATCTTATGCGAATAAACTTCACGTGCGAATGACCAATACCTTTTTTGAAGCAGGAAATTGGAAATTAGAGGAGATGCTGGAAGGTATTAAACGTGGTGTAATGCTGATCCGAGGATATTTTGGGATGGAGGATCCGCTAGCGGGAGGCATGCAAGTGACCTCGAAAAAGGGATATCTAATTGAAAATGGAGAACAAACCAAATTATTGGGTACCATCGCATTGAGTGGATATGTTTTAGATGTTTTAACGTCAATTGACGCAGTGAGTGAGGGACTAATAAGGTATCATGGGGGAACCTGCGGGAAAGGACACGAAGATTATGTCCCAGTAACAACAGGAGGACCTTATCTCAGAGCACAAAGAGCGGTGGTGAGTCCGGGATGAAAGATATGAATGAAATAATCGATTTAATTGTTAGTAGAATCAAATTGATGCAAATCCCCATGTGGGATGTCTATTACAAATTCACAGATATCTATGAAAATCAGTATCGGAAATTTGATGTGGAGATTACTCGGCATGCTCAGGAATGCTACTATTTTATCCGGACTTTTTATGAGAAGGGCGATCAATTTGGAGTCGGAATTATCAAGGCGAATTCCATGGAACCAGAGGAAATTGATTTATATATAAAACAATCACAAATTTTAGCCAAACTTAACATGTCCAATAAATATTCCTTACCTCAACCAGGACAGCTTTATCCCCAACTAAAAACTGCAGAAGCAAAGGTAATAAATGATCCTGAAGGAGTTCTCAATGAAAAATCAGAAGAATTACTTAACGTTGTGTCAGATTTGAAGCAAGTAAAACCAACTTTTGGGAAATTACGAATCTATGTTTCTAAAAATGGTTTGAGAAATAGTGAAGAGCTCTCTTTAGAAAGTAAGAAAACTTCTTTTTATTTAGAATTTCCATTAAAAGCGGAATACTCAGGTAAGTTAGCAGAATTCTGGGGTATAACTTCTGTGAAAAATTCAATCCAATTAGATTTTCAAAATCGGTTATCTAAATGGGCTGAAATTGCGTTAGATTCCCTTACCCTTGAAGTTCCAAAATCTGCCAAAGCTATAACTGCTATTTTTCCTCCCAAAATCGTACGAAATGCCCTTGCCAAAACCATTGGATATCATTCAACAGGACACGCGTTCCATGAAAAGCTATCAAGATTTAAGAAAGGAGCTAAAGTAGCAAAGGAATCCTTTTCGCTCATAGACAATGGAATAATGAAAGATGGTATCGCTGTGGCAAATTGGGATGGTGAAGGCAATC
>Ga0307375_10006701_pt1 | contig 10622 bp, 5 predicted proteins | sample TR1MG_FD_202531 | JGI IMG/M metagenome (GOLD analysis project Ga0307375, IMG submission 202531) | Soil microbial communities from Risofladan, Vaasa, Finland - TR-1 | ecosystem: Environmental > Terrestrial > Soil > Coastal area > Acid sulfate soil | place: Finland: Risofladan, Vaasa | collected...
AGGTTTATCGCCGGGAACAAAGCTGCTGCTGAAACGCGAAAAAGTTCCGGCCGGGTAAGGTATCCGACTTCCATGTGCCGTGCTGCGAACCAGGCTATCAAAGTGGCGATCAGGACCACAGCTCCTGAAAATACCGCGAGTGTCGCCCCCGCTTCGGCAGGCTTTTCTTCGTATATCTGGTCCGCGACGATTCGGGTGAACAGGTAGTGGAAACCACTGAAAAGTATCAGCGCCCAGGCGTAGCTGTAGACCACGATCGAGACGAAAAGGCGTGGTCCCTCTTCGAGCGCCGCAGACGCAAGGCGGGTGATGGCGAATATTCCGACAATCGAGAGGAGCCACGGACCGGCGACAATAATCACCCCGGCGAACGCAACCTGTACGAACGATCCGATTCCTCCTTTGCGCAGTACGCGTTGGAGCTCAAATCCTATTCCCGCCACGTTCCTTCCCTTCCCATCCGCACGTAGATATCATGATAGCGCTTGTAGACGCTCCGGCGGTCGTAGAATTTCGTGGCCTTGTCCCGATTTCTTGCGACTATTCTTGCCATTTCCTCCGAGTGGTCGTTTACGTAGGTGACGCCACGGGCAAGTTTCTCCGGGTCTTTGGATGCGGCCAGAAATCGATCATCGTAGTCGAGCATCTCCGGTATGTTTCCAACCCGCGTTGCCACAACCGGAACACCCGCGCAGTAGGCCTCGAGAATGACGAGTGGTTGCGCTTCGCGCACGCTGGTGAGCAGAAGCACATCCAGAAACGAGTAATACTCCCGTACGTCCGTCTTCCCGGTAAAATGGAAACTGTCGGTCAGGCGAAAGCTTTTTACCATAGTTTTGCAGTCTTCGAAGTAGGCCGAGTCCTCGTCGGTCGGTCCGATGCAGTAGAACTGCGCATCCGGATTCAGGTCTTTGACGATCCGGCCCATCGCGATAAAGGTCTTCACATCCTTGATCGGCACAACACGGCCCACGAGCCCCACATGGAAACCAGGACGCTTTTCCCGCTTGATCGAGGCAAAGTACTCTACATCGATCCCGTTCGCGATAACCTCCGTGCGCTCCTCCGGAGCACCCATCGAAATCTGTATCCGGCGATTGTATTCGAAAAGAGATATGACCCGATCGGCGTATTGGTAGCTGAGGCGGGTAAGCTCGTTGAAGATCCGGATCCACATATCCCGTTGGTGGCCCCTGATGAACCGAACACGGCGAATTTCCATTTCCCGCTCTTTGTGATACAGACCGTGCTCGGTAAGCAGGTAGGGCCTGCCCGTACGCAACTTCGCGACAACAGCGGCGAGCCCCGCGTAGCCGGTTGAGACCGCGTGGTAGACGTCCGCCTCGGGAGCCTCCGCGCCGATCAGCGTGAACAGCATATCGTGTCCGGATTTCCATGCCCAGAAATAGTCCGAGAACGGGTAGATGGGATTGTTCAACTGGTTCTTACGGGATATGAGCTCCCACCCGGATTCCGACGTGACAGCGTCCCTATACGCGAAATAGCCTGCGGGCATCAGATTCACGAGTTCTGCAAAATCCACGCGAGACCCTGCGCTGAAACCATCGTGCATTCTGCGGATCCCGGACAACATCAGTTTGCTGTTGTCCGGTCTCTTTCGGGATCTCATCTTCTCCGAGAGCACAAGGTCACGATGTTCGATGACGTTTTCCGGCAGGTTGTATTGGACTGGTTGGCCGGCCCGTGGAGAAATCGAGTAGAGGACGAAGTCCACTTCCGGTATCGCCTGGATCAGTTGGTGGACCCACGAAGAGACTCCACCGGTGACAAACGGATAAGAACCTTCGAGAATGAGGCAGACGCGCGGGCGTGTGCTACTCATTCTGTTCCAACCAGTAGGTGACGCATTGCCGTTCTGCGTCCGATAGCGTCTGTGGGCGAAGCGAGAGTTCCCGGCATATCTCGAATACGCGCGGAAAATTGCGTCGCTCGAATTCGATTTCCGCCTCCAGAAGATACGCCGCTGTGTTGTGGCCGATACCGAACCGCTCCAATTCCGTTCTGGCCTGATCGTAGAGACCGAGTTCTACCAGTACCCGAATCAGTCGGGAATTGGCAACTTCTCCCATTTTCGCCGTTCTTTTGAGCGCTATAAGCCATGTGTAGGACTCGTGCAGGTGAAACGCGCGAAGGGATGTGCCCGGCGCGTAGAGCTGGGCAAGGTCCCGGCAGAGAAGCGATAGTTCATCCATGGCCGTCGGATCCGGCTTCATCTCAACCTGTGCTTTGAGTTTCTCGATTCTTTTGCCGTATCGATTCTCTATAAGATTGATGCTCTCGGCCGCAAACAGTGCCGTTTCCTGTTCGGGGCTGTGGAGCAGAGTTTCGAGGGTGCGCGCGAGCAGCAGATTGGTCTTTATGTCGAGAGTCTCCCGACCAAGCGTCTGTTCAATCGCATCGAGATCGAGGGGCTCTTCGTTGAGCGGCTTGATCGAGGTTGCCATGAACACATAGGCTTCGATGGGCACGAATCCGGCTATCACACCTCGGAGCGCGGCGTTGGAGGTTTTCGGAATGTAGCGAAGGGAGTGGTCGCGGAAGAAATCGAATCCGCGCATGCCTACACCTTCTGCATTTCCAGCAGCCGTTCAGCGCTATCAATGAGTTCATCTGCTCTACGAGCTTTCTCGCCGATCGCCGCGTATCCCACAACGACGTCTACAGAGACCGGCGCCTCACCGATCCTCCAATCGGTGCTGGTGATGGCCGAGAGAAAATCCAGGCAGAACAGCGAAGCTCCATCGTAATCCAAATTGGGAAACAGCACCGACAGCTGATTTTCCTGTTTGTACCGGAAAAGCGTAGCCCGCTTCTCCGCGAGCTGCGACAGGAGATCGACCATTCGGTTCAGAAGCCCGAAGTAGCCCTCATCGCCGTTGTCGCGGCGGAGGTCTTCGGCATTTGTTACCTCGATGATGATCACGCTGAGCGAGCCCTTCTGAAGCCCGGTCCGATATGCCTCCCGTTCGAGCAGCGTGTGAAAGTGCGAGTAGGAGGGAAGACCTGTGTGGAGGTCCATCTCTGCGACCGCAAGCGTCGACTCGTACTCAGTCGCCTTTTCCAGCGCCGGCGCAACCAGGCTGAGGATCATCTGGAGGAGCCGTTCGGTATAGCGGTTGTACCGTTCGAACGGCATTTTTTCGATGTTGAGAACACCCCATACCTGGCGGCCAATCATGATCGGCAGCGTCATGATGTTCCGTCCCGTGTCCAGCTCCCGAAGATTCGCGTACCGGGACAGCAGTCGCACGGAAAATGCGGTGTCATTTCTCACAACCCATCCTTCAATGCTGCCGTCGATCGGCAACCGGGTCCTCATTCCCGCAAGCTCACCCCCGCGTTGAGCCATGAGGCGCATTTCCCGCGCATCCCGGTCAAGGACCCACACGGAGGCGCTGGTAGCGCCGCTGAACCGCTGGATGGTCTCGATAAGTCGGTCCAGAGTTTTTTCGAGATTGTAGGAGTAGAGCTCTTGTACCTGTGCGTACAGAGTGGTCAGAGCGTCATCCTGGTGCAACACCCGCTCTTCGAGCTCACGGTTGACTTCCTGCAGCGCGGTCGCGCGCAGGTCGAGCCGGACGCGAGCGCGGATACTGACACGAAAACGGTCGCGAAGTCGCTCGAAAGCGTGATGATTTGCATCACGAATAAAACCGAACAGGTAGACGCCCACGACTCCCACGACAGCAGGTGCGAGTCCCTGTGCCGCTATCTGGGAGCGGATCGAGCTTCCTCCGATGTTGTGATCGAGAGCGTGAATCGCTTCGGGTAGAGCCGCGATGGTGATGGCGGCACAGAAGGCCAACTGTACGAATCCGGGGTATCTTCCATAATAGGCAGAAACCACAAAACAGAGCAGGATATATGGGTTCGCCCCTGAGGAAAGGAAACCGGGTGTTTCTGGAAAAAGTAGATTTATGCTGCCGATAATGAGTGCGAAGAGAAATAACTCTGTCCACAAACGGAGTTGTACTCTTTTTGTCATTTGTCACTTCTTTGGCTTCGGCAACTGGCGAGAATTATATATTGCTTATTCCGATTCCACAAGGAAGAGGTGGTGTCATGAAAAACCGAGAAAAGGCGTTCCGGCGCGTCCTCGTTCTGGCAATTGCATCGTTTTCACTCCTCGGAACGGCTGAGGCGATCGCCCAGACGAGCGCCGCGAAAACTCCGACCAAATCCGGCGTGACGGCCGCGACCGCAGCGTCGCTCAACAGAGTCGAGCCCGTTTTTCCGGTTCAAAACGAAAATCTGATCTACGTCGAAGGCGAAAATGCCGTCGCAACGAATTTCGACAAGGAACCAATCCTGAACTGGAATACCTCCGGAGTCCAGACGCTGCAACTCTCTAAAGCGGAGGCTCCGGCGTCGATCGGTGGGGACAGTTCCCCCGCGTACTATGCCGATTACGTGTTCTATGTTGACCAGCCGGGAGACTTCGAGTTCTGGTATGGTGGGACGCCCCCAGGCCCTGCTACCAAGGCGAGTGTCTCCTACACTTCATCATTCAGTTATCAGATCGACGGGGCGGATCCTGTCGCGGTAAATCGGGAGGACGTAAAGGTTGCAGGATCCTACGCCCCATCCTATTTCTGGGTTCGCGTCGGAACCGTAAAGCTTTCCCGCGGACAGCATCGCCTGAGCTTCCAGGTAAGCGAAAAGCGACAATACGACGGGCGGTACTTTTTCTATCTTGATAGCTTTTTCTTCGTTCGCAGCTCAGGCGATACGCCGGATCCGGGGACGCCGCTGCCTCCGGTCTTTCCGACGAGCCTTACTGATTTCTCGCAGGACAAGCAGTTTCGTGCAATCGAGGATTATCTCATCGATATTCGGGATCATCCGGAACGCGTGCAAGCCTACGTCGATTTGTCTCTCATCTACTCGCTCGTCGGTGACTACCTGAATGCCCTGAAATACCTGAACCGCGCCGCTGTCCTGAAACCCGGCGATCCGTCGATCGATCTGCTCCGGGCCAAGAACCTTATCTGGAAGGGCGATCTGGGTGCAGGTCTTGACGCGTATCGCGAAACTCTGAGCGTCGATCCGAAACGCCTCGAGCTGTGGGCCGAAGCCGGGAAGGTTGCCGCATGGTCGGGCCGGTACGAGGATTCAATCCAGTTCTATAACGACGGGCTGAAGCAATTTCCCGGAAACGTGAATCTCACGGTCAACGAGGGATTGACCTACCTCTGGTCCGGAGACGAGAAGCGGGCGCAGGAGCTATTCGACCGCGCCCGCCGATCGGCACAGAACGACTATTCCCGGCTGCTCGATCTTGCGCGAACTCTTACAATTGCCAAAGCAATTCCAAAAGCGGCCGAGACGTTTCAGACCGCAATTCAGCTATTTCCAAAGAATCTCGAAGGCTATCTCGATCTGGAAAAACTGTACTTTGACAACGCGCTCACGAACGATGCGAAGGGCGTCCAGGAGCTCGTGCAGAAAACGTTTCTTCCGTCGGAAAAGCTGAGTCAGTTCCTCGACCTGGCGAGAATCAAACAAAACCTGAAGGCGGAGGTCATTGCGGGATACGAACGGAAGCTCGCCGCGGAACCAGACAACCTGGCGCTTCGCCAGGTCCTCGCGCAGACCTATTTGTGGAACGGGATGCAGGAGGCGGGTACCGAAGAGTACCTCGACATTCTCGTCAATTATTCCTATCGGGCGCTGAGCAGTCTCGACGGGGACGCACCGGATCTTCTTCGCGTGATCGACGAGAGCCATCTGCTTGACGCGGTCTTTCAGGCTGCGCCGCAGATCGCCGGAAATCTCAGGACCTCACTCGAGAAGACGTGGACGGCTTCATTGGCTGCCAGGAAAAACGCAGGATCGCCCAACGCCGCCGGTGGATCCGAAGTCGCCGTCGAAGCCGAAGTAGCCAAAGTTCTCGCTTTTCTTGACGAAATGACGAGGCTTGGTTCGGTGGTCGATGAGAATGCGAAGACTCTTGATGCGCTCGTCTCCACGGAAAAGGAGGCGGCCCAGTCCTTCAAAAAGATTACCGAATCGAGCAATTGGCAGTGGCGACGTGCAGACACCCTCGCGGAAATGGACGCGGCTCGTGCCCACGGCGTGGAGCTTGCCGGCTATAGCGTGGGAAAAATCTATGCGCTCGAAGACCGCCTCGCATCCGCGGAAGGTGTCTACCGTGCGGCAATCGCCGAAGGTCGGGCGTCCAAAAGTTCCGAAAAGAGTACGATTTCTCCTCTGCTCGGCTACGAGCTTTCCCAGACCCTCCTATGGCAGGGCAATCTGGCGGCGGCGCTCGTCGAAGTTGACAAGCTGCCGACTGATGACAACCGTTTCGCGGCCGCCGTCGCCTGGGCATCCATGTATCGCACGATTCTTCAGTCGGTGCCGGAGCTCTCGCAGGCCGTCGTTCCGGGCACGCGGGGTGGAACTACTCCGGCATCCTTTCGCGCAACCGACGAGACGCGAGTCAAGGAGCTCATTGCCGAGCTTCAGAAGACTGCAGAAAGCACGGTGAAGACCGATGCGAAGGTGCGGGCTATGGAGCAGACCGCGCACGATATCCTCTGGGCACGCATGGTCCGCGCGCTGTATCAGAATCAACAGGACACATTCAGTCTTCGCAATGAACTTGGCGGTTACTATCTCGCGCAAAAGAAGTTTGATGAAGCAATCCTTCAGTTCAATCAGGTGCTCGCCATCGATCCGTGGGACACGGCAGCGATATTCCGGCTCGGTCAGGTGTATGAGTGGAAAGGTGCCTGGTCCCAGGCGCTCGACAACTATGAAAAGGTCTACTCCTCGGATCCAAGCTACGAAAATGTCATTCGCCGGTACAATGACCTCGGTCGAAAGCATCCGGATTCACTTTCGTTCTCAGGACGGACCACGGCCGACACTCAGGTCCTCCGATTCCAGGGCGACGCCGACTATACAACGCTCGTAAACAGCGTTCTCGGTTTCAATCTGCACGTGGGCGCGGTTGCGCAACGCCTGTACAAGCCGCCGACACCGGAAAATGTCTCCGATTACCAGCTCTACACGTTCACAGTCGGGGTGCCGCTCGATCTGTACTTCTGGAAAGTGAAGATTGAGCCACGCGCCGGGGTTTCGCTTTCAAACGCGTTGTTCAACAACAATACGGTTTTGGCGCTTCCGCTCTATCCAGGCGCCAATCAGTACTTCGGGAACGTCGGCGTCTGGCCTGTCGGCGAGATCGATGCATCGGTGAGCCTGGGGCAGTTCCTCTACCTGTCGGGTACCTACACGTTTGCGCGGCAGCCTGAAACCTTTGTACCCGGAAGACCGGTGATATATGCTCACACCGGAGAGGCCAACCTCACGACGGACCTCGGGTTTGTCGGTGGGTATCCTTTCAACCTCTCTTCGCTTCGAACCTATGGACAGGTCAATCTCCTGACCGACGGCAACATCATGATAACGGGAGTTCAGGAGGTGAATCTCGGTTTGATGAACCTCGACAAGCCGGTCACGCAGTTTTCGCTTCTCGGTAGTTTTCAGATTCAGAACTCCCGGAATTACGAACCTACGAATTACTACACTCCGATCGGCGTGCTGCTTGCCGGAGGCGGGTTCCAGGGATCGATATGGCTCCCGGCCGGTCAGGACTCAGTGGGAGTGAGCCTTCGTGCTCTCGCGTCGTCCTACCTCGAGCACGTTTTCACGCCCTCCAGCCTGATCAAGCGATTGCAGCTTGACGGGGAGGCGCGCGTCGAATACGACCGCGGGAACGCTGCTCTCTATCTCGATTTTCAATTCAGTACGACTTATCGATATGACCCGCCGCCGCCTGATCCGGCTCAAGGGCCGTGGGACTACTGGCTGTTCACCGTCAGTGTAGGCTATGGCGCACAGCTGCCGAAGCTGCTCGTACCGTAGCGAGGGAGGATTTCACCATGTTCGGACACTCTGCCCGCGTACCGGCCGCGTTTCTATTCGTCCTGGCTGCCATCACGTTTTCGGCGATGCCTTCGACAAGACTGCTCGCTGAAGGCCCGTATGGTCACACCGTGCTCGGACTCTACAAGTCTACCGAAGGTCAGACCGAAAAAGAGAACGAAATCTTTTACTACCTGTCGAACATACTGGCGAACATGGGACTCAACATCCGCTATTGGGACGTGGATAAGGGGCTTCCGACCGCGACCGACCTCAACGACGTACGGGCGGTGATCAGCTGGTTTCGCGGCTCCTCGATGGCCGACCCGCTCGGCTACCTCTCATTTCTGAATCGTATTCTGGACGCAGGCAGCAAAGTGATCGTCATCGACAACCTCGGGGCATACCAGAATCGAAATACCGGCGAATACGTGGCCACGGGTCTGTTGAATCCCACTCTGGAGCGGTTGGGCCTGATCTACCTCGGAGATTGGACCGATGACGCAGGCGTTATCCGAATCGCAGATGTTGATCGGGCCGTCGCCGAGCACGGTGGCAAACAGGATGCTGCGCTATCCGACTTCTTTTATCACTTCCTGGCGGTGGATCGGGACCTCAAAGTCTATCTCTCACTAAAAAGGCTCGATCGTGCGTACGGCGAAAGCCCGGTGGTGGTTACCAACAGGAACGGCGGGTTCGCGCTTTCACGCTACATATACCGCGTTGAAAACGGAAAAGTGCAGATGCTTCTCGATCTGGAATCCTTCATAAAACAGGCACTCTTTCCGCCGAGAACGGACGAGAATATTGCACTGCTTGTGGACTCGTCGGATCCGCACGCGAAACGAATATTCGCGTTTGCGAAATCGGTTCTCAACCGTGACAAGCTTTCCACGACCGTGATCGACTCATCGGAGTTTGCCGGGCTCATTCCGGGGGATCTTGATCGGTACACTGCAATAGGTCTCATTCTTCCGGGCGATTCCGGACTGGCTCCAGCCGTGCTCGAAAGCGCCCTCCACGACGGCGGAGGTGTTGTATCGCTGATGCGTGGGAACTTCGACAAGCTCGCGGGCGCTCTTGCCATGCGGGACTACGCGGTGACCACCGATACCCAGAATGGGTACAAGTTCGCGCCCGGATTCCTGCTTGGGGAGGATTTTGTGGCCCGCGACGACCAGTTCAGCTGGAATCCAGGTCCGCGTCTGGCTTCTTTGGATGCCAATATTATCGCCTCCAGCAGCAATGGGAAAACTCCGTTGCTCTGGAGCGCCTCGCGGAGTGGGGGGACCGTTCTTGTCTGGAACTGGAACGCTCTCGAGATCGGTGATTTCGTGGGAGCTATTCTCGAATCCTTCCTTTACGTTCGGCCGGTCGGAATTGCGGCAACCGCCGCCGTCGGGATGATGTACATCGACGACTTTCCCCTTCCGATGTACAACGTGGTGAAGCCGCCACTTTCAATACAGGACACGGATTTCTACTTCAACGTCTGGTGGCCGCAAATGAAGGAAATTTTCCGGACGCATGAAATGCCATTCTCAGCGTTCGCCGTTTTCAATTACAACGACCGCACTTCACCGCCGTTTCCTACGGGGGAATTCTACGCTGCGAAAGACCAGCAGAGCTTGAGACTGGGCCGTGAAATTCTGAACAGCAGGAACGAGCTCGGACTCCACGGCTACAACCACATCTCGCTTACCAGAGTGAAGACGCCCGTCAATGCGCGCGCCTGGCCGAGCATAGCCGATATGGTATTGGCGCTCAAGCAGACACGCCGCGAGTGGGTAAGCATGTTCGGATCGCACACTCTCCCGTTTTCCTACGTCGCGGTGAACAACATAATCTCCGAGGACGGCATCGAAGCCATTCACGAAGCCTTCCCGTCCATCCGCGTCATTGCCGCGCTGCGCGCAGGCAGTGAGTCGGAAACCGACACGCCGTTTGGGCCGCATCCGACGATTCCGGGAATGTATTTCATACCGCGCAACTCCTGGGGATATCAGAACGGAGCCGACGCCCGTATGCGCGTAAGTTCCGCAATGAGCGGACCCGGAATCTGGACCCACTTTATCCATGCAGACGACGTATTCGACAAGAACCGTTCCGGGGGGATGGGATGGGATCAGCTGCGTGCCAATTTTGTCGACCTTTTAAACTTCGCCCGGCGGAACTTCCCCTGGGTACGTTACCTGACGGTGCGGGATGGTTACTCTGCCCTTCAGACCATGGATGACATGCAGGCTTCATTCCGCTGGGAGGGCGACAGAATGGAAATTCGCGGAACGCCCGGCCTGTTGCTGCGTGTGCGGCTCAACAGGGGGCGACCGAAGATCATGTCCGATGTCGATGTTGTATACGCGTACAAGTCGATGCCCGAGCTGATTCTCCGTTTGACTGCCGGGGATGCGGAACTTCGATTCTGACTTTATGCGACGATCTTCTCGATCTGGAAAAGCTCCTGGCACTGCTGGAGAAGCGGATCCGACTGGACATCGGTCAGATAATCGGTCAAGTAGTATTTCGCATCCTCGACGGAGACCGGCGAATAGCGAAGATAGGAGTCGAGAGCCTCTTCGTTTCCGGGCGCTATTCCGAGTCCGAGTATATCGGCAATCATGTCGGCTACCGAGACAACCAGGATGAGCTGCTTGTGCGAAGAGACGATGTTCGAGCTGCCGTGCTCACGGGCGATGTCCACCAGCGAATCCGGGAAGTACCAGCTTCTG
>Ga0307375_10006703_pt1 | contig 10619 bp, 11 predicted proteins | sample TR1MG_FD_202531 | JGI IMG/M metagenome (GOLD analysis project Ga0307375, IMG submission 202531) | Soil microbial communities from Risofladan, Vaasa, Finland - TR-1 | ecosystem: Environmental > Terrestrial > Soil > Coastal area > Acid sulfate soil | place: Finland: Risofladan, Vaasa | collected...
TGCCGACGGCATTTCATGCCTTGTCAGCAAGCTCGCTTCCGATGATCCGCCGACTATCGCTCCCGCAGGTCCGGCCACGGCACCTCCGAAGTAGCTATGCCCTTGCTAGAATATAGGCTGCGATATCACCATTTGATTCAGGTTCGGTTCACGGTCAGCTCGTTGAATCTGTCGATCATGTTCAGTGGAATCTGCCACTCAGATCCGGTCTCGCCGGTAGTAGTGACGTAGGGGAGAACCTGTCTTGACCGAACTCACTCGCGAACTGTGGCTTCATATCGAACTGGACATAGCCGTTCTCGTAGCCGCCGACCTTCGGATTCGCGTAGTCGCGGGCGACATTCTCCGTGCCAACATACGCGCTCTGATCGCCTTCCACGTGGCTAGCCGGGTTCAGGCCGCCACGCAACTCCGAAGGACCAGATCCCAGACGCGGAGTCCGGAAGACCGACGGCCCCGCTTCTGGAAGGCCCCCTGCTGCTTCTGGGGCAAAGCGACGTTCAGTCGATCGAGCCGAGCAGCCGACCTAGCACTAGCCCGAGACCACTGACGCTCTCAATTTCATAATGCTCCTGAGTGATACCACCTTTCGGATCCGATGAACTGAACTCAGCCTCACCACTCTCCCAGAGGAGAAGCTCAGCTTCGCGATCGCCACGACTCACGTTGACCCAGGCAGAACGGCGCAGGACATCATCCCGCGAGCTACCTGACTTGAGAGTAATGTCGCGAACGCTGAGCCAGGAAGCTAGCGAGTTGACCCGCATCAGCAGTGATTCGATAAGGTTCATTTCGCACACACCCAAACAATGCACGTCGCGGGCGGCATTTCCGGCGGCGGCGGCCCGAGAAGGGTAGGCAGCGGGATCAGGCGGGCTGATGACATAAGTCCGACCGCCTGCACCCTCGACCACCCGACCTGTACTGGACATCTGATTGAACTCAGGCTGGCCCATCCATCGTCCCACGCGCGTGACATTCGAAGCTGCCGACGCTGCATCTGGGGCAGCACACGCACCAGACGCATCAAACGGACACGAAGAGACTTCACCTAGACGCTCACCTGCGGAAACAAGCCGGTCAGCCCTGATGCCCGAGAGGGCCGCGAGGGAAATCGCCCAGACGCGGTTTCCAGCCGCGGAGCGGCTCGCCGCCGACGCGATCCCGGCGGGCAGCACGACCGCCAGGACGGCCGCCAGCGAGGCGATGGCGGCTGAGAAGAAGGCCAGCCGGCGGCGGGCGGGGCGCATGCCGCCGAGCCTGCCAGCGGCCAGGGACCGCCGGGAGAAGTTGCCGAAAGAATCGCCGGCCGCGCCGGGACGGGTGGCGTCAGTTGCCGGAAGAATCGCCGGAGCGCTGCCAGACGGGGCTGCCGGGAGAGTCAGCCGGGCAGGAGGGTGAACGCGGCGGCGTGGCGGGGGCGGACGACGGTGAAGTCGCGGTGGTTGAGGGTGGCCAGCCTGGTCTGGCCAAGCCGCTCGGCGACAGCGACCAGGGACGCGTCGATCAGGTCCAGCCGCAAGCTGGCGTACTGCTCGGCCAGGCCGGCGCAGCGCTGCCAGTCCTCGCCGGTGAGGTCGACCGGGGCGAGCTGGCCGCTGGTGACCAGCCGCAGGAACGCGGCCTGGGCGGCGGTGCCGAGCCGGTCCAGGATCAGCCAGGACGCCTCCGCGATCACCGGGACCGGGGCCGCCAGCTTCCTGCGGTGCTCCCGCAAGATCGCCGCGCACTCACCGTGGCGGTCCGAACGGCGGTCAGCGGCGGCCAGCCAGATATTGGTGTCGACCAGCAGCACGACGAGTCCCTGGCGCGGTCAGCTGGCGCGGCGGGCGGCGGCCCCGGCCCGCAGCTGATGGCTGTCCCGCCCGGCCCACTCGGCGTCACCGGAATCCGCGGCGCCGATGAACGCCTCGACCGGGTCCCCCGACACCTCGGCGGGCAGCCGCTCGGCCAGCAGGTCAGCCGCGACCCGGTCCGGGGACTGGCCCCGGCGGGCGGCCTCGGCCTCCAGCACGGCGGCCAGCTGATCGGGCAATTGAACGGTCATCACCATGACACCAGGGTAGGCCCTGAACCGGGGATCCCCGGCCACGCCAGCGGGCGGCCCGCCGCAGTTGCCGAAAGAATCAGCCGACACGCTGTGGCGGGCTGACTGACGGGACAGTTGCCGAATTCAGCCTTATAGGTAATCAAGGGGAAAAGCTACCGCTCGGTGCCCGCGGCCCAGGTGAGATGGTTCTGGGCGGCGTCGAGGGCCTGGTGCAGGCGGCGGGCGGAGGCGACCGCGGCGTCCAGGTCGGCGGTGACGGAGGCGAGCATGGCTGCCGGGTTCCCGGCGTGCTGCCCGGCGACGACGGTGATCGCCCCTGCGGCGGCCTGCCCGGCGAGGAAGGCGAGGAGCTGGGCCAGGGCCTGCGGGAGCCGGGCGGCGAGGACGGACAGCTGCCCGGTGACCTCATAAGCGTCGGCGGGGTATTCCAGGCCGCCGGCGCAGGGGAGGGTGGCGTGGTTGAGCGCCCGGACCATCTCGGCGGCCTGCCCAGCCAGCTCCGCCGGGGTCACGACGCGGCTCCCGGCTCTTCCAGGCCCGCTTCGTCGTCCAGGGTGGCGAGCAGCTGGGAGACGGCCACCCGCCTGGTCTGGTCATCGCCGGGGGCATCGTCACGCTGGCCGTGCGGGTTGTTGCCGGCGGCGGGGTGGGTGGCGGCGTGGATGGCCTGCAGGGCGCGGATGGAGACCTGCTCTGGCGGACTCAGGTATCAGAACTGTCGGAATGGGTGCGGTCACAACGGCGTGAGGATCATCAGAATCTCGTCTCTGGTGTCGTCGGGGGCAAGCCGGAGCTTGCCCGGCCAGCGGCCTACTTCCCGCCAGCCAAGCCGGGCGTAGAAGTCTTCGAGTCCTGTTCCCCCGCGGGCCGCGAGGTGGAGTTGCTCGAGACCCATTTCGTCCCGGGCGACTTGCCGGAGCCGGCGCATCAGGGCCGACCCGATGCCCTGGTCGCGGTGTTCGGGCTGGGTCTGCAGGTGGTTCACGGTTCCCCAGTGGGCGATGAGGGGACTCGGATCGCGGCTGAGGACTACCCATCCTGCGAGCGTGCCGTCGCTGCGGGCGAGCAGTATGCGGCTTCGCTGCCATTCGAGGCCGTCGGCGAGGGTATCGACTGCCGGGGCGACGTGGCTGGCGTTGACCGGGGGAAACGGGAATCCCGCGGCGCCGCCGGCATTCGTGACCGCTATCCAGCACGCGGTCAGCTCCTGCCTGGCCGCTGGATCGGCGTCGCCCGGGTGCGTGAGCTGGATGATGTCGAGGCCGTGGCGGGTCGTCATGGACCGACTGTTTCACGTTGGGGTGTCATTGCCTGTTTCCTTGCGGCGGCTTATCTCAGCGGCGTAGGCGGCCCGATCTCCGGCGGATGCTCGCTGCCAGGCGACGGCGATCGTGATGTGGATGCCGAGCAGGCGGGCCAGGACGGCGGCGGGCAGGTCAGTCGCGAGCTGGAACAGTGCGGCGGAGCGGGCCTGGCCGGAGTAGATGCCGTGCTCGCGGAGACGTTCGGCCAGGCGGTAGGAACTGATCGGCCGTCCGGGCTGGCCGCCGGGGAACAGCCAGGCCGAGGCGCCGTCATCACCGATGGCGGCGTGACCGCGGCGGGCGGCGAGCAGCTGCCGGACGAGGCTGGCGAGGGGCTCGGGCAGGATGACCGGCTCGCGTCCCAGGCTCAGCTGCACTTGCTGGTCACCAGCGTGGACGTGGCCGAGGGTGAGACGGCTGATGACCGATGGCCACTGGGCGTAGAGCAAGACGAGGAGCCCGGCGACGCGGTCTTCGGGACCGAGGCTGCCGTCGTGGAGCAGCCGCCGGGCTTGTTCCCAGCGGGCCTCGGTGTCGATGACGCGGGACGGGCCGCCCCACCGGGTGGCGGGGAAATCAAGGCTGGTCAGCTTCTGCTTTTTCGCCCAGCGGATGAAGTGCCCGGTCTCGCGGCGATAGGAGGCATGGTCGCTGGTGATCCAGGCATCCAGGTCGCTTTGCCGGCAGGCGGCCAGGGTGAGGTCGCGGGCGGTGAGCCAGTCCAGGAACGCGATTGCGGCCTTGACGTGCTGGCGGACGCCGACCAGCTGGTCGTGGGTGGTATCGGCGCCTCCGGTGCGGCGGCGCAGGCGGCGCAGCAGATGCCAGACGGAGTAGTGGTGCAGCAGGTGCTGCTGGCCGGGGTCGCTGCGGCCGGTTATCACGGTGGTGATCCAGCGTTCCAGCCGGGCCGTCTGCTCATCGCGGTGGGGCAGCGTTCCGATGGCGACCAGGACGCTGCGCAGGTGCTCGACCGGCTTGCCGGCAGGCAGCGCGTCGAGAGCGGCATGGGTAAGCCCGGCCCCGGCGTCCATGCTTTGCAAGATCGCCGGGGCCGGGCTCTTGTCCAGCCAGGCCGCGACCGTGCCCGGTCGCTCGGCGGTCGCGAGTGCCTGGTAGAGAGCGTGAAGGTGCGGGCGGATTTCGCCGGTCTCGTCGCCGAGCAGCTCATGCAGCCGCCGGCCGACCGCGCACCGGGCGCACCGCCCGGCGTGGATCCGGCCGGTTTCGCTGCAGGCCGGGCAGCTGGTCCAGAATCCGGCGTCGGGACGGGTGCAGGTGGCGCACAGCGGTTCGGCCCGGGTACCGCCGCGGACCCGGCTGGTCCGGCCGCAGCCCGAGCAGCGTGCCCGGCGCTGCTTGCAGGCCCCGCACCAGGGCTCGCCGGTGGCCTGCGAGGTCACGCACGGTGCCTGGCGGCCGCAGATACCGCAGGTCGCGGTTTTCAGGGGGCGGCAGCTGGGGCAGAGCGGGCCGGCGGGCGTGCGGACGCTGACCGGCCGGCGGCGATCGCAGCCGGCGCAGGTTTCCTGGTTGGCCGGGTCGGTGACCAGGCAGTGCGGACACAGCGGCCGGCCGTCCTGGTCGCGGGTCGCTGCCTCGCGGACGGTCCCGCAGCGAGAGCAGGGTTCGGCCCGCGACCTGGCCACGCAGTTGCGGCAGAGCCGGAGCCCGTCGCGGGGCTTGACGAGGGGGATTACCCGGCCGCGGTGCGGGCAGGGCGGCCGGACGATGCCGTTGGCGCCGGCCTGGGTGAGCAGGTCGATCAGCCGCAGCACCGACGGGACCGGTGCCGTGGCGCCTGCCCCGGTCAGCAGCCCGGGCCGGTCCTGCAGGGCCCAGGCGAGCTGGTGACGCTGCCCTGCCTGCGTCGCTGCTACGGTCACGGCGGCGGCGACGGTCCCGGCCGGCAGTCCCGGGTCGATCGCCGTGACGATGCCCGTCACGATGGCCACCGGGTCTCCGGCTGGCGGGCACTTCGCGCACCGCGCCCGGCCGTTCCGGTCACGCAGGCGGATCACCCTGATCTTGCCGCAGCCTGCGCACGGCTCGCGCTTCGGCCCGCAGGCGGAGCAGAACCAGTCCTCGCCGCGACGCTGGAAGCTGCGCAGTTCCTTCCCGCATCCGGCGCAGGCGGGGGCCGAGACGGTGCCCGCGCCCGCCTTCCGCAGCGCGACCAGCAGGTCTCCGGCAGCCCGGGGCGCGGGCGACCGGCCGTCGGTGAGGATCGCGGGCCGCTGGGCGAGGGCCTGGGCGAGCTTGCGCCGCTTGGCCCGGCCGCCGGCCACGCTGATCACCACGTGCTCGATCACCGGCAGTTCCAGGGCCGGCTCGATGCCGCTGATCATCGCGACGATGACGCTGACCGGGTCAGCCAGCACGTCCGGGATGCCCGCGGGCATCGCTCAGCCGCCGTCCCGGGTGATCCTGGCCCGCCTGGGACGCAGTTCCCCGACCCCGGCGTCCTCCCCCGAGGCGGTCTTCGCCTTGCGGGCAGGCTTACCCGCGGCGGCCGGCTCGATCAGGTCCTCCATCGTGCAGTCCAGGATGTCCAGCAGCGCCATCAGCACCTTCAGGCTCAGCCGCTCGGGCCGCTCGGTGACCAGCCGGTAGACCTGGCTGGACGACAAGTCGATGCCCCGCTCGGCCAGCAACGGGGCCAGGTCGGTCGTCTGGAACATCTCCCGGCTGGCCATCACCTGCCGCAGGTTCCACCGGTAATCCAGCTTCCGCGTCATCAGTTCCTCCCGTCCTCAGCCCGGCTGCCCGCCGAGCGCCGGGGCCAGCGCCTTGCGCAGCGCGGTGTTCATGAAGTCGCCGCTGACATGTAACGGCACAGTCGGATATCAGAAGTGTCTGAATGCCTCATCCTTGCCGTCCTATCCCCAGAAGATCGCCGTCGGGTCATGGTCGATCTCCTGCAGGAGGTCATCGATGTGCGGTGATGGCGGGAGCTGCTCGTAGCGGTGGAAGCGGAGGTTACGGTCGCGCCAGTACAACGACCACGTCCGGTTTGCCTGCGTGTAACGGAGCCGCGCGATGGGGAGCTGTGTCCATTCCGGCCCGATGCCCTCGCGCCAGGGCGGCCTGCTCTCCACGATCGTCAGGTGGCGGGGGGCGACGTCGCATTCGACACGGACCTGGTCGCGGGCATGCGGGGGGACGCGTTCTTCGCACCAGCGACGCACGCGGGCTATGTCCAGTTCGGGCAGCTCGGCCATCGGGTCAGTCTTCCTGGCGGCGGCTGACGTCGGCGGCGTAGGTCATCCAGTCGCCGGCGGAGGCGCGTTGCCAGGTGACGGCGACGTCGATGTGGATGCCGAGCATGCGGGCGAGGATGGCGGCGGGGAGTTCGGTGGCGAGCTGGAACAAGGCGGTGGAGCGGGCTGGTCCGGGGCGGATGCCGATGTGGTGGAGGCGTTCGTTGAGCCGGTAGGGGCTGATCGGCTGGCCGGGGCGTCCGCCGGGCAGCAGCCATGGGGAGGTGCCCTGGTCTCCGGTGGTGGCATGGCCCTGGCGGGTGGCGACCAGATGAAGGACGAGACCGGCGAGCGGTTCGGGAAGTACGACGGCTTCCCGGCCGAGCCGCAGGTGTACTTCGCCGTCGCTGGGCTGGACGTGACCGAGGGTAAGGCGGCTGATGGCGGCGGGCTGCTGGGCGTAAAGAAGGACGAGCAGCCCAGCGACCCGGTCCTCGGGCTTGAGGGTGCCGTCGTTCAGCAGACGTCGGGCTTGTGCCCAGCGTCCTTCGGCGTCGATGACGCGAGTAGGCCCTGCCCAGCGGGTAGCCGGGAAATCCAGGCTGGTCAGCTTCTGGTTCTTGGCCCAGCGGATGAAGTGCCCGGTGGGACCGCGCTGGCTGGTGCTCGCGCCGGCCATCCACTGGTCAAGATCGGCCTGCGGACAGGAGGCCAGTGTGAGATCGCGTGCGGTCAGCCAGTTCAGGAATGTCACGGCGGCGGCGATGTTCCGGCGGGCAACGCCGGCCTGGTTGTGGGTAGCGTGGGTGCTGCGGATCCGGTGGCGCAGCCGGCGCAGTACGTGCCAGGTGGCGTAGCGGTGCAGGATCTCCTTCTCCTGCAGATCAGCCCTGGCGGCGACGATCTGCGTGGTCCAGCGTTCGAGCTGGGCGAAGTGCTCGTCGCGGGCGGGCAGCGCTCCGGTGGCGACCAGGACGCTGCGCAGATGGGTCAGCGGTTTGCTCGCGGGCAGCTCGTCCAGCGCGGCGTGGGTGAGCGGGCGCAGTCCTGCGGCGAGTTCGGTGAGCATGGCCTGCGGAGTGCCGCTGGATAGCCAGGTCAAGACGCTGGCTGGCCGACTGGCGGCGGCCAGCGTCTGGTGCAGGGCCTGCAGCTCGGGGCGGACATTGCCGGTGGCGTCGGCGAGGAGCTCGCCGAGCCGCTGGCGGAGATGGCATCGGCGGCACGCTCCGGCGATCAGGCGCCCGGTGCTGCCGCAGGCCGGGCAGCTCTTGAAGAAGCCCGGGCCGGGGACGGCGCAGTCTCCGCACAGGGGTGCGTCACGAGTACCGGCGCGGGCCGGGGCGAGCTGCCCGCACTTGGAGCACTGTGCCCATGAACGGGCGCATGCTCCGCACCGCGGCTGGCCGGTGATCTTGGAAACAGTGCATGGGCCGGTGCGCCCGCAGCTACTGCAGGTCAGGATGTCGCGGGGGTTGCAGGTGGCGCAGACCGGCCCCTGGGACGTGCGGGTGCTGACCTGTCTGCGGCGTTGGCAGCGGACGCAGTCTTCGAGGTTGACCGGATCGCTGACCAGGCAGTACGGGCACAACGGGCGGCCCTGGCTGTCACGGGCGGCCGGCTCGCGTACTGTTCCGCATTTCGTGCAGGGGACCGCGCGGGCGCGGGCACAGCAGTTGCGGCAGATCCTCAGCCCGTCCCGTTGCTTGCTCAACGCCACTACGCGTCGGCAGCGCGGGCAGGCGGGACGCCTGATGCAGGCGGCTCCGGCCTCGCACAGAGCGTCGATGAGCCGCAGCACCACCGGGAACGGCGCTTCCGCGCCGCCGCCGGTGAGCAGTTCGGGTTTGTCCTGCAGAAGCCACGCCAGTTTCTGCAGGTGAGCCTGCTTGGTGACGGTCGCCTCGATCGCCGCGGTGACCACTTCGGCCGGCAGGCCGGGGTCGGTCATCGTGATGACCTCGACGAGCACCAGGAGCGGATCGCGGGTGTCCTGGTCAGGGCACTTGCTGCAGCGCGGCCGGCCCTGCCGGTCGCGGAACGCGACTTGCCGCGTGTTCCCGCAGCCCGCGCAGACCTCCGGGCGGACAAAACAGGGCGCGCAGTACCAGTGCTCGCCCCGGCGCTGCATCGAGGTGACGCGGCGTCCGCAGTCGGCGCACCATGGAGGCGAGATCCCGGTCGCGCCGGCCGCCCGCAGAGCAAGCATGAGATCACCCGCAACCTTGGAAGCGGGAGACCGCCCGGTGGTCAGCACCGACGGGTTACCGGCCAGCTCCGCGGCCAGGCGGCGCCGCTTGGACCGGCCGCCGCCGACCTGCTCGATGATCCGGCGGACGAAGTCATGCCCGAGGGCAGGGTCGGCCGCGGTCACCAGGGAGACGACGGTTCCGACCGGGTCGGCGAGTGCTTCAGCCGGCGTGGTCACTGGCCGGCCGGCGTGATCCGCGCCCGCTTTGGCCGCAGGCCTCCAACGCCTTGCCCGCCGCCAGCGACCCTGGTTTTCCTGGCAGGCCGGGCGACGGCGACAGGTTCGATGAGGTCGGCCATGTCGCAATCCAGGATGTCCAGCAGCGCCATGAGGATCTTCAGGCTGAGGCGCTCGGGCCGGTCCACGACCAGCCGGTAGACCTGGCTGGAGGACAGCGTGATTCCGCGTTCAGACAGCGGGCCGAGCAGGTCGGTGGTGGAGAACATGCCGCGGGTGGCCATCACCTGACGCAGGTGCCACTGGTAGTCGAGCTTGGCTGACATCAATGCTCCTCTCGCCCGCAGCTGGTCCCGTGGCCGCCGCCGAAGGCCGGGGCCAGCGCCTTGTGCAGCGCGGTATTCATGAAGTCGCTGCTCACATGCGTATAGACAGCCGTCGAGCTATCCGCCTCGTGACCCACGTTGACCTGGATGAAGCGGCGGTCGACGCCATCTTCGGTGAGGTGACTGACATAGGAATGCCTCAGGCTGTGGACGACCAGGGCGGCGGGGAGACCGAGAGCCTCACGGTAGGCGACGAACCGGGCATTGATCTCCGCCGGTTTCACCCGGCCGCCTCGTTCGGTCACCCACAACGCCGGATGATCCTCGCATCCGAACCGGGGCCGCACGTTCTCCACGTAGTCGGCGACCGCCTCGACCGCCCAGCCCATCACCGCGGCGACGTTCCGCCGCCGGGGCGGCTGGCCCTTCTTCGCCTTGCCGTAGCGGACGTTGAGCATCCCGAACCGGCCGAACTCCGGAGCCGCCGGATTCCGGCCGAAGTCCACCACGTCCAGCTTGGAAGTCTCGGTGCGCCGCAGCCCCCACCCGTAGATCACCTTGAACAAGGTCGCATCCCGGTAGGCGGCCAGCGCGCCCTTCCGCTTGGCCCCCACCGCCCGTTCCACCTGCTCATCGGCGTAATCCAGGAACCGCTGCAGCTCCTGGCGAGTGAACGGCCGGGCCTCGGGGTTGCCCTCGTAGTCATTGAGATGAGCGATCGTGTTCCACTCATGAGCGATCGCCACCGGATGCTGCCCGGGACCGAACGCCTGCTCACACGCCACCGCCCAGCCGTACCGGCCATCGATCAGGAACTCGCTGAACTGCCGGAGCGTGCACTGATAGCTGCGGATCGTGGACGGCGCCAGGTGCAGCTCGGCAGTCAGCGACAGCGACCACTCGTCCATGTGCCCCGGCGACCACGCCCACGGATACTCGTTGGTGAACTCCAGGAACCGGCGCACCAGCCGCTCCCGGGGCGCGACCGTGTCCTCCCTCAGCCCGCGCGCTATCTGCTGCGCATGCCAGCCCCGCAACATCGCCTCGACCATCGCGTCCTCCGGACGCAACTGCACCACGCCCGAGACCAGCTCCATATGAGCCGCACCCGCAAGATCAGCCCGCCGCAACCAGTCCTCCGCCCGTCAAGATCCAGCCCTTTTCAAGGGCAGATCTTGCATCAAGCGGGATCACTCTGGCAAATCAGCTGATCAGGCAGCCATGCCGAGAACCTTCGGAAGCCCGGAAGAGTACCGCCCTGACATGGCGACCTGCGGTTTCTCTCCCGTCTGATGCAATTCCCGAGGGTTC
>Ga0307375_10006705_pt1 | contig 10616 bp, 8 predicted proteins | sample TR1MG_FD_202531 | JGI IMG/M metagenome (GOLD analysis project Ga0307375, IMG submission 202531) | Soil microbial communities from Risofladan, Vaasa, Finland - TR-1 | ecosystem: Environmental > Terrestrial > Soil > Coastal area > Acid sulfate soil | place: Finland: Risofladan, Vaasa | collected...
CATGATGCGCTCGTAGCCGGTGGAAGACACACCGCCCGCCTGCTCGACGATGAACGACATCGGGTTGGCTTCGTACAACAGACGCAGCTTGCCGGCCTTGCTCGGATCCTTGGTGTCCTTGGGATACATGAACACGCCGCCGCGCACCAGGATGCGATGCACTTCGGCCACCATCGAGGCCACCCAGCGCATGTTGAAATTGATGCCGCGCGGTCCGGTCTTGCCCGCCACACATTCGTCGACATAACGCTGCACCGGCTTTTCCCAGTGGCGCTCGTTGGACGCGTTGATCGCGAATTCCAGCGTGTCCGCGGGTATCGTCATGTTCGGGTGGCTGAGGATGAATTCGCCGATGTCGCCGTCCAGCGTAAAGCCGTTCACGCCGTGGCCGGTGGTGATCACCAGCATGGTTGCCGGACCGTACAATGCGTAGCCCGCGCAAACCTGGGTGGTGCCGGGTTGCAGAAAATCGGCGGCGGAAGGATTTTCAATACCGGCGGGGGCGCGCAGGATCGAGAAGATCGTGCCGACCGAGATGTTCACGTCGATGTTGGACGAGCCGTCCAGCGGATCGAACACCAGCAGGTATTTGCCCTTTGGATACTGCTTCGGAATCGGATAGACATCGTCCATTTCCTCGGAAGCCATCGCCGCCAGGTGGCCGCGCCACTCGGTGGACTTGATGAAAACCTCGTTGGTGATGATGTCCAGTTTCTTCTGCGTCTCGCCCTGCACGTTCTCGCTGCCCGCGCTGCCCAGCACGCCGATCAGGGCGCCCTTGTTGACATCGTGCGCGATCTGTTTGCAGGCGATGATGATATCGCTGACCAGGCCGGTGAAATCGCCGGTTGCGCCCGGTATCGTGCGCTGCTCTTCGATGATGAATTGGACCAGACTCTTGCTCATTACTTGCTCCCCGGATTTTGTGAATTTTTCAGAACGCGGATTTTACCGTCTTTCCGCCCGCCGCTCCACGGCAATTTGACTTTAACCGTTCTGAACTTGGGGTATTTATCCGGGTTTAAAGAACAATTAGCCACAGAGAACACAGAGTACACAGAGAGGGTAGCGAATACCATACTTTTCCGGGATCACTTGATGGGTGCAGCCATCATTTGCGACAACCATTCATTTTCCCTCTGTGATCTCTGTGTTCTCTGTGGCTTAGAAGTTTTTATGGTTAATACCGGCCGGCTATGGCATGACCGACCGTTTGTCGGGTGAAATTGCCGGTCGCGCAAAATGTTTGAATCGCCCGCCAAAGTTGCGGTATCCTGCGCATGAAATTTTGCCGCGCCGGCTGACCCCGGCATGCAGCGAACATAAACCGCAACCCCAGACACGACGAGGTGACCCAAATGCGTATCAGCCCGAAACAATTCATGCAAGGCCTGCTGTATGCGGCCCCGATCCTGCTGCTGGCCCTGGCTTCATGCGGCGGGGGCGGAGGCAGCAGCACGACGACGCCCCCAGTTGTCGCGCCGTCTGCACCCACAGGCTTGGCCGCCACGACTGGATGCAGCGCCATCAACCTCAACTGGTCCGCCGTGGCAGGCGCTACCGGCTATAACGTATACGGCGCGGCTTCAAGTGTACAAGTCATCACTGTAAGTAATAAATTGACCTCAACCCCTGATACGGCCACTTCCTATACCGACACGAGCGCAACACTGAACAACAAACGCTATTACCAAATCACCGCGGTCAACTCCGCCGGCGAGAGTCCCGGTTCCAACGTAGCCAATGGAACCATAACAGTGACTTGCAGCAAGGTGGGGGGCAGCGTACAGGGTAATGCCCTGAGTCTCACTAATGCGGTCAGCACGATGGCGGGGACTGCCGGGAAACAAGGTTATGTAGATACAGTAGTAGGCCCCCCGCAATTTAACAACCCAGCCAGCATCACAACCGACGGGACGAATCTCTATGTAGCAGATGCCGGCAACAATGTGATCCGCAAGATCGTCATCGCTACTGGGGTCGTGTCCACGGTGGCGGGGACAGGAGTGGCAGGTTATGTAGATACAGCAGTAGGAGTCCCCGCGCAATTTAAAGGTCCCCAGGGCATCACCTCCGACGGGACGTATCTCTATGTCGCCGACACCGGCAATAATGCTATCCGCAAGATAGACAATGCAGGAACAGTAACTACACTCGTGGGTAACACACTGGGTACGTTTTCATCTCCCGCCGCGATCACTTATGACGGGATATCGAATCTTTATGTCGCGGACTCCACCCATAACCTTATCAAAATGCTAACCACGGCTGGGGTAATGTCTACAACATTCTCGGTCTCCGTGACTTCCCCTCAAGGCATCACTTACGCCGGGTCGTATCTCTATGTCACTAGCGGTAACAGTATCTACCAGGTAACCACGACTGGGGCTGGTACAGCGACCCTGTTAACAAGCGGCTCGACTGTCCTTCAAGGCATCACCTCCGACGGGACGTATCTCTATGTCGCGAATACCGGAAGCCATACTATCCTCATGACGCCCATCCTTAGTCCTCTATTGAGCTTAGTCGCAGGGACCAGCGGAACTGCGGGCTCTACCGATGGCACCGGGAGCGCTGCGCGGTTCAGATTTCCCGGCGGCATCACCACCGACGGCACAAATCTGTATATTACCGATACCGGCAACCAGACCATACGCAAGATCCAGTGATCCGCCTGCCCCGACATGACAAGACCCCGGCAACGGGGTCTTGTTGTTTGATGCGCGGCACAGGCTGCGTGCACGAAACGCGCGCGTTGATGGCGCATTCCTGCCGTTTAGTTGATGGCGCATTCCTGCCGTTTATCCGGGTTGCTGCTCCACCGGTCGGCTGGGGCTGGATATAAACAAAACAACGCCTTAGTATCCGCATCATCGCTAATCAAGGAGCGCGCAATGAGCAACGCAAAGGGGTTTACCCTCATCGAACTGATGATCACAGTGGTGATCATCGGAATCCTGACCATGATTGCGATTCCGCAATACGGACAGTACGTGATCCGGGGCAACCGTTCTGCCGCCGAGGCCTTCATGATGGATGTGGCCAACCGCGAGAAGCAGTATTTGCTGGATGCCCGTTCTTATGCGCCCGACCTGCAGACCCTGTCGGTGACCGAGCCGACCGACGTGTCAAAATATTACACCATCACGATCACCCCACTCGCCGGCCCGCCTCCTTCCTATACCATTACCGCGACCCCGATTGTAGGCAGCAAGCAGGCCAGCGACGGGACGCTGTCGCTGGATGATATTGGCAATAAATGCTGGAGCGCCAACGGCGCTTGTCCAAATCACTGGTAGCCAATCAACATGAAGTCTTCTCCCCATCCTGATTCAGGCACATCCGCCTCCGGCTTCACCCTGATCGAGATGCTGGTGGTGCTGACCGTGGTTGGCATACTGGCGACGATCGCCCTGCCCAACTTCAAGTCCCTGATGCAGAGCCAGCGGGTGAAAAATGCCAGCTACGAGTTATATTCCGGCATCAGCCTGACCCGGAGCGAGGCGATCAAGCGCAACAGCAATGCCACCATGCCGGTATTCATGGCGGTAGCAATGAATGCAAAAAACGAACCCGGCTGGTCCATTTCGGCGACAACAGCAAGCGGTGTGGTGCCGATCGACACACAGGCTTACATCAGCGGTGTTGCCATGACCATTACCGGCCTTGCTGCGCCGGTCAAGATCATCTACAGCGGCAACGGAAGAACAACTTCCGCGGCAGCGGTCAAATTTCAGATCGACGCCTCCGGGGTCACGACGCCGACCCCGTTTGTGCGCTGCGTCACGATCGAGCTGAGCGGAATGCCGCGCATACGCCAGGGAGCATGCACATGACGAACCATCCACATCAAGGCTTTAGCCTGATCGAGGTGCTGGTCACCATCGTGATCCTGGTGATCGGTTTATTGGGTCTGGCCGGGTTGCAAACCCATGCGCTTACCTCGCAAATGGAATCCTATCAGCGCTCGCAAGCACTGGAGTTGGTGCAGGACATGGCAGCCCGCATCAAAGACAACTGGATCAATGCCGCAAGCTATGTGACTGCAGCTCCCCTCGGCACAGGCTACGCCAGTTGTACCCCCAGCGGCGCGAGCGCGGGTGTCGCGGCAGACCAGTGCGAATGGAGCAATGAGCTGCTGGGTGCCGCCGAAACCGACAGCTCGGCAAAAAATGTCGGCGCCATGATTGGCGCACGCGGCTGCGTCTATCAGATCACCCCGGCGGCAAGCGGCGTACCGGCGCAATACCTGGTGGCGGTGGCATGGCAAGGGTTAAACCCCACCGCCCCTCCGGCAGTAAATTGCGGGCAAGGCAGTTATGGCAGCAATGATGCGCTGCGCCGCGTGATTACCCTACCCCTTACCATAGCGATACTGAACTGAGATGAAACCATCAAACCGGCAATTTATTGATCATGATCAGTCTGCCACCCGCGCAAACGGGACAGGGTTGCCTTTCCAGCGCGGCTTTTCGCTGATCGAGTTGATGGTTTCGATCACCATCGGTTTGTTCATCCTGATCGCGCTGTCCTCGATGTTTATCAGCCAGTCCAGGGCGCGTATCGAGATGGACAAATCCAATCGCATGATCAATAACGGCCGCTATGCGCTGCAGTTGCTGTCTGACGACATGAGGCAGGCGGGTTTTTACGGGGAATACATCCCTGCTTCCGGTGTCGCTCCCGCAACACTCCCGGATCCCTGCTCCACTTCCATTACCGACATGGCGGCCGCGCTGCTACTGCCCATCCAGGGCTATGAGCCGACTACACTAACCACACAAGCTGCATTCTCTACAGCATGTGCAGCAATCGCAACCGCTAATTCGGTTACCTTGAATCCCGGCAGTGACATCGTGGTGGTCCGTCGAACCAGCACCGCGACACCGATTGTTCAATCGGTTGGATTGCCCGGCGTATATTATCTCCAGGCTTCGCTTTGCCAGTATGATTCGGTCCCTTTCAAGATTGACACCAACCCCGCAAACCTTACGCTGCGGAAATTGAACTGCACACCAACCAGCACTACGCCTTATGCGAATTTGCGTCAATTCATGGTGAATATTTATTTTGTGTCGACCGACGACAAGGTGACTGCCGGTGTCGGTGATGGCATCCCCACACTCAAGGAAATTCAGATTGACCCAAATACCCAGCAGTTTGTGATCACGCCTTTGGTCGAGGGGATCGAATACATGCAGCTTGAGTATGGCCTGGATACCTCTGGCGATGGCATAGCAGACAGTTATGTAACCAATCCCGCGAATACCGACTGGCCGAATGTCGTCGCGGTGAAAATTCATCTATTGGCGAGGAATACCGAAAGTACCAAAGGCTATACCGACAGCAAGACCTATTCACTCGGTTTGGCCGGGTCGGTCACTCCGGGCGACAGCTACAAGCGCCATATCTACACCCAATATGTCCGCTTGGTTAACCCGGCTGGCCGGAGGGAAGTACAATGACCACCCCGACCATGACAGGGAAAGTGTTCAAGCCACAGCGAGGCAGCACTTTGCTGGTGGCGCTTATCATGCTGGTGCTGTTAACCCTTGTTGCGGTGTCAGCCATCAACAGCACGTCAACCGGCATCCAGATGGTGGGTAATGCCCAGTTCCGCGAGGAAGCCACTGCGGCTGCGCAGCAGGCAATCGATAATGTGATCAGCAACACCAATTTCCAGACCGTTGCTCCCGTGCCGCAAAATATCGATGTGAATAATGACGGTGTTCCCGATTACACCGTCACATTTGCGCCCGCACCGACCTGTCTTTCGGCCACACCGGTGGTTGCCGGTGCGCCGGGTGTTCCAGCTGTTTGCGCCAGCTCCATCGGCACGGTGTGCTATTGGACTTTATGGGATGTAAGAGCCGTGGTCAACGATCCAAAAACAGGCGCCAGCATTGCCCTGCATCAGGGTATCAGGACAATAGCCGGTCTGAATGCGGCGGTTGCATCGTGCGGAATATAACTTTTTACCGGGGGTTGTCATGAGCATATTGAAATATATTTCACCGGTTGCGGTGTGCCTGGCCATTGTTTTGTCGGCTCCCTTGGGACACGCGGCGGACATCGATATTTATGCCCGGCCGCCAACGACCACATCCGATCCTTCGCTGAACCCGAATGTGTTGATCGTGATCGATAACAGCGCCAATTGGGCTTCTGCTAACCAGCAATGGCCGGGCGGCATCAAGCAGGGCCAGGCCGAACTCGACGCGGTGCGCAACGTCATTGGCCAGTTGGGCGCGAATGTCAATGTCGGTTTGATGATGTTCACCGCGGGATCCGGCTCAAATCCGAATGGCGGCTATGTTCGCTTCGCCATCCGGCCCATGACTGCGACCAACAAATCGGCGTTTTCCGAATTGATCGGATATCCGTCAGGCTGCACGAATGTTCCCAATAGCCTCAACGGAACGCCGGATTGCATTTACCAGAATTTCAACGGTTCGGAAAAAATAAACGCCGCCTCGACCGACTACAGCGCGGCCATGCTGGACGTATTCAAATATTTTGGCGGATACACCTGGCCCGCGCATTCGCAGGACGGTGTGGCCGGCGCGAACATCAACTCTACCCAGTTTGGTACGTTGCGTTATGCCGGCAATCCCGACCTGAAATCCGATCCGGGGGCATACCTTGACTCAGATGGAACAGTCTGCACCCCCACTTCAACCAGCACGTATTGTGTGAATAGAACTTCGTATAATTCCCCGTTAAACTCACTCAACAGTTGCTCCAAGAACTATATTATATTCATCGGCAACGGGTTCCCCGCACAGGATTCACCCTCGACCCTGCTCGGCCCGCCCAGCCTGCTGCCGACAACCGGGGTGGGTGGCGATGTAACCCAATTGCCGTTGGCAAATCTGGCCACCACCACCACCACCCAAACTAATTTGCTTGCCACGCCGGCGTGCGGCACCTACCCGGGCTCTGATGCCACAACCAGCCTCAACAATTGCAATGCCGATACTACTTTTGGCACCCAGTATCCTGGCTACAGCAGCTATTACTGCACGTCCGTTAATACCTGCAGTTCCGGTTCCACCACCACGTCAACCACCACTCTGGGTACATCGTCGTGTTTGCAATTTTCAAGTCAGTCGGCTTGTCAATCCGCACTACCGACCCTGTTCCCTGGATACTCGAGCTATTCGTGCAGCGCAGGAACGGCATGTACGAATAGTTCTGCCAATCCCACTCACCCGATCGTGGAAGCGACCGCTTGTATCAATAACAACCTTAACAATACCTCAAATTGCAACTCCTACGGCACGGCCAACTACGGTAGCGGCAGCACGCTCAATCCGTACTTTAGCGGCTTTTCCTGTACCAAGCTCTCGACCAGCTGTAGCCAGGGGGGGAATTACAATCAGTGGCAACTCGATGCCACCACGGTGTCGCAGAACGGAAACAGCTATGCGATGTATGGTACCAATACCTCGACGGCGTCCAGCACTTCATATAGCCAGAACATCTATGGTTCCTACACCATCACTGCAGCCACACCAAACGGGACTTTCTCCGCGCCGGTTTCCCCGTATATCAATAATTTCGACGAGTGGACGCAGTTTCTCTACCAGACCGATGTGAGTCCCGCCACCGGCAAGCAGAACATCAATACATTCACGATCGATGTGTTCAATGCCCAGCAGGACCTGCACGAGACTCAACTGCTGATCAGTGCGGCACAGCACGGTGGCGGAAAGTATTTTCAGGCAAAAAGCAAAACTTCCATTACCAACGCGCTGCTCCAGATTTTCTCGGAGATCCAGTCGGTCAACAGCGTGTTCGCTTCCTCCAGCCTGCCGGTCAGCGTTAATACCCAGGGCACCTACCTGAACCAGGTCTTCATGGGGATGTTCCGTCCCGACGGATCTGCCGCACCGCGCTGGCCCGGCAACCTGAAGCAATATCAGTTCAAGCTGTTCAATGGCGTTTTAAAGCTGGCGGACAAAAATGGCATGGATGCGATCAGCACCACCACGGGGTTTGTGCAGCCCTGCGCCACCAGCTTCTGGTCAACGGATACCGGCCAGTACTGGAATTATGGCGGTGCCGTGGCGGTGGGTGATTGTTCCGCAACAAGCTCTGCCTTCCCTACTGCCGGGTCGTCTTCAACCTATTCGGATGCACCGGATGGCGAAGTAGTGGAAAAGGGCGGCGCGGCGCAGCGCCTGAGGGGAGTCTATTCCTCGGGCGGCACGCTGACTTCCAGCTCGAAGAATTACCAGCTGTGTACAAGCGGACAAACGCCGGCGACCGCTCAGTGCCGCATGCTGTATACCTGTGACGGGTCGAACGCAGCCACTTCTTCCTGTAAGACATCAGGATTGACCTCTTTCGACCCCAGCAATACTGGTATCACTGCATCAACACTGAATCTGCCCAGCACGGCGACGACGACCGATGTCGACAACCTAATCTGGTGGGAACGGGGGCAGGATATCGACAATGAAAACGGCAACCTCGATGCAAGCGGGGTTCCAATTACCAACGAAATGCGGCCATCGGCGCACGGCGGCGTGGTGCACTCTCGCCCTGCCGTCATCGATTATGGCAGCACCTATGGCACGGTTGCGTTTTACGGTGACGACCAGGGCATATTCCATGCGGTAGACGGCAACCAGGGCGACACTGATGGCGTTGAATTGTGGAGCTTTATTGCACCCGAGTTTTATCCCAAGCTGAACCGGCAGCGCACCGATTCTCCCCTTATCGCCTACCCGGGGGTTAGCGGATCGCCCCCCCCAACACCCAAAGATTACTTTTTTGATGGAGGTACCGGGGTTTATCAGAATGCGGCTGCAGGGAAAGTCTGGATCTATCCCAGCATGCGCCGCGGCGGACGGGCAATTTACGCCTTTGATGTCAGCAACCCAACGAATCCTGTGCTCAAATGGCGCAAAGGTTGTTTTACCAGCGACACAACCAATGACACGGTTTGCTCGCCCGATCCCAATCCGGCTTTTTCAACGGCTTGGACAGGTATGGGTCAAACCTGGTCCACCCCTGAAGTCGCCTATCTTAACGGCTACGTGGACGCGAGCAATAAGCCCAAACCCGTGCTGATCTTTGGCGGCGGTTACGACCAATGTGAGGATACCGACAGCCAGTCCCGCTGCACGACCACACCACGCAAAGGGGCGAATATCTGGTTCGTGGATGCGGATACCGGCGACATTCTTCGTATCTATCCGACCAATTACAGTGTTTCAGGAGATGTGTCATTACTGAAGGATTCCAATGGCAATGTAACTTATGTCTATGCGACGGATACCGGCGGGAATGTGTATCGAATCAATGTCGGCACAATCGATACCACTGGAACCGTGTTCACCTCATGGACCAGCAACTCGGCCGCAAGCAATATCCTGCTTGCCAGCCTGAGCGAACCCAATCAGGCGCGCAAGTTCCTGTATGGCCCATCGATTGTCCCAACCGCCAATTACAACGCGGTCCTGGTTGGCTCCGGTGATCGTGAACACCCTCTGGTGACCGATTATTCCTGCAACAATTATTCAACAACACTGGGAGCTTATGTTACCAACCAGTTCTACATGCTGATTGACAACCCGGCCAATGGTTATCCGAGCCCGGCACTGACGCCAAGCGATCTGGTCGATGTAACCACGGGCACAACAACCAGTACAACCACGTCCGGGGTTACGACCATTACCAACTCTGTCGGACCATCCTCTTCAACCAAAGGCTGGAAATTCAACTTTGGCCAGTGCGAGCAGACCGTCAATGAAGCACTGACCATCGGTGGTGTAGCATATTTCGGTACCAACACGCCCTCTTCTGGAGGCACATCCTGTACGGCGAATCTGGGTACAGCCAACGGATATTCAGTGGACTATCTGACCGGAAACCCGAATGGCGGTATACGATACGGTGTTTATGTCGGTGGCGGCATGCCACCTTCGCCAGTGGCAGGGGTTGTTTCGATCAGCGGCGTCAAGTATCCGTTCTGCATTGGCTGCATTGACACGACCGCGGCGAATTCGTCGGCATTGCAAGGCACCAAGGTAACCATCAATCCGACCGGCAGCCGATTTAGGGCGTATTGGTATAGGGAGGGTGATTGATCTGACTGTGTCTCAATCTTGTCAGGTGCTGCGCAGCCCGGTGAAACATATGATTGCTATGCGCTGAGCGGAAAGAAACGGAACAAACCGACCTGAATCTGGCAGCAAGAAAAAAGCGACCTCAAGGGTCGCTTTTTTCTTGCTGCCAGATGGTACGTCTTATTTGACGACAGCCTTCAATTCGCCCTTGGCATAGCGCATCGCCATGTCGTCCAGCGAGATCGCCTTGATCTTGCCAGCCTGTCCGGCGGAGCCGAATGCCTCGTAACGCGCCTTGCAGATTTCCTTCATTGCCTTGGTCGAGGCGGCGAGGAACTTGCGCGGATCGAAGTCCTTGGGGTTCTGTGCCAGGTAACGCCGCACCGAGCCGCTGGACGCCATGCGCAGGTCGGTGTCGATGTTGACCTTGCGCACGCCGTGCTTGATGCCCTCGACAATCTCCGATACCGGCACGCCGTAGGTCTGGCCCATGTCGCCGCCGAATTCGTTGATGATCTTCAGCCATTCCTGCGGTACCGA
>Ga0307375_10006708_pt1 | contig 10616 bp, 15 predicted proteins | sample TR1MG_FD_202531 | JGI IMG/M metagenome (GOLD analysis project Ga0307375, IMG submission 202531) | Soil microbial communities from Risofladan, Vaasa, Finland - TR-1 | ecosystem: Environmental > Terrestrial > Soil > Coastal area > Acid sulfate soil | place: Finland: Risofladan, Vaasa | collected...
GGCAAAACCTGCGCATGCCGCTTGCGCCTCTTCCAACATCACGGGATCTAGGTCTATCCCGATCACACGCCCCGGCGGCATGCAGCGCGCGATCGCGGCCGTGAAATAACCGTTCCCGCAACCGAGATCGACAACCCGCATACCGGGCGTAATCCGAAGGGTCTTTACCACCGCATCGGGATTGGGCCATAAGGTATGCCACCAGTCCGAATCCGGCATAGCCGTTGCCGGAAAGAGTTGACCCTGAATCTCTGCGGGGAGATTTGCTGGATTATGGGACATCGTTATCTCTCGTGTCTGGTTCTTTGGGCCAGATGCTACCACAGGGACGGGCATCGATACCCCCCTTAAGGCTTGGCAGCCGCTATCCAGACAGACATCTCCAGCGCCATTAGTTTATCGATCTTTACTTATGGAGATCGATCGCACCCTCCCCGATGGCCTATAGTGCCGACGGTTCGCCTACCAGAGCGCCACCCGTCTTATCATCATGGCCTACCCCCAAGAGGTTAGGGCGAGGCGCGCCTGATTAGCCGGGCACTCTAAGTTACCGCTACCATAAATGGCAGCGGTAACCATTGCTCCCGCCGCTGTCGACACAGATCACAAGAATCCACCGGGATTTGCCTTCTGCCTCTTTAAATTTCCCAACTCATCTCGTCAGCGACCAGTAGCCAGCTTCCTTTTGGTGGCGCACTGCCAGAATGGTGACAAACTCGCCATCAAAGCGATAACGCGCCACATAGCCGTTGTCGCCAAAGTCGATTAGCCATTCGCGGTACTCATCCGGCATGTCGTCAACGGGTCGACCAATTTGCGGCCGAAGCCCAAGCACTTGCAGGGCCTTCATGATGGTCCCGGCGGCTCGCTTGGCTGCGACTGGATTCTTTGGCCGCAAGAATTCCCGCAACCGCTTAAGATCAGCGATTGCGCCAGGCGCGTAAATCACTTGTGACACAAGGGCGCGGGCAGCTCGTTTTCAGTACCCCAACTGGCAAGCCATGCATCAACCTCTGCGGCGGTTGCGTGCAAGCCTGTTTCCTGATACTCCTCCCACGCCTTGATCGCGTCTTGCCGGAAAGCTTCGCGCTTTTCCTCACGCTCAACGTACTGGCTGATGGCTTCACACATTATCCAGTGCGTGGAGCGGTGGCGGGCCTCGGCTAGACGTTCAATGCGTGCACGAGTATCGGGGTCAAGCTTGACGGACATGGGTCTCGCTGCGGTAGCGGTCATGGCATGGCCTCCTGATTAGTTATAGGTAATACCTTAACATACTTTAGGGACTCAGGCCACCTGTCAATCAAACCACGCAGTGTAGCTGCGCGGGATTATCTTCGTGCAACGCGCATCAGCGACCGGGTGATTGGCCTTATGTGGAGCGCTACATAAGGCCAATCACCAGCCGACTAAGTCGATGCGCCCAACCGTCCCCTCCGCACGGCCAAAGCTGATGGTCATGGCTTACTGTGCGCCGCGTCATCTTCACGGCGGTAGCTGACACGGATATCGTCGGTTCCCGATCAAAAGAAGTATTCGCTATCTGTCTCAAGCTAAAGCGGACAATGCGGCCTCAGGAACCTTGTCGAGCACTTTCAAAAGCGCCTTAGCAGCCCCTGTGGGTCGACGTTTTCCTTGCTCCCAGTTGCGTATTGTTTCGAGCGAAACATCAATGCGATACGAGAACTCAAGCTGACTCAACCCTAAGCGACGGCGCACGCGGCGTGCGAACTTTGCCGCGTCTTGCATGGCTTCTGCGTTGTCTTTTGCCATTTGCAAGGTGATGTCCTTTTCGCTCGTGGTATCCAAGCGCTTCCTGTTCACGCGACCTCGTGGTAATCCCGCTAAAGTCACTGGGTCAATCTTTACTTTTACTTTTTTCATACTCCTTGACCTCTCGTTGGTTGGCCTTACGTGCCGAAATGATTCGGAGCACCGTTTCACGAGGGGTATACGCCACAAAGAACACCCGCCCATCTATCGCCCCCTCATAACTGGTAACGATCTTCTCCATAATCCCAGCGCGTGTCCCGGTGAATTAACCGGTCCGCGTCCCAAAACGCGCTCAGCACATAAGCGAAGTCGAATCCGCGTTCTGTAAAGCAGGCCTCACTTTTGGCCTGATCCCATTCGAATTCCATGTGCGTAAGGTAGGCCATTGGCCTACCTTCGTCAAGGGTAATACCCCAAAGTCACACGGTGTCCATAAGGAGATTCTGGATAAAGAAGTCCCGTTACACCGACAGCCAGATCCTGGGGTTCTGTTTTGTTAATTACTTTGTCAGTAAAACACGAGTGGCGGCTTCGGCCGATTATGCGGATTAAGACTGTTCGCCCGACCGGCATTTCCTCGGCCTTATGTGAAGCGTCACGAAAGGCCGAGAGCACAGCCCCCTCACTATCTCCGTGATACCGAGGCCTTCTTGGGCGGAGTGCGCGAATCGGGACCACGCGGCCGAGGCGCGGTCCCTCTGATTATTCTTCGTCAGCGCGTGCCGTGCGCCATGGCAAGGACCTCGATCCTTAATGCACTACACCCAATAAATGCGGTCGTCACATCGTCCATCCGCGTGGTCGATCTTACCCGACTGAGATCACAGAGGTATCACGGAACTCACATGAGGCCCATAGACCGCACGCCCTTCTTAATGTGGCGCACCGTCAGTGGGCGGCGGTTGAACGCCCCCCTCCTTATCCGTAACTACGGTAGACAGGCGCGAGTGATACATCTGTACCCAGTCGCGCGAACCCGAGGGGCGCGCCTTGGCGGCATACATCGCCTGATCGGCATGACGCAAAAGCCCATCGACATCGGCCTCATCCAACGGGTAGACGGTCAATCCCAGGCTCACTTGAACCATGAGCGACCTCTCTGGGATGACAAAAGCACGCGCCAACGCGACCCGGATATTTTCCACAACCAAGTCGAGATCCCCGAGACTGCGCAGACCTTCAATAATCAGCACAAATTCATCCCCGCCCAGGCGCGCGACCATGTCGGTGCCACGCACAGCCGCCTTGAGCCGCCCGGCAAGCTCCTTTAGAACGGCGTCACCTGCCGGATGCCCATAGCGATCGTTAATCGCCTTGAACTCATCAACATCCAGAAACCCGATTCCCAACAATCGCTCATGACGATCGGCACGCGCCAAGGCCCGCTTCAAAATCGGATGCAGGCCCATGCGATTCAAAAGACCGGTCAAGGGATCATGATGGATCAAGCCCCGCAAAATGCCCTTCTGGCGTTCCTTATCTTCCTCCCACTGGCGCCCAAGAGCCTGTATTCGGCTATAAGCCACCCCGCTAAAGCTCAGCGACGCGATCAGAAAAATCAACGGAATTTCGATGTATCGACGCCACCAAGCAGCCACCCATTGGTCACGCGGGACATCCGCGAACGCGATCAAGGGATAGCCCGGTACGCGCACAAAGGCCCCGAAACGATAGAGGTGATCAGTGGTCACCCAACCGTCAAAGGAGCCCCGGCGCGCAATCGGGTGGTTTTTGAGGATGTGCACGAGGATGCCGGCCTGGGGCTTGGCCAGCAAGGCGTGGAGGTTACCGTGCGGAATAGGCTGACGCCCCTCTATGTAGTAATCGTCCCGCAACAGGCCCACCGCCATCCCCCGTGGTAGCGGAAGATGTTTTAAAAACCCCCCAAAGCCATTGAATCGCATCGGTGTCGCGACCAAAAAAAGCGGCTTTCCTGAGGGTGCGAATACGGTGTAACTCAGGCAAATCACCCACTTTTGAACCAAAGGTCCACGAAAAGGGCGATAAATATACAGACCATGATCGCGCAAGGCCCGATGGAGGTCCGGCCATATAACCGGATTCATCCGTAAATTCGGCAAAGAATGGCCAGGTGCCACGGCCGTGGATGCCAGAACTTGGCCATTGGGCGCGATCAGATTCGCGCTCACAATCTCCGGGGAGATCCCTTTATACTGCATCAAAAGGGCACGCGCGAGACGCGGATAATGATAGGCCTGCGTGCGACGCAATTCCTGGGCGAGAAATGCGAGCTGCGAGGCCTGGCTAGCAAGAACATCGCGTGTCGCCACCGCGATCATCGTGGTTGTCAGACCTAGTCTCGCATGACCATTTCTCTCATAGCGATGCCAGGAATGCACCGCATATGAACCCGCAAAGATGAGGGTCGCAAAAAACGCAAACCAGTAGGCGATCGCCAAGGTGCCGCGATGAGGAATCGCCATAAAACGGTGCCGAAATGGCGTACCGCGTTCCTTGTGAGGAGGCTCCCGCTCGTGATGCCCCGGCATTCGTCTACCCCCCTCGTCACGAGCCTCATGTCCACACAAACGCGACGCGCCGCCCCAAAGTTAAGCCCCTTAAGGTGGACGCACTTTGCGCCTTTAAGCATAGACCAAATTGGGACGAACGCCTGCCGGGTTTGGGCGCCATCCCGCTCACCGCCCCATTCCTGCCGCCACCCATTTGAACTCTACGCCCGACCTCGCCCCTGCGCTTCGAGGAAGATCTAGAAAAGACACCCTGAAAATCATCTCCGTGCCAGCGCCCCGAGGGCGCAGCGCACAGCGGCCATTCACGCAAAACCAGAGGCTGCAAGACAACCTAAAGAACGCCGTGGCAAAATCCACGACCCGCCGATAACCCATAAGATTGCCCCAAACGCACACAACGTGCCTAACGGGGCAAGCCACCTATTTTACGCGGGCATCCGGTAGAGGGGCGCGATTGGCCTATAGCTGGGCGCAGGCTAAGTAGCAGCGGTCCACATAAGGTACGGAGGGCCGATATTGAGTCGCGATACCGCTTTCATAAGCCATCGAGTGCCGGGATTAGCCAAATTGCGCCCTATCGGGGCTGGGCTCACGAAGGCACGATCGGTTAAGACATGATATTGGTTTCTTGCGGAACAGGAGACTAATAGGGAAAAGGCCGGGACTTCGATACCCAATACGGGTTATGGGTGTTCTCTTCTCATCTGCATCGCCCCCCACTGATCACGATGAGCCGAATATCACACGACCGGTTGGCCGAGTTGCGCGTATTGCCGAGGCACACACCACACCCCCAGCCAAAAAACCGGTATCTAGCAAGAGATTCAGACCAAGAAGCACCAAGGCGCCGCGTTTTTTGCGGCACCTTGGTTTATTCGTGTTACTTGACGCCTAACGCCTTCAGTGTCGCCTTGTTCGCGACGCCGGTGGCCTTCAGGCCGTGCTTGGTCTGGAAAGCCTTCAAAGCGGCTTTGGTCATTTTGCCCATAAAACCGTCGGCCTTGAGCTTCGCGCCGGCCTTGTCCAGGGCCTTCTGAATCGCCTTGACATGGGGGCTGCCCACGGCATGCTTGTGCATCGCGACCTTATGGGCCGGGGCAGTCTTGGCAAGCGCAACAACTGGGACTGCGGTGGCAGCAACAAACAATAAGGCAGCGCCACTCATTAACGTATTGCGAATCGATGTGCTCATGGTGTCCTCTTTATACAATTATGGTTGACTACTAAGCCCTCCCGAACCACAACCGGGCTGCTCAATTTACAAAACTCCCTTGGGCAGGTTCCCGATCTCGAAGAAGGTCTGCGCAGTATAGAGTAGGTGAGCGCGCTAAAACAGCCAGCGACGGGGTCGCCGCGCATTAAAATCTCTGCCGTCTTGGAAATAGCCCGCGTTTCTTGGGGCAGGTTTTCGAAACGGCAGTTCTTTTTGTCTACTTTCTACCCTTTTTATGGGTCCGTGACAGCAGTAAGCCAAAAACATTTACGGGATTCCAACCACCAATAGCCCGAAAGAGCGAGGCGCCAGACGCCTCCCTCCAGACGAATGGCTTGGTTTTTCCGACACATGGGTAGGAATCTTGAGGATAATTCATAACTTAGGACAAGACAGAACCTCAACTACCCTAAAAATCCGCCTCCGTGTTCGATACGGCGCTCATCAAAACTCACCACCCAGATCTAGGATCCGCGGCATGAAAGTCCTTCCCAAAATAAGGAACTGAGGGTAAACGATCCCACCCTGCCACCGCTACCGACCGGTAATCCCTCTTTTTTGGGATGTCTGCCTTACATCCAAGGGGCTATAAAGCGCCGACGGCCCCGACCGTGGCCCCTTTAGGGCCTGGGGTGGAGGCTTGCGCATGCCGACAGCCTGCGTGAAAGCTAGCCGCCATCACAATCACGTGCAGGACCTACCATCCACACCGCATTATCGTCCTAGACGGCAAAGCAATTGACTGCGCAGACAGACCCAAAACGGGTTCAGAAACCCGTGCGTTCGACGGGTGACAAAAGCCGTGCGCCTCTTGACCCGTACTCCTATGCATAATGGCCCACCCGTGCGTAATGGTCGACCCAAGACTTCCCCACGCCCAACCTCCAATACATGCCCGCCCCCGCAAGACCCCTACCCGCGCTCGGTGCACGTTCTTTACCTCTTTGGCTACGACCCTATAACCTCAAAAGGATAGACATTGTGGACACCGGGCTTATACTGGCCCTTTAGTCCCGAGACTCGGTAAACCCAATGGACAACTCTATTCCTGAAGAGATGCTGACAGCGCTTGCGCGCACCGCCAACGCACTCGATTACACGGCGCACATGGCCCTCATTTCGCCCACCGTCAGCGTCTTTGGCGTGCCCGGCTTTGAGGTTATCGGCTATGACGATTGGGCGCGCCAATGCCAACATGAATTTACGCAAAAGCTCCTAAAGCGCGTGCACTACGAGGGCCTACGGATCGTCAGTTCCACAACCAGCCGTATCATGTTTAAGACTGTCGAAACCACCGAGGGCACTGACGGCACCATCAACCACCATGGGCTGGAGGTCCTTATTCAAAAAGAACCCGATGGCGTCTGGCGCGTGACCCAAGAACGTGTCCTCCCCGAAGAAGAAGTGGCGTTTGACAGCCGCAAATCACATTGATTGTGAGACCCCGCCGGGCCTACGCACAAACCCCAAGCCCACTGATTGAGTCGAAGACCGCATCGACGAGACCCTCACCTTCTATGAGCCTACCCATATCTGGGTTCATTTCCGATGACAGGAGGGGATGATATATCCCACGCTGACTTTTCTCCCCTAGCTAAAATGAAGGGGTTTTCGCGGTATGGGGTTGAACAGATGCCTCCTGCACCATCTGGTCAAGCGCTTTCCGAAAGAACACCCGCATATCTTCCAGGGTAGGCGCTCGCTCGATAAGGTGGGAGTATCCCTCATCCTGATCTGATGGTTGCAAGCTTACCAACCGAGACGCAGCGACATCCCAGCTATAAGGTTGGCCTACGTCGATAAAAGTCTGTCGCACGGAGGTCACAGAAAAACCGTGGTCGCGTATCAAGACATAGAGATCCAGCCAGTCCCGCGACTTGTTGCGCTCGGCGAGCACAAGGGACTTGGCTTTAAATAAGGCTTCCAGGGAAGCGACGCACGGTTGTGTCTGAGCCTTAGCGGTATCATCCCGCAAAACTTGCGCCAATTCTTGGCTCGCCTTAAAGAAGGTAACCTTGACGCCATTAATAAGATAGTCTTGCTGATACTCAGCTAACACAAGGCCATCATTCAGAAAATCTTGTTCTTGGGCGATATGCGAAATCTTGCGAACATCCATCCCTTCTTGCTGTAATGCTTGAATCAGGTGAGAGATGCGCTGTTGTGGCAACACCTGCCCCCCCGCATGTTCTGGTGAGACGTGCGCCCAAGCAAAATCCAAATCCTCGCTCAGGCGATGGCGGATATGTAACGCCAGCGCTGTGCCGCCCACCAACACAAACCCCCGCAAATCCTGGTCGTTTTCTACCCGTGCCCATAAGGCGGCCGTGCGTGGTAACAGGCTGTCTTTATGTGCCATGAGACAAATGCCGCCCTTGCCCTATTGCAAAGTTCTTCAGAAGAACCCCGTCTGTGTAAAAGGCGACCTTACGCCCCTCGGGCGTGTCTTGTACGGCCCGCCACTCGGCCTGCAGCCGTTCTAACCCAAAGCAATGGAGGGCATCGACCAGGATATCGTAATGAGGATCGAGCAGAGCGGCGCGTAGCAGCACAGCATCGCTGGCCTGAGCATTAGACCATGCCAGGAAGGCATAGTGCGTGCGCCACGCCGAGGGATCCGAGAGAGGTACGCTACCGTACATCGTTGTTCTCCCCTGCAAGAAGTGAGAATAGGTTACCACAGCAGGGCCCATACTCCCCAAAAACGGGTTATGCACCTGCATTAAGGACCACCGTGGACCTGGGTATGCAGGAAGTGTGCGGTTAAGACGGCTTCGGCGACTACCGGTAAGCCGTTTCTTTGTGAGAGATATAGGGATAAGTGGCCGACGCGCCCAATAAGGGCAGAGCCCCAACCGACTCAAGAGCCATCCCGAGTAAGTATCGCGTTCGGCTCGATCCCCTGCTATAAATCGCGCATGGATCGAAGGCCACTCATTGAGACCAGCCCGTATTTACGCGACCCGGTAAAATTCCGGAAGGCGCTGATAAGGAGCGTCGCTAGTTCCACTGCCATTGAGACAGGCGCCCCGGTTGAATCACTCGCCCGCATACTGAGGAAAGATGAGAAAGCCGCGCCGCTCACGAAACGAAAAGGCTCCGTTCGGTAACTTCGGTAAATAGCCGCTCCATCGGTTTGTAGTTCTTGTCCAGGGCCACCTGTACCACAGCGAAATACTCTTGCTTCTTTTTCTCTGCAATCAAGCTGAAGTCCAGCAGTGGCAATCCTGCTTGCAGCGCCATCAGAATCGAAAGAATACGCGCGACCCGGCCGTTTCCTCCACGAATCGGATGAATAAGGACAAACTCCACGTGCGTTTCCGCCGCCCGTCTCCTCCGCCATCGCCCGCAACAGCGTCAGACTGTCCCGGTCGATATTAATTGGTACACTTCTTCTGGGGCAAACCGCGGATTATCGCCAGATTGACGCGCTTTTTGACCGCCGTTTACAGCGTACCCTCCTTATTTTTGGCCGGGGCAAACTCCCCCTGAGGAAGTTCACCCCGTTCAAAATCCCACATTAAAGAAGCGGCCGACTTGCGTTGGCCCTGTTTTTTTCCCTTTTTTATAAACGGCCAACGGATCATTTTCAGCCAGCCAGGCCGCGGTCGGGTCGGGGCGTGAAAAACTGTGATGTCCGCTGTGATGTCCGGTTTGCATGATCCTCGATCCTCGCAAGTGCAGTAGAAAAAATGCTCGCCGGGTCGAGCAGGAATAAACGAAGGGCGCACAAAGGCGCCGGCATTGTGGCCGGGTTTCAGAACGCAAAAGCGTCCAGAGGGTGGAGCCATTTTTGAGGTATTTTCAGGGCGCAGAACGTCCCTGAGAGGTTTTTTAGCCTGAGATTATCTGGCTAAAATGCGGCCCGAAACACCACCGCCCGATCTACAAGTACAATGATACTGTCCTATGGACAGGCTAGGCCTTCTTTGCGGAAGGGCTGGCAAAGCCAATTTGACATGCGGCCCGGTATGTATTGTATGCTAAAGACCACTAAATCCCCACCAGAAGTCAAGCAAAAACTCAGTGGCATAAAGCTATTTTTCTTTGGAGATTCGCCCTTTACCCCGCAATTTGGCTCTTGCCCGATCTGCGACCACCGCTAGGCCACTCAGGACCACCGGGGGCCGATTCGGGAACTCTGCGACGAGTCGCAGGCTGCCCCCCAAGGCCTCAACGTAGCCCCGTAACGTCGAGATAAGTAGATCGCTGCGCTGCTCAAGACGTGATACGCCTTCCTGGCCGATCCCAAGATCCTCGGCTACCCGCTCCTGCGTCCGCGCCAGGGCGCACCGCAAATCGCGGAGCGACTGTTCTTCGGCAATGAGCTCGATCGTGCGCGCCTCCACCTTCCGCCGCCGTGCGGGGCTGAGAGACACCATCTTCTGGTCCAGGGTCTTAGCCATCATCCACTCTCCTTTGCTTTCCCGAGTTGCGCGATATGCTCATCAAAGCGCGCGTCCGCCTTCCGGATTAATTGCCGGTAAAATCTCTTCTCGCTGCCGCCGGATTTGTCTCCGCCCACAAGCAGGATCGCCTGCCGCTGCGGGTCAAACGCGAAGGCGACACGCCACACACCGTCCGCCGCCGTGAACCGCAACTCCTTCATATTGGCATGCCGCGATCCTTTCAAGGTATCCACGCGCGGCCGACCCAGCGTTGGCCCAAATTCCTTCAACAACCCCATGAGCGCTAATACCTCGTCCTGCACCGCTTCCGGCATCTCGTTCCATTCCGCATCGAAGGCGTCATATAAGGTGACCGTCCACGTCATGGCGCTGATAATACCCTATAATACATATGTTGTCCAGAGCATATCCGCCGCCTACCCCATCCTCCCCACCAAATCCTCGGCCCGAAAGTGCGTATACCGCTTCACCACCTGCATGGTCTTGCGGTCGGTGATGGCCGCAACCTCCAGCGCACTGAACCCCCGCTCTCCCAGGCGGCTCGCGGCCTCGTGGCGCAAATCGTGGAAGGTCAGGCCTGTAATGCCGGCAGCTTTGCAGACCCGCTCAAAGGCCTGAGAGATCGAGTCGGGACGCATGCCCCACACGCGCCCATCTACTAAGGAGTTCACAAGTTAGGGACTGCATCGCTGCGGCATAACGAGTCTCGGGTGCATGGAAGAACGATTA
>Ga0307375_10006710_pt1 | contig 10612 bp, 5 predicted proteins | sample TR1MG_FD_202531 | JGI IMG/M metagenome (GOLD analysis project Ga0307375, IMG submission 202531) | Soil microbial communities from Risofladan, Vaasa, Finland - TR-1 | ecosystem: Environmental > Terrestrial > Soil > Coastal area > Acid sulfate soil | place: Finland: Risofladan, Vaasa | collected...
CGGATCGGCAGTACCAGGCGGGCAGCCCAAGCTATGTCGAGACGACGAAGAGCTACGCGTACGACGAGCACGGCAACGTCGTCACCTACGACGACAAGGGCACGACGGGAGACTCCGGCCAGGAAGTGATCGCGACCATAGCCTACGACTACAACATCTCCGGCGCCGACTACCAGATGCAGTGCCCGACCGACATCACGGTGAGAGACGCTTCGGGCACCGTCCTGCGCCATCGAAAGGGCAGCTACGGTAGCGACAGCGAGCTCCTCGAACTCGACCAGTACGAGAGCGCGAGCAGTTCCCACGCCTACACGATGAAGTACGACGAGTACGGCAACCTGATACGCCTCACCGACCCGCGCGGTCACAGCCTGGCTTGGACCTACGACGACCAGCTGCGCACCTACGCCACCGCCATCCTCAGCTCCGGTTCGGACGGCCTCAGCCTCAGCTCCTCTATGAGCTGGGACTGCGTCCTGGGCGCCAAGCTCTCCGAGACCGACCCCAACGGCCAGGTCATGAGCTACGGCTACGATACCTTCGGTCGATTGAGCTCGGTCAAGAGTCCCTATGACACAACAATCCCTGCGGTGAGCTACCAGTACGAGACCATGAGCCTGCCCTGGAGCGTGCTCACCACGAACAAGCTCCTGTACGATCCTTCGGACACCCAGACGATCCAGACCCTCGTCCAGATCGACGGCCTGGGACGGGCGCTGCAGACGGCCAAGACGGGCGAGTACCGGAGCTCGGACGGGATGCGGACCGTAGGCTGGAACCTCTCGGGCGCGATCGCCTACGACGGGAACGGACGGACGGCGCAGGAAGGCCAGCCCCAGTTCGCGGCCGGCTCAGGCCTCCCCGCCCTCGCCGCGATGAAGAACCCCACGACGACGAGCTACGACGCCCAGGACCGGGTGATCGAGCAGGACCTGCCCGACGGATCGAAGCTGACCGAGAGCTACACCATCAACAGCGCGGGGACCCGACTCGTGGAGACGAGCATCGATCCCCTTAAGAACGGCGAAACGCGCGAGCGCGACGGACGGGGCAACATCACACAGGTGAGCCGCCTGGACGCAAGCGGGAAGCTCCTCATGAGCGAGAGCTACCAGTACGACCCCTTAAGCGAGATGCTCGCCGCCGTGGACTCCAAGGGCAACAGCGTCACGTCGGCCTACGACCTTCTGGGGCGGCGCACGAGACTGTCGGGCCCGGACTCAGGCACCGTGGAGTTCAGCTACGACGAGGCCGGCAACCTGGTCCAAAAAGTCACATCCGTCCTCCGGAGCAAAGGCGAGGCCATAGACTACGAGTACGACAGCCTCGAGCGCCTCGTGAAGATCGACTACCCCGAGAGCCCCGACGTGAGCTACGTCTACGGAGCCGCCAGAGCCCCGAACTACGGGGTCGGACGCCTCGTGGAGCGGGACGACGAGAGCGGCGTCGTGAGCTACCAGTACGGGAAGCTCGGCGAGACCACCCGGATGAGCCGGAGCATAAACCGCCTGAGCCCCCTCTCCGATCCGGTGAGCGCCACCTTCAGCTACGTCTCCGACTACCTGGGGAGAATGCAGAGCATCACGTACCCGGACGGGGAGGTCGTGAGCTACGGCTACGACTCAGGCGGCCAGGTGAAGACCGTCACCGGCGTGCACTGGGGTCAGACGACCCAGTACGTCACCGATATCGCGTATGACGAGTTCGGGCAGCGGACCTACATCGCGTACGGCAACGGCACCAGCACGAGCTACGCCTACGACCCACAGAGGCGCTGGCTGGATAGCATCAAGACGCAGACCCAATACGGGAGCGTCCTGCAGAACATGAGCTACAACTTCGACCTCGTGGGGAACATCACGGGCTACGACAACGCCGCAGGCAGCTACGAGACGAAGCAGAGCTACGGCTACGATGCCCTGTACCAGATCACGAGCGCGACCGGCACGAGCACCTACAAGCCCTACGGCATCAACGACTACGTGAGCACGTACAACCAGAGCTTCGCCTACGACCAGATCGGGAACCTGACCCAGAAGACGAGCAGCTGCAGCGCAAACCCCTCGAAGAGCGTGGGAGATGACCTGAACTATGGCCAGAGCTACTCATACTACGCGGGGAAGGCCCACCAGGCTGAGATCATCGGGAACCTGTACTACCGCTACGACGCGAATGGTAATATGATAGAGGAGCGTCAGGGCGGCCACGGCACGGGGACGGTCCTGGCCGGTACGGTGCAGAAGGAGGGGAACCTCCGGATGACCGACACGGGTTTCGGCCTGGTGCTCTCCGGCGGCACGCCGACCCAGAGCGCGTATTGCCGACAGTATGTCTGGGACGAGGAGAACAGGCTTACGAGAACTGCGGACGGGAACATCACAGTCGACTACCGCTACGGAGCTGACGGCCAGCGGGCCGTGAAGTACTCTGCCAAAGGCGAGAGCCTCTATTTCGATTCGATGTGGGAGTGCCAGACGGACTACCCTTCCTTGCGGCAGATGAAGAACATCTACGTGGGCCAGAGCCGCGTGGCGACCCAGCTGAACATAGCGGGCGACGACAGCCTGGGCTACGAGAACGTGAACACGTACTACTACCACCCTGATCACCTGGGGAGCTCGCAGTTGGTGACCGACTACCAGGGGAACGAGTACGAGCGGATCGAGTACACGCCTTACGGGGAGAGCTGGATCGACAAGGAGAGCAACAGCGTCACGACCCTGCCCTTCAGGTTCACGGGCAAGGAGCTGGATAGCGAGACGGGGCTGTACTACTACGGTGCGCGGTACTTCAACCCGCGGACGAGCATGTGGGTATCTGCCGACCCGGCCTTGGGCGACTACATCCCGGTGGCGCCGGTGGACGACCAGGCGCAGAAGCACAACGAGAACCTGCCGGGCATGGGCGGGGTGTTCAACCTGGTGAACTTGGCGGTGTATCACTATGCCGGGAATAACCCGGTTAGATACCTGGATCCCATGGGGTTGGCGGATGTCGGGGCTGACGTGCCTGCGATTGGATGGTTCAAGCAGGCCTATTTTGAACGTTTGCTTGGCATTGAGCACAATGAATTCTGTGTTGGGACGTCAGTCTTGAACGCATACAAAGCGAAAGAAGGTTTAACTCTCGGAGACGCAGTAGTCGCTACAAAGAGTGCTCTTAAAAGCGGTTCGGTGAAGTCAACTGGCTCAACGGTCGTTAATTCCTTTAGTGCCACTATTGCCGATACTGCCAAAACAGACAAGGTGTTAGTTGCGTCGGCGCCTACAACAAAGAGTGGATTCGCAAAATCATCAGCAGATATTGCGCTTGTGCGTATGTCGCCAGCACATACTGAACTGGCAATCAAGGGGCAAGATAGCCTTGTTAATCCTGGAAACGATGCCTCCGCGAATCAGTATGACGTTCGATCCGGGAATGCTTATCGGCCGCTGCTGTCAGTTCCAAGGATTTCTCCGATGTTGTTGGTAAATCAGTGAGGCATATATGCTAAGAAAAATCGTATTCTGTGCCATGGTCATAATGTCTGTTGCCGCAATGGCGGATCCGTCTTTGCTATACGTCAAGGGAGGGGTACTGCCTTCTACGGGCGGTAATGGTACAGGTACCAAGATTGAAAGCCTCTACTGGGCCAGGGACTTGGTTACTTACGGCGAATGGATGCTGTTTGTAAATGCAAGCTATAGGTCGTTCGATGTTGAACGAATTGGTATGGACATTTACCAAATGGATCCGGGTTCCAAGATACCCAGTGACTTTCCGATGTTGGGCGTAACATGGCTTGAAGCCATCAAGTACTGCAACTGGAAAAGCGAAAAGGATGGACGAAAACCTGTCTATACAATCCGTGGTGATTTCCCATTCGTCTTCACCCCGGATGTGACGGCTCAACTGCCAACCGTTCTTGAAGACAAATACGCAAATGGATATAGACTCCCTACGTCTGCAGAGTGGGAGTATGCCGCGAAAGGCGGTTCAAAAGGGATTGCGAATAAGTGGTGGAAAACGGCCGACCAATTAAAGTATGGTGTGTTCTATGAGAACTCGTCGGGGATAGTCAGACGGGTCAGAACCTTGGCACCGAACCCTCTCGGCCTGTTTGATATGGTTGGATTAGCCAAGGAGTGGTGCTGGGATTCAAAGACAGAAGGCGCTCTTGGTGTTAGCTCGCGAGGGAAGGAGGTCAGAGGAGCTGATTTTGGAAATAGTCTTAAGGAGTGGCCGGACAGGGTAGTAGATGGCAAGCTGGTGTCACATCCTGGCGTTCCAGACTACTATACGGCAGAAATGGCAATGGACGGTCTGGCTCGTGATACTATCGGATTTCGGCTTGTCACAAACTCACCATAGCACTGCTTTGGATCAAATCCAAAGCAATGAACTCCGTGAGGGAAAGAGCTCCGCGAACTCCGTGAGGGACAGAGCTCATCTGAATCAGGCGCAGTGCCGGTGCGCGTATGGGAGTCATGAGAAAGCCACGAGAGCTTAGGACCGGCGCGCGTTATCACGTGACAGCGCGCGCTAACCGCAAAGAGATGATTCTGGACACGAGCGCGATGAAGGAACTATTCCTTTCGGTGGTAAAGCGGGCGAAGCCTGAGTGGGGGCGGCTGTTATTTCCGGAGCGCATGCAGCTGCTTCTTCTTGGTTGCTAGGTGAACTCCGCCGTTAGGGACAGAGCTCCGCGACCTTCCCTCGTCGGTCCGCGACCTTCCCTCGTTGGTCCGCGACTTTCCCTCGCTGGTCCGTGACCTTCCCTCGCTGGTCCGTGACCTTCCCTCGTTGGTCCGCGACCTTCCCTCGCTGGTCCGTGACCTTCCCTCGCTGGTCCGTGACCTTCCCTCGTTGCTCCGTGACCTTCCCTCGTTGGTCCGTGACCTTCCCTCGCTGGTCCGCGACCTTCCCCCGTTGCTACATGACCTTCCCTCGTTAGTCCGTGACCTTCCCCCGTTGAACTCCATTGTGGACAGCGCACACACTGCGACGAGCAGGGGTGACGGAGCCCGCCGGAGCCCCGAAGAGGCGAGGAGTTCGGTGCGATTCGATGAGCGCCGAACGAGGCAGGGGGAGCAGCGGCGCAGAAGTGCGCGATCGCGATGAGCGCACGAGGGGCGCCCCATGCGACGCTAGCGGCGAGGCTCATCGCGATCGCGCAGACTTTAGACGATGTGCTTCCCTTGCAAATGCTCTGAGTCTTCGAGTGGCGGTCCGCGCTCGGTGCGAAGGCTCGCGCGGTCGCAGGAGCATACCGCTACAGCACCGCCTCGATGAACTTGCCGTTCTCGTAGAAGAGCTCGCCATCGGCCTTGATGGTCCCGCCTTTCCTCATGTCGCAGAGCATGTCCCAATGGATGGATGATTTGTTGCGGCCGCCGGCCTCTCCCATCGAGTCGCCGATCGCCATATGCACGGTACCGCCGATTTTCTCGTCGAAGAGCATGTTCTTGGTGAAACGGTCTATGCCGTAGTTGGTGCCGATCGCGACCTCGCCGAAGCGCGAGGCGCCTTCATCGGTCTCGAGGAGCCGCCTGAGGAGCTCCTCGCCCCGCTCGGCCTCCGCCTTTACGACGCGTCCCTTCTCCACTTCGAGCCTGATTCCCTCGATCTCCTTGCCGAGGTAGATGCCGGGGAAGCTGAAGCTGATCGCGCCGTCGATGTCGTCGTCGACGGGGGAGGTGAAGATCTCGCCGTCGGGGAAGTTCAGCTTGCCGTCGCAGTTGATCCATTTCCTGCCGGCGACGCCGACCCGGATGTCGGTGCCCTCGGAGACGATCCGGAGCTCCGACTTGCCGTCGAGGTAGCGCACCCAGCGTTCCTGCTCGGCGCTGATCCGCCGCCACTCGGCGACGGGATCGTCGAGGTGGAGGAGGCCGGCGCGATAGACGAAATCCTCGTAGTCGCCGAGGCTCATGCCCGCTTCCTGGGCCTCGGCCTGGACGGGAAACATGGTGCCGCACCAGCGGAGGCTGCCGTCCGCCATCCGTTCCGAGTAGATGCGCCGCCAGGCCTGCGATCCTCTCGCGGAATACATGAGGCGCTCGGCGTCGATGCCCGCGTTGGCCTTGGTGTTCGCCGAGCCCCAGGAAGTCAGCCAGACGTCGATCCTCGGCATGACCGTCTCGCGGATGAATTTCTCCCCGAGGAGCTGCTCCTCGGTCGAATACTTGAGGATCGTCTCCGAGATCTCGGTCGAGCCGATGAGGGTCTCGACGTGGGCGCCCTTCTGCAGCGCCGCCCTCACGACTTCCCTCATCCAGGGGATCGCGACCTCGTCCGCCTCGACCAGGACGAAGTCCCCTTTCTTGACCTCGGTCGAATAGTCGACGAGGAGGGAGGCGAGCTTCTCCAAGCGGATGTCTTTCATGAAATGCTCCTTGCGTCCTGGGTTCGGGGTTACAGGCCGCGCGGCCGGTCTGGCCGCGCCTGGCTGCCCGATCCAGTATCACGCGAGCCCGCCTCCTTGTCGAGGGTCGGCATAGTCGGCCCCGGGGCGGCCTATCGTCTATACTCGAGTCCATGAAGACCATCCGGCCCGATCACCTGAGCGGCCTTCCCTATCTTTCCCGCATCCGCCGCGACACTGCCGCCTATGGGCGAGGCGCCGAGGGCCTCGTGCGCGATCGCGCGGCAGTCGGCGAGCCACGGTCTGATTTCGGGATCTGGCTGCTCGCGACCATCCGTGGACGGCCCAAGGCGCCGGAGTTTCTCGCCGCCCGGCCTGGCCATCTGCATAGCGACATCGACGCAGCTCAACGCGCATGCATTTTAGGCGCATCTCGGATATCATTGAAGCCGAGGCCATCGCAGCCTTTTACCGAAACCTGTTCCCCTAGTGCGGCGAACCGAAGCGAGGACCGATGAACAAGCGAATTCTCTGGCCGGCGCTTGCCCTGGCGGCGATTGCGGGACTTCTCCTCCCTCTGGGATGGTGGGCCGGCGAGGCGCTCGCCAAACGGGCCGACAGCGAATTGCGGGAGCGGCTGGTCGGTCAGGCCTTGGACGTGGCAGGCGACCTCAGCCCGGCGCTGGTGAAGAGGCTGAGCTTCACCAAGGCGGACATAAATAATCCGTCTTTCGAAGAGCTGCAGAGCGAGATGACGGCGATCGCTCGATCCCTCTCGCTGCGCGGCATCCGCAGTATCGCGATCCGCGAGGGACATCTCGTGTACGGGCCCCAAACCTATCTTGAGAGCGATTCGATGGCCGATTGGCCGGGGACGGAATACAGGGGGGCGCCGGAGGAGTTCCGGCGGATATTCGAGAATCGGCGCTCCGTCGCCTTCGGCCCCTATTCGGCGCCCCAGGGCAGGATGGTCAGCGCGCTGGCCCCGGTCTTCGACCCGCGAAACGGCGAGCTCCTGATGGCCCTGAGCGTGGATATCTCGGCGGCCGACCGCCGCGCCGTCCTCGACGATGCCCGCAGATTCCCCATGCTGAGCGCGCTGGCGCTGGCGTTGCTGCTCGTCGTCGGCAATGGGGCAGTCCTTCTCGGCAAGCGCCGCATGAAATTCGACGACTTCAGGCTCAAGGCCTGGATCCTCGTTCCCGTCGCCGCGGCCATGCTCGCCGGAATCGCGGTCACCCTGGTGTTCGAGTATCGGTCGCTCGACGAGGGTTTCCGGCGAGGCATGCTCAGCACGGCGGAACAGATCCAAAACGGCTGGGACCAAACCTACGCGGCTCAGGTCGCGCTCCTCGAAACGAAAATGGACAGTATCGCCGAGAACAAGGCTTTCCAGGAGGCCTTCCTGGCGCGGGATTTTTCCGGACTCGAGGTCCTGGCCCGGCCGGTTCTCGATCGCCTCAGGCCCGAATATCACATCGTCCATCTGCTCTTCGCCGAGCCTGACCGCCGCGTTTTCCTGCGGGCCGAGTCCCCCGATCGCCGCGGCGACATCGTCGGGCGGTCCACTATGCTCGCGGCCCAGCGGAGCGGAGGAGACGTCTGGGGCATGGACGTGGGCGATCTGGGCGATCTTAGCCTCCGCTATGTGCGGCCATGGAAGCGCGACGGGCGCCTGATCGGCTACCTCGAGCTGGGGGTGCCGATCGAACGACTGGTCGACAAGGCCTTCGCGGCCATGAACGCGGACGTATTCACGGTGATGCGGAAAAAGAACCTCAGCCGGGAACAGTTCGAGGCGGGTCGCCGGATCTACGGTTTCTCCGGCCGGTGGGACGCCTACGCGGGTTTCGTGGTAGTCCATCAGAGCAACCCGGTGCTGCCCGCCGAGGTGCAGCGCCGCCTCGAGCAGGACCACGAAAGCTACGGAGGCTACGAGGCCTTCTACGCCCGACAGGGCTCGAAGCTGTTCGCCGCCGAGGTCGTCAACCTGAACGATCTCGAAGGCCACGATATAGCCCACCTGGTGGTGATGCGGGACATCACCACCGCCTTCGAGGCGGTCCGGAGCTCCGTGCTCATGGTCGCCGGGGTCGTCATAGCGATACTCGGGGGCATACTCATCCCGCTCTGGCTGGTGCTGGGGAGCACTGAGCGGGGCATCGCCTCGCTCTTCGCGGATCTGAGGGAGAAGGAGGAGCGCTATCGAGCCGTCGCCGACCACACCTTCGCCTGGGAAAGCTGGTTCGCGCCGGACGGGAGCCTCATCTATTGTTCGCCCTCCTGCGAGGCTTTGACGGGCTACAGTGTCGCGGAGTTCTTCGAGGACCCCGAGCTGCTGACGAAGATAGCCCATCCCCACGAGCGGGACCATCTGGCCGAGCACTTCGATGGACTCTCGGCCGACGGCGACGAGTCGCTTCACGAGATCGACGCGCGCATCACGACCAAGAGCGGCGAGGAACGCTGGATCTCCCATGTCTGCCAGAGGATTCACGCGAAGGATGGAACCTACCTAGGCCGCCGTTCGAGCAATTACGACATCACCGAACGGCATAGGGACGAGGCCATGCTTCGCATGCTCGTCCAGGCCATCAATCAAAGCCCGGTCACGACGGTCGTCACCGATGCCGAGGGAGACATCGAGTTCGTGAACCCGAAGTTCACGGAGACCACCGGCTACGCGGCCGAAGAGGTGATCGGCAAGAATCCCCGCATCCTCAACGCCGGAGACAGGCCGAGTTCGGAATACAAAGATATGTGGGAGACGATCCTTTCCGGCCGCGATTGGCGCGGGGTCTTCCACAACAAGAGGAAGAACGGCGAGCGCTACTGGGAATCGGCTATCCTCTCGCCGGTCATGGACGAGACGGGGAACGTCACTCATATCATGGCCCTGAAAGAGGACATCACCGAGCGCAAGAAGATGGAGGAGCGCCTCCGGCTGCAGGCCCAGGCCATGGACAGCGCGTCCGGCTACATTCTCATCGTCGACGCGGCCGCGCCCGAATTGCCGGTCATATACGCGAACGCCGCCTTCGAGCGGGTGACCGGCTATGCGATCGAGGAGGCCGTGGGGAGGAATTGCCGCTTCCTCCAGGGAAGCGACAGGGAGCAGCCGGGCCTTGCGGAGATCCGGAGGGGATTGGCCGAGGGCCGCGCCTGCCAGGCCATGCTCCGCAACTACCGAAAAGACGGGACCATGTACTGGAACGACATCCATATAGCGCCGGTCCGGGACGAGAACGGCGCGCTCAGTCACTACATCGGCATCTCCAACGATGTCACGGAGCTGGTCAGGGCCCAGGAGAAGCTTCGCGAAAACGAAGAGAGGATCCGGATCGCCCAGGAGTACGCCAACATCGGCACCTGGGACCTGAATATAAAAACAGGGGAGCTTTTCTGGTCGGAGCGGATCGGGCCGCTTTTCGGCTATCCCCTGGGGGACAGGGAAACGACCTACGAGAACTTCCTCGAGGCGGTCCATCCGGAGGACCGGCAGCTGGTTTCCGATGCGGTGCGAAACTGCCTCGAAAAGGGAGAGGTCTATCAAATCGAGCATCGCTGCCTCTGGCCCGACGGCACGGTGCGCTGGCTCCTGGAGAACGGCAACATCTCGCGCGACGAAACCGGCGCGCCCTCGCACATGCTGGGCCTCGTGCAGGACATCACGCGCCGCAAGGACGCCGAGATCAGGCTGCGGGAGACCGAAGAGCGCCTGAGCCTCGCGGTCGAGGGCGCCGGCGACGGCATCTGGGACTGGGACCTGAAGACCGACGAGATGCTCTTTTCCCGGCAATACATGGAGATGCTCGGCTACGCCGAGGGCGAGCTGCCGCCTCGCGTCGAGACTTGGCGGAACGGCGTCCATCCCGACGATCAGCCGCGCGTCCGGGCGCGCCTGAATGACTATCTGGAAGGGAGCGCGCCGGACTACGTCGTCGAGCTGCGCATGCTCTGCAGGGACGGCAGCTTCAAATGGGTCCTGTGCCGCGGGGCGGTGGTGGCGCGGGACAAGGAAGGGCGGCCCCTCCGGATGATCGGCATCCACAGCGACATCGCCAAGCGCAAGGAGGACGAGGCGGCCCTGGTCGAATCGCGCGAGATCGCCGAGCGCGCCAACCGGGCGAAGAGCGAATTCCTCTCCTCCATGAGCCACGAACTGCGCACCCCGATGAACGCCATCCTGGGCTTCGGGCAGCTTCTGGAGATGGACGAGAGCCTGCCGCCGTCGCAGCGGGATTCGATACAGGAAATCACCAAGGCGGG
>Ga0307375_10006712_pt1 | contig 10610 bp, 10 predicted proteins | sample TR1MG_FD_202531 | JGI IMG/M metagenome (GOLD analysis project Ga0307375, IMG submission 202531) | Soil microbial communities from Risofladan, Vaasa, Finland - TR-1 | ecosystem: Environmental > Terrestrial > Soil > Coastal area > Acid sulfate soil | place: Finland: Risofladan, Vaasa | collected...
AAATAGTCGCTCAGCAGTTTTTCGATGTCTTCCATCTTCGCTCCCCCCAAAGGCCGTCGCCGAAGTATGCCACGCCCTTGCGATGCGGGCAATTACATCGGTGAGATTGGGGCGACCGGCTACACGGATATCGTGAGAGAAGAATCCTGACGGAGAATTAACACAACGGGCTTCAAACGGAGTTGAGTGTCCCCGTTTTGGAGTATTTGAAGATGCTGCTGAGCAGCTTTCTGAAGTGCTCCAGCGCGCCTTCCTTGTCGTAATACTCGTCGGCGCCGGTGCGCATCGCTTCTGTGGCGGCCTGGTCGTCCCCTTCCCCGGTCAACATGATAAATGGGATGCGGTTGAACTTCCTCCGCACTACGCGGAGAAGCTCGAGGCCGTCCATTTCTGGCATGCGCAGGTCGCTGATCACGCAGTCGAAGCTATTGCAGCGCAGCTTGGTGAGACCTTCGGAGGCGGAAAATGCCCATTCGATCTCGATGTCGGGACTCAGACTAGTTAACGCGGCCTTGGTCAATTCCAAGTCGTTCTCGCAGTCATCGATGTGCAGCACTTTTATCAAGGGGCACCTGTTATCGTTTTTTCTCAGCCCGACTAGGCGGCCGGTTATGCCACGACCACGGTGTTCGCCAAACCGGACCGTGGAGAAAGATTTTTAATAATGACTTTGTCCGGGAAAAGCGTACAAGCCCAGTAATCCGCTTTTCATCTATACATAATTGCCGAAGTGCAAAAAACGGCAAAATAATTGAGGAAAATCGAAAACCACCCGAGTCGGATCAGGCCGGTGTGATTGTTCCCCGGGAGGGAAATCGCAGTCGCAATCAAAAAAACCCCCGGCAAATGCCGGGGGCTCGAATCGTCGAACATTGGGATGGGTCAGATTTTCATCTCTTCCATCAGGCGCTTGACGTGATCGACGCTCTTGTCGAGCATGGCGCGCTCCTCGTCGTTGAGGTCGAGCTTGATGATCTCCTCGACGCCCTTTGCGCCCAGCTTGATCGGCACTCCCATGAAGATTCCCGAGACGCCGTACTCGCCCTCGAGGCGCGCCGCGCAGGGGAGGATCTTCTTCTTGTCGAGCAGGATGCTTTCGGCCATCTCGACCACCGCGGCTGCGGGGGCGTAGTAGGCGCTGGTGCCGAGCAGCTTGACGATCTCGCCGCCGCCCATACGGGTGCGCTCGATGATGGCATCGATGCGATCCTTGGGGATGAAGTGTGAGATGGGGATTCCGGCGATGGTTGTGTAGCGCACGAGGGGAACCATCGTATCGCCGTGGCCGCCGAGGACCATGGCCTGGATGCTCTCGACGCTGACGCCGGCCTCCAGAGCGATGAAGCTGCGGAAGCGTGCGGTGTCGAGTATGCCTGCCATACCCATGACTCGTTCTTTGGGGAGCCCGGCCATCTTGAAGCATGTGGCGACCATGACGTCGAGCGGATTGGAGACGACGATGATGATCCCGTCGGGGCAATAATCGGCGAGCTTGGGTGCGATGTCGGCCATGATCTTGTAGTTGACGTTGAGCAGGTCGTCGCGGCTCATGCCGGGTTTGCGCGGCACGCCGGCGGTGACGATGATCACGTCGCTGCCCTTGATGTCCGCCAGGTCATTGGTCCCGGTGAGGTGGCAGTCGTAGCCCTCCACCGGCGCCTGCTCCCACATGTCGAGCGCCTTGCCCTGCGGCATGTTCTCGATTATGTCGGTCAGAACCACGTCGCCGAGGTTCTTCATCACCAGGTGGCAGGCCGTCATCTCCCCCACATGGCCTCCTCCGATAACTGCAATCTTCTTTCGCATACCCTTCCTCCTAGTTTAGGCCGCGCTGCGCGGTTATAAATCCTCAGCCGGCCCCGGGCGGAAGCCCGGAAGCCGTGTATCAGCCCATGTTTTTGACAATAGCGGCGCCGAATTCGGAGCACTTGAGCTTGGTGGCGCCTTCCATCAAGCGGTGCAGGTCGTAGGTCACGAGCTTTTGCGAGATCGTCTTCTGCATCGCGTCGATAATCAGCTCTCCGGCCTCGTCCCAGCCGAGATACTGCAGCATCATCACTCCGGAAAGAATGATCGAGCCTGGATTGACCTGGTCCTTGCCCGCGTACTTCGGCGCCGTGCCGTGGGTCGCCTCGAAGAGGCCGATGTAGTCGCCGATGTTGGCACCCGGTGCGAGGCCGAGTCCTCCGATCTGTGCGGCCGAGGCGTCGCTGATGAAGTCGCCGTTGAGGTTGGTGGTGGCGATGACGTCGTACTCGTCGGTGCGGGTGAGGATCTGCTGGAACATCGAGTCGGCGATGCGGTCCTTGATGATCACTTTGCCCGCGGGGCACTTGCCGTCGTACTTGTCCCACAGTTCCTGCTCGCTGATCGTCTGCTCGCCGAACTCCTCGCGCGCCACCTCATAGCCCCACTCGCGGAAGGCGCCCTCGGTGTACTTCATGATGTTGCCCTTGTGCATCAGGGTGATGCTCGGCAGGCCCTTGTCAACCGCCCAGCGAATCGCCTTGCGGATGAGGTTCTTGCTGGCCGTCTCGGAGATCGGCTTGATGCCGATGCCGCTGTCGAGGCGAATGTTGCGGCCCATCTCGCTGTTGAGCCAGTTGATGACCTTCTTGGCCTCCGGCGAGCCTTCCTGCCACTCGATGCCGGCGTAGACGTCCTCGGTGTTCTCGCGGAAGATGATGATATCCATCCTCTCGGGTCGGGCCACCGGGCTGGGGACACCCTTGAAGTAGCGCACGGGCCGCACGCAGGCGTAGAGATCCAGCAACTGACGCAGGCTGACATTGAGGCTGCGGAAGCCGCCGCCGACGGGCGTGGTCAGCGGGCCTTTGATGGCCACCAGGTGGTCCTTGATCGCTGCCAGCGTGTCCTGCGGCAGGTAGTTGCCGTACTTGGCGTTTGCCTTGTCGCCGGCGAAGATCTCAAACCAGACTATTTTCTTTTTGCCACCATACGTCTTCGCAACCGCGGCGTCGAGCACCTTGTTTGCCGCCGCCCAGATGTCCGGGCCGATTCCGTCGCCCTCGATGAAGGGGATGATCGGATTGTCGGGGACAACCAGCTTTCCGTCGGTAATGGTGATTTTCCGCCCTTCCGTAGGGGGTACCAATTTCTCGTAGCTCACCTTGTCTCACCTCGCCAAATGCTCAATTGGACCGTTAATTATATCTTATACACGCATTACAGGAGCGATTAGCGAAAACGGGTCAACTGTCAAGAACTCCTGTAAGCTATGGTGCAGGCTACCATTAGCGTGCGCGAGACGTCAAGATGAAGGGTGACGGAAAAGGTGAAAAAATGAATGCATTCGCGATTAATTATTTATATGACCTCCTTTTGGCCCTCGATGTTACAATTCGATTAGGGTATATTATCCCGTCCGGCGTTGCCGGAGCGCTTTGTTGAGCGATAGTGGATACCGTCTCAAAGCTGAAGGAATTTGACATGGAATTGCCTCGCCTGAGCTGGATGGTCATAACCATCGGCCTCGCAATCGAATTGCTGATCGGCGTCGCGGGCTTCGCTGTCGCCTGGATGTTGAACAAAGAGAACCTCTTCGAGACGCTCTCGTTCGGCTTGAGGGCCGACGTTGTCGCTCTGGGAGCGGCCCTCGGGTTGGCTGCGGGGCTGCTGATCTGGCTCTCGGTGAAAACCATCAGAGCCTTCCAACGCTCACGCTCGATGCGCGTTCTGGAGGTCCTTTTCGGGGCCACCTGGCTGCAGGCTTTCCTACTGTGCGCCGTGGCGGCGTGCGCCGAGGAGATCCTCTTCCGAGGGGCTTTGCAGCCCGACCTCGGAATCTGGGCCACCGCGTTGCTCTTCGGACTGCTGCACGCCTACGGCAAGCTCTACATCGTTGTGGCGATTCTCGCCGGCATTGGGCTCGGCTTTCTCTACCAGCTGAGCGGCTCGCTGCCGGCGGCGATCGCCGCGCACGCGATCTACAACCTGACGATCCTGATCCTGATCAAGACCAGGCTGTTCCCAATCGCCTACGAGAAGCGATCCAATATCGGCGGGGAATCCGAAACGGCTGCGGATGCCGTCTGATCCAGTCAATCGACAAGCTTGATCCTGCATTTATAGCCGAGTCGCGCTATACTCTGCGGCCGGAGGAGCGATAAAGATGCCGCCGCTAGTGACAATCGTGGGAAGGCCGAACGTCGGCAAGTCGACGCTGTTCAACCGCCTTGCACGACGGCGGCGGGCGATCGTCGACGACGCGCCGGGGATCACGCGCGACCGCATCTACGACGAGATCGAGCTTGACGGGCGGCTGGTGCGCCTGGTCGACACCGGCGGCCTCGACCTCGACGACTCCGACTCGCTGATTTCCGGCATCCGCGACCAGGCTCTGCGCACCGTAACCGAGGCCGACGTGATCATCCTGCTGGTCGACGTGCGCGCCGGGCTGACGCCGGTCGACCGCGAGCTTGCCGCCCACCTGCGCCGCCACAGCAAGCCCTTGCTGTTGGCGCTGAACAAGGTGGACGGCCCGAAGCAGGAACCCTACGCGGCTGAATTCTACTCGCTGGGCATCGAGGATTCGGTGCAGATCAGCGCCGAACACGGCGCGGGGATCGCGGCCCTGGCGCAGCGGGTCAGGGAGATGCTGCCGCCCCCCGGCGAGGAAGCCGGTGAGGAAGCGGCTGCGATGAAGGTGGCGATCATCGGCCGCCCCAACGTCGGCAAATCGTCGCTGCTCAACGCGATCATCGGCGAGGGCCGGATGCTGGTCAGCGAAATAGCGGGCACGACGCGCGACGTGGTGGACGTGTCGGTGGAGATCGGCGGGCGCCGTTTCGTCTTCCTCGACACCGCGGGCATCAGGCGCAAGGCGTTGATCCGCGCGCGGGTGGAGGTTGTAGGCTCAATCAAGGCGCGCCGCACGATTGCGGAGGCCGACTGCTGCATTCTGATGCTCGACGCCAACGAGGGCCTGACGGCGCAGGACAAGGCGCTCGGAGGGATGATCGACAAGAACGGCTCCGGAGCGCTGATCGTGATGAACAAGTGGGACCTGGTGCCTTCGGACGAGGATGAGGGGCGCAAGGGCGACCGCTCGATCCGCGATATCGCCGAGAGTTTCTTCAGCCTCCGGTATGCCCCGATCGTCACCACCTGCGCCCTCACCGGCTTGCATGTCGACCGCCTGATTGAGTATCTGCTGCGCATCGCGGAGACCCAGGAGCGGACGATCTCCCCGGCCGAGCTGGCGCGATTCCTCGAGGCGGCCCAGGCGCGTTACTCCATCCCGGCCCAGCGCGGCAAGGAGGTGCAGATACTGCGGATGAATCAGGTTACCTCATCCCCCGCCCGCTTCCGCATCTTCGTGCGCGGTACGCTGCCCGATAACTACCTGCGCTACCTCGAGAACGCGCTGCGCGATGCGTTCGACTTCGAGGGCGTGCCGATACGCTTCGCGATCGTCCATCGATAGCCGCACCCCCGAGGCATTTTGTCGTAATAAAAACACCTTACAATCCTACGCAAAACGCGTTGGCAACAGGTATTCATGTTGAAATAGTCTTTGAATGTTGTTAAAAAAGTGGTGTCTGCAGCGAGGTAAAGGGGGACTCGCGGGCGGCAAACATTCACCGAAGGGGTTGGGACGCACCCACCGATTACAAAGCCTGACGAGAGCATTCCAGCAATAATCAAAGAGGCCATGGATGAAGATTACATTCATCGGAGGGGGTAACGCCGCGGTTATCCTGCTCAATTATTTCTCCACATTGGAAGAGGCCGAAGTGCGCTGCGTCGTCGATCTGCTAAGCGACGCGCCTGCGATGCGCCTGGCGCGGGAGATGGGCATCGCCACGACCAACGACATGGAGAGAGGTATCAGCAAGGCTGATGTCGTGATCGAGGTGACCGGCAGCAGCAAGGTGCAGGCAGAGCTGCGGCAAATGCTGAAGCCGGGACAGAACGTGATGACCTCGGGCTGCGCGAAGATGATGATCGACATGATCGAAGCACAGGCCGAGATGAACAGCACAACGCTGGATAAAATCTCGGGAGAATTCCGCAGCCTCACCGACATCCTCGGCGGCGCGATCGACAAGGTCGACAACGCACTCGACATCATCCACGCCGTCCTGCGCGAGATGCAGATAGTGACGCTCAACGCCAACATCGAGGCGGCGCGGGCGGGCGACAACGGCAGGGCCTTCCTCAAGGTGGTGGAGAGAATGCGTGAGATGCTCAAGCGCACCGGCGACGCCACCGACAGCATCGAGGGCGCGTCGGGCGAGAGCCACCGGGCGGTCGGGGACCTCGCCAAAGCCGAGGCGCGAATGCAGGATGCATTCAATTTGTTGGACGGTAACGGCAGGAAGGGCGGTGCCGTCGGCGGCAGCCTCGTTGCCGGCAGGAGACCGCTCAATGCCCTCAACAAGGCGCCGGAACGCTGACGAGTCAGTTAAGCGGTGTCAAAGGGGCATAGTGATTGTATAATACCTCTCCGCATCAGCAAGACAGCGCAGGATCGTATGGGGGATAAAGAGAGGATCAAGTACCACAGCATCGGAGAGGTCGCCAAGCTGACCTCGCTGCCCGCCTATACCATCCGCTACTGGGAGCAGGAATTCCCCGAGCTTCGCCCGCGCAAGAGCCGCACCGGCCGCCGCCTCTACACTGATGACGATCTCGATCTCGTGCGCCGGATCAAGAACCTGCTGCACGAGCAAGGCTACACGATCCGCGGGGCGCGGGAGCTGCTGACCAAGTCGGAGGCCAACCCCAACATCGTCAGCGATGACCGCGAAGCGCGCCTCGTGCATAAGCTGCACAAGCTCCGCCGCCAGCTCGAGGAACTGCAGAAGCTGCTGAAGTAGGCGCCCTGAGCCACTCCCGGCAGCCTGTAATCGTTTACCGCTCCGACAACCTGAGCAGTTGTTCAGCGTATCTGTTGACCTGCGATGGTTGTTGTTCTATGCTGTCGCCCCCGGTCGGGACGTAGCGCAGCCTGGTAGCGCACTAGCATGGGGGGCTAGGGGCCGCGGGTTCAAATCCCGCCGTCCCGACCATTTCCTTCCTTCCCATTGCCTCATCTCTTACTGGCGTGATTCCTGCCGATGACATAAACTTTTAGAGAGCGAAGTTGACGATTCCGGGGATTTTCAGGCGGATTCCCGAATTCACGGAGCAGCCGGAATAACAGCCGTTCAGCGAATCAAACAGGATAGGGCGCGTCCGAGATGTTTCGAATCCTTGTGACCAACGACGACGGCATAGACACCGTGGGGATAAAGATACTTGCCGAGGCGATGTCCGAGCTGGGCGAGGTGACCGTGGTCGCCCCCAGCCGCGAGATGAGCGGCATCAGCCACGCGCTGACCCTGGGTCAGCCGATCGAGGCCGAAGTGGTCAGGCCGCGCTGGTACGCCGTCGGCGGCACGCCCACCGACTGCGTCTACATCGCCCGCGTAAAGATCTTGAACGGCGATATCGACCTGGTGGTGTCGGGGATCAACAACGGCGCCAACCTGGGCGAGGATGTCCACTACTCCGGCACGGTGGCCGGCGCCGTCGAAGGCAGCATCTTCGACATCCCGGCGCTCGCCTTCTCGATGACCGCCGGCCTCAGCGTCGACCTCGGTGAGGCCGCCTCCTTCGCCAAACGCCTCGCCTCGGAGGTGCTCGCGCGCGGCATCGAGCCGCGGACGCTAATTAACGTCAACTTCCCCGCTCCGCCCTCGGCAGGAGTCAAGCTGACGCGTCTGGGGCGGCGCCATTACGAACAGGTGGTCGACGAGCGGGCCCGCGGAAACGGCAGGTTCACGTTCCGCATCGGTGGCAACGAGATACACTATGAGCAGTCGCCCGAGACCGACTGCCAGGCGATCGCCGACGGCTACACCTCCGTCACACCCCTGCAGATCGACCTCTCCGACGGCGACTCCAGAAGTCGCCTCGCCGCCTGGGGGATTTTCGGCGGAAACGAGGATGGCTGATTACGAGAAAGAGCGCCTGCACATGGTGCGGACGCAGATGGAGTCGCGAGGTATCCGCAACGCCCGCGTCCTGGCGGCGATGCGCACGGTTCCCCGCCACGAGTTCGTCGATCCGATGCAGTGGAGCGAAGCCTACTACGATTACCCGCTCCCGATTGGCGAGGGCCAGACGATCTCGCAGCCCTACATCGTCGCCCTGATGACCGAGCAACTGCGGGTGCTGCCGGAGCATCACGTGCTGGAGATCGGCACGGGCTGCGGCTACCAGGCAGCGGTGTTGGGCCGCCTCGCCGCGCGGGTGACTTCGATCGAGCGAATCCCGGAGCTTGCCTCGCGGTCGCGGGAGACGCTCGAGCACCTCGGCATCGCCAACGTGCGGGTCATCCTGGGCGACGGGACGCTCGGCTGGGCTGAGGACGCACCCTACGATCGGATCATCGTCACCGCCGCCGCGCCCAACGTGCCCAAGGCTCTGATCGACCAGCTCGCCGACGGCGGCAGGATGGTGATACCGGTGGGCTCGCCCCACTTGCAGGACTTGCTGATCGTGCACAAGAACGAGGGGGAAGTAATCACCGAGCACTCGATCGGCTGCCGCTTTGTCAGGCTTGTCGGCGAGCAGGGGTGGCCGGGGGACTAGCAAACCCGAGGGCTAAGTGTTCGCCTGATTGTTTGAGTCGGAATACAGGGGATTTCTCCGCCGAAAGGCTGAATCGAAAGGGGAATGGTTATGAAGAAATCGCTGGTTTTATCCGCGCTGCTGGCCGTGATCGCAGGCCTGGTCTGCTGCGGACCTGCCGAGAATGAGAGTGCCGAGCTGGCCGCTGCGGCGCTAAAAGAACGGATCTTGAGGGTCGAGAGCGGCCTGCTGCCGGCGGTGATGGCCAAGGGGGAGCCGGCGGAGGGATATTCGATCGCCGAGAGGATGGAGCACTACAATGTGCCGGGTGTCAGCGTGGCGGTGATTTACGACGGCAAGATTGAGTGGGCCAAAGGTTACGGAGTGATAGAAGCGGGTAGCGAGCAAGCGGTCGACTCCGAGACTCTGTTCCAGGCCGCCTCGATCAGCAAGCCGGTGGCTGCTATGGCGGCGTTGTGGCTTGTCCAGGATGGTGTGCTTAATCTGGACGAGGACGTCAACCTCAAGCTGGCGAGTTGGAAGATTCCGGAAAACGAATTCACCGCGAACACGAAGGTGACATTGCGTCACCTGCTGAGCCACACGGGCGGCCTCACGGTGCACGGCTTCCCTGGCTACGCGGCCAGCGCGGAGGTGCCGACGCTGGTGCAGATCCTCGACGGAGTGGAGCCGGCCAACACCGACTCGATCCGCGTCGACACCGAGCCCGGGACGAACTGGAGCTATTCGGGTGGGGGCATCACCGTGGCGCAGCAGTTGATGCTCGACGTCTCCGGCAAGCCTTTTCCCGCTCTGATGAAAGAGAAGGTGCTGGAACCGCTGGGCATGAGCCGCAGCACCTACGAGCAGCCGTTGCCTGAAGCTCTGGCCGGCAACGCCGCGCGGGCGCACGGCGGCGACGGCGCGATGATCGAGGGCCGTTGGCATACCTACCCCGAGATGGCCGCGGCGGGGCTGTGGACGACTCCGAGCGACCTGGCGCGCTTCGCGATCGAGCTGCAGAAATCATTCGCGGGCGAGTCGAACAAGGTCCTGTCGCAGGAAACTGTGGCCGAGATGCTGACCGAGCAGATGGACGGTTACGGTTTGGGCATCGGAGTCGGCGGCGAGGGCGAGTGGATGCGGTTCAGCCACGGCGGCTCGAACGAGGGCTACCAGTGCTATATGGGGGCATATACCTCAAAGGGCATGGGCGCGGCAGTGATGACAAACGGGAACTCGGGCAGCGACCTGGCGGCGGAGATTCTCCGCAGCCTCGCCAGGGAGTACGGCTGGCCCGATTTCAAGCCGCGAGAGATCGAGCCGGCCGATGTGCATCCGGAGGTGATGGAGTTGTATGCCGGGCGCTATCAGATCAGCTCCGATTATGTGTTGACCGTGGAGGTCGACAACGGAGTGCTTTTTGTGATCAGTCCCGATAACCAAAGGTCGGCGACCCTACCGGAGACGGGGATCAAGTTCGTGATGATCGAGAGCGCGATACCGATTGAATTCACGCTGGACGAGGAGGGCAACGTCACGGGTGCGGTGATCAGCTTCGGCGGGACGAAGTACGAGGCGGCGAAGATAGAGTGAGGGGAGGCAGGCGGGTAGACGGTTCAGGCATTATATCAATTCCAACCAGAGTGCTTGCAGAGGTATCCCGCCTGGGGCGGGATCAGGGCGGCATAAAGGCCGCACGTACTATCGATGGGCAGACCGGCAGCGGGAATGAAGAGGTATTTATCCCGCCTGGGGCGGGATCGCGCGGCCTAATCCGGCAGCATCAGCCGGGCGGCTCCGACTCGAATTCCCTCCGCAGGATGCCGTAATGGCAGATGTCCTCGTAGTGGTCCCATTTGCGGATGTGCTGCCGCAGGCAGCCCTCGTATTTCATCCCGAGCTTCTCGAGCACCCGCCCCGATGCCCGGTTGCCGTCGAAGTGGCGCGCGAAAACCTTGTTCAGCCCCCACTTTTCGAAGCAGTAGCAAAGGACCTTGCGCACCGCCTCAGTGCAGTATCCCTTGCCC
>Ga0307375_10006714_pt1 | contig 10608 bp, 8 predicted proteins | sample TR1MG_FD_202531 | JGI IMG/M metagenome (GOLD analysis project Ga0307375, IMG submission 202531) | Soil microbial communities from Risofladan, Vaasa, Finland - TR-1 | ecosystem: Environmental > Terrestrial > Soil > Coastal area > Acid sulfate soil | place: Finland: Risofladan, Vaasa | collected...
CTTAGGATCGTACTGAAAACTGCCCAGCTGCTGCTCTTCATCCCAACGAACAGCGCCAACCAGGTTCCCCCATATTTTTATTTCAGCTACATCTACCATCCTACGTCCTCTTTATTTGGGCTGTTTGTACCTCTAGCTCGTTGCTTCTGTTGTTTCTTCAGTTTGGCGTATTCCAACGGACTAACTTCATTGGATACCTCAAAATTATTTAATACGTAAAGAATGTCTAAGGCGCGTAATATTTGAACCAAGCTGGTTAAGGTTATGGATTCACCCTTTTCTACCTGACTAATGGTCCACCTATTTAACCCTGCCAGCTCCGCCAGCTGCTGTTGGGTTTTGTTTTGTTCCAGGCGGATATGCTTGAGGTAGCTTCCCACTTGATGCACAATAGCCACATCTGACATCTCAACCCAATTTGTGTTAGTATTTCCCATCGTTAAGTTAAAAAGATGTAATTAATGTTGGTAATTGCCATCAAAGATAATATATATTAACCTAATTACAAAACTAGAATGTTTGTAAATGCCAACAATAATGCTTTAATACGGTAATAATGATTGTAAATACCAACAAAATATTGAAAAACAATTAATAATTAACCATTGGCATCTAAATTATTAAAACAGCCCACTAGAGCATAGTATGGTTTGCAGCAACGTCGGGTTGATGCGGCAGCGAGCAGCAATGCTACTAAGCTGCTTACCACCTTGTTTAAAACGCTGGTTACAAACTGGGATAAGATAGATACTCTTGTGGAGATGGTACGCACCAGCAACCACGGCTTTTACAACGAATACCAGAAGGTGCGCAAGGTGATTGAGGCGGGAACCGGCTCGCTGGCCTTACGAATTCAGACCACCAACGCCCAAACCGGCGAACCGGAGGCTAACGTAATGCTAACGCTGGTTGATGGGCAGGAGAAAATTGTGAAGAAAACTGCGGAGGGCGGCGGTAGCTACTACAAGAGCCTTGCCGATGGAAGCTATACGGTTACGGCCTCCAAGCCGGGCTTTACCAATACTACCAAAACTGTAAGCGTGGTTAACGGCGAGCTCACGGTTTTGGAAATTTTGATGGAAAAGGCGTAGATGCGCTTTTGTGGTTACACTTGAGTGGGGAATCCTGCTTCGGCGGGGTTCCTTTTTTGTGGTATGGATGTATGATTATTTTTGGTTGCTGCTGCCATGCGCTTTTGCCCAGCTTGGTGTATGGGCCGGAGGCCCATGGTAGCGCTTTGCGATTTATGGTAGGCCGCGGTAATTACCTCTTTTAGCCTGGATGCTATGATTTATGGGTAGTGCACTTGTAGGTGGGCACGGACGAGGACGTCCGCGCCAGCGGGGTTTTTCGCTTAATTATTTTGTAAAATAAACTTCGTCTTCTTCGTCTGCCTCTTCTAAAATATCTTTTGTAACAAGATCAAGAAAATTCATTGATTGTTCTGAGGAAAATGAAATTGAAAAGGAATTGTCTATAAACAAATTTTCAATTTCGTTTTTTCTTGCTTCGTCAAACTCTGTATGAAATGATTTCAGTCGTTTAATTCTTCTGATATCAGCAACAAAGTCATGCACTAAAAGTAGCTTGCCTTCTTTGTAACGAAGTCCTCTGCCCAGCTGTTGAAGGAAATAAACTCTGCTGTGTGTTACACGCAAGAAAACTATAAAGTCCACATCAGGAACATCAACACCTTCATTCAACATATCGTAACAAGTCAAGATGCTACATTTGCCTGTCCGAAACTCACGTAATCGTTTTGCTCTTTCCCTCGAAACTTTAACTCTTGTAGTCAAAGACCAAACTGGAAGATGAAAGTTTGCTTTTAAAAGGTTCTCAATTCGTTCTGCATGTTCACTACTATTACAGAAAATAATTCCTCGTTCAAGTTTCTTTTCTGTCCAGACCTTAAAAATCTTCTCGCAAATTGTTTCGTCTCGCTCTGGCAAAAAAATTTTCTTATTGAGTTGCTTTATTGTGTGTCCCTTCTTGCTGTTTTGTGTTATCCAGTCCTCGTCAATGTTGTCGTTATGCAAGTGGTAATCAACTTTAGCCAAATAACCTTTCTGTAATGCTTTGTAAACTGAATAGTATACTAAAGGTTGACCGAAAATTTCTGTTACATCTCTTTCGTCCTTTCTGAATGGAGTTGCTGTTAAGCCAAGTAAAAATCTTGGCTCTAATTTCTTTATCACGCCCAAGTAAGTATCTGCTGGGGCATGGTGCGCTTCATCAATAATTACAACATCATAATAAAAGTCGCCAGACTTTTTACGGAAGTCATGAAAGCTTTGAAAGGTTGAAAGTGTTACTCCTTCAAGAAATGTTGGTTTCTCTGAATCATATACTAAATGTGTAGCTGCCCACTTCGGAAGATTTGACCAAATTGCTCTATCAAATTGCTCTATCAAAGATTTTGTATTAGCTAAAATCAGAACATTTGTATTAGGATTGTTTTCGTAAAGCCATCTAATAAAAGTAGCTGCAACAAAAGTCTTTCCTAAACCTGTTGCAAGACAAATCAAACCGTGTTTGTCACCTCTTGAATATGCTGACTGAAGTTGTGACAGTGCTTCCACCTGATATTGCTTTAATGCTCTTTTCTCTGTTGGCCAAGGTGGAAGCTGGGTGTATGTGTCATAAATACTTTTTGAAAGGAATGTCTGAATGTTGTAACCTGTATTCTGTAAAGTATTAAGTCGTAAATTCTGAGCATCAGAAATTGAACGATTTGAAACTGCAACTCCACGGTCAATTCCATAAAACTCCATTGCCCTTTTCAAATCGTCAATTATGTCAAGTGAAATAGGCTTGTTGTTTTCGGAAAACTTTGCTTGATAAATGTATTCAAGTAATTGCCCATCATCATCACGATATGCCGCAATAACATCTGCTCCGTGGTCGCCTGAACCACCGACAAGTTCGTTAATTTCCCAACCGCCATGTGCAAGTAATCTGGCTATTCCTCTTTCAAAGGCTTGCCAAGTGCCTTTTGATAACCGTTCAGTGGAAAGGAAACCTTTTGAATCATTTATTAATGCTTCCATCTAATATTTCTATGCTGTAGCGATTACGAATAATTTGTTGCTTTAATTTTTTTACGGCTTCGTCACCTTCTTTTGATAATTCATTCATGAACCAACGAACATCACTGAAATATCCTACATATTTTTTCATTTGATGTTGTTTGCTTTCTTCGTCTAACTCGGTGTAAGGGAGATTGAATATTTTTCCGTCATAAATCACATCAGGGAACTCTTCTACAAATTTGAAAATGTAATTGAGGTCAAGATATTTTAAAAATTTTGTATTGGTCAAAAAGGTTTTCAAATCAGCAATGCTTTTCCCTTCTAAATCAAGATATTTTTTCTTGATTGCTGCTTCTTCGTTAGGTTGCAAATTGGGTTTTCTCGGTAACTGAATACCTTCTCCTTCTACAAGTTTGTTTTGTACATCTCTCATCAACTTACTCGCTTTCGTTACAAGGTTAGGAACACTCAGCATTGTTTCAAGTGCATACTTTGATTTCAATTCATAGTATATCCTTGTAACAGTCCATTCATCAAGTTTATTCTTTGCTTGTGCGTATATGAATGCGGTTTCCATGTAAATTAAATCTTCATATCCGTCTGCAAAGTCCCGAAACATTGCATGACTGTTGTTCAAGTAAACATTGAATTTCCACATTGACCCTTGCGTTTCAAAAATGATTGGAACATTCAAATCGTTGTCAGGATAAAAATCAATCAGCGTTAAGTCAATTGGTTTTTCACCGATTAACTTTTCAAGGTCAAAGTGAAGTGCCTTTTTGAATAGTTTCCTTCCTGGATATTTGTCTGATGCTGGTATTGGTTTGCTATCTTCTGGCTTTGTTATAGGTTGAATCCCTTTGCCAGTCGGGTTAAGCGGGTTGAAAGTTGAAGGAGTTTCTTTCAAATCAGCTCTTGTAACAGCTTCCCACCATTTGGTGTCATCTTGATATTCGGGGTTACCTTCAAAAAAATAGGTTGCCCAATTTCTTGAAGTCACATGGTCGCAACTTCCATCTTCTTTAGCAAAAACAAGTGTTTTTGAACCAGGTTGATTTATTTTCCTGTAAGCGTTAAACAATCTACCAATCGGGCTTCTGTTTGGTTGCTTATAACCGAATGAACTTGCTAGGTCAGGCTGTAAAGGCATTTCGCCACGTATGTATTTTACAGCTCGTCTCCAATTCTTGTCGTCTCTTTCAAAATCATCTTTTGTATATTTTGGGATTACAAAGTTAGCTTCAATCTGCCCAACAATTCTTCCTCCAGCATAGGTAGTATCTCTTGGATATTCAGGATTAAACCTTGAATCGTCCTTTCCGTTCTCATTATCCCATGAGAAAAATGACTTATCAAGTTTGCTTAAAATTCTTCCGTTCCGTGAAATGTCAATTCCGTAGTTGTCACTATCGGAATAACGTTGTATGCCAACCCAGCCTGTAATATAAATATCTTTTTTGACTATACTTCCTGTAGCTTGACAATGTGGGCACTCAATGCTTATAGGTGTGTCAACCGCATCACCTAACCAGGAGAAGCAATTTTCACAAAACATTTCTTCCTTTAGATGTTCGTCAATTTCAATGTAAGCAGGCACTTCATCATATTTGTGTTTTACAGAACGTTTCTTGTCCCAAATGCAAAACTTGAATGGAGTTATTTCTTCACTGTTCACATTAATTTTTATTCCAAATTCTGAAAATATCCTTTCTGAATATGCTCTATTTAACTCTCTTGTTATCTGTTTCGATTGAAGCAAATTGGTTGCCTCGGGCTTGTAATCGTAAATTTCAATTCGTGTGCCTGATTTCTTATCTGCTCTTTTTTCTCTTTCCATTCTCGGACGGTAAAAAGAACCAGTTTTTTTCATATCTCTTAAGTCGATGCAAACTCCAACTTCGTTTTTCATTTCTGCCGTTGCAGTCCATACTTGAACTGAGTTTGCAAGTCTTGAAGTGGCAACATTGAATCCCATTCCAAACAAACCAAGATTGGAACCAGTATTCTTACTTGAGAAACCTGCCTTCACTGCATTTTCAAGTTGGTCCTCAGTCATTCCAACACCCCAATCTTCAATCACCAAGGGTTGGTTCTCTGCAATTTTTCCTTTTGTCGGAATATATACCGAAATGATTTTTTGAAAATCTTTGAGTTTATTGCTGTTGTTTAAAATAGCATCAATTGAGTTATCAATTAACTCAGCTATACACTGCCAACCCTTGAAAGGAATTTTCCCTAGAAGGTCAAGTAAAGCAGGGCTTGGTGTCAGGTTGAATTGTTCCATTATATTTTAGTTGTGTTATCAATATACTCCTTCCAGAGTTCTTTACATATGTTGTTCATGTTTCTATATCCGTAATAACCAAACTTATCAAGATTGCGAAACATGAGAAGTTGTGCCTCAACACTTCTTGTTGTTCGTTCTAACTTCATCGCAAGATTTATAATAATATCGTTTGATTCATGAATTTTAAGGTTCCTGTCAGAAAGGTAAAGATTTAGAACTTTACTCAATTCTTCTCTTGACCACTTTTGTCCTGAATTGATGTTTTTCTCTCCACCTTTTACTCTTGGTTGTCTTGCCATTACTCAATTGATTTTAAAAGATTGCTAACCGTTTTGCCCAACTCGTATGCAAGCATTGGAGGAACTGCGTTGCCAACTTGGGTGTACTGCGGAACTTCAAAACTTCTTTGATGACCACCAGTTGTAACCTTTGAACGAAAAATAAACCAATCAGGAAATGACTGAAACCTTGCCATCTCTCTAACTGTAAGCGTCCTTAATTCAGTAGTTGAATAATGGCAAAGGTCATCGGGTATTGTCATTTGTGCAGGTGCTGGCTCATTGCTCTTTATGGCTCGCTGACTGTGCTTTTTTGATTCAATCCGCTTCAAGTATTCTTTGAAGGAATTCAAACTTATAGGTTGTTCAAAAGTTTCCTTTTCATCTGATTTAACAAGTAATGCTTCTTCCTTAAATGCCGTGAATACTTTTTGAAAAATTTCTTCTTCCTTGCACTTCCCCGAAATTACTTGCATCGCATCTTGTCTCAATCCATTCAAGTTGTTTAATGCTTGGTACAACCTAAACCTCGCTTTCACTTTGAAAGAGTGTCTACGTTGTTCATGGTTTTGCAATTCTTCAAATAAAGTTTGAAATTTCGGTTTGAAAAGATTTGAAAGATGCAATGCGTATTCGTTTTTAATTTCTTCAATTTTATATTTCTTTTTTGTTGAAGTGATATCTCCGATTGCAGCCGCAGCACTTAGAAATTTTGTTTTATCAGTCCTTAACTTTGGAAGAAGTTTACCATCAAAAAAATTTGGGTCGGATTCAATATCGTAAAGTGAAATGTCTGTTAGTTTTATTTCATCAAGTCGTTCCCGTTTGTTGTGAACTTTCTGGTAAAACAAAAATGAGTTTAGTAGAATTGCGTTTGTAAGGTCTGTATTATTTTTTCTTGATTTCAATTTTTCAAACACATCTATTCTAAAAGCATAAAGAATAAACCGTGGTCGGTTTTGTGGAACCCCAAAGTATTTTGAGTTTAGCAACATGCAAACTGGAACAAAACCTTTAAGTGAAAATGCTTTTGCAACTTCAAGCCATGCATAGTGGTTTACACCATCATCTGTTTTAAACGGGGAAGTAATTCCTTTTACATTTTCAAGTAGAACAACTTTTGGTTGAATTAGTCCTGCAAATTTTGCAAAAGAAAGCGGCAAGAGATTTTTGTAGTCGTCTTTGATTCGTCTCCCCGCCAAGCTAAAACCTTGGCATGGTGGTCCACCTGAAAGCAAATCAATGCTTTGTTTTCTTAGTTGATGGCATGCATTTTTATTGTGAGCCAAAAAATTTAGCAAATGGTCAATGTTCCCAATTACTAGTTTGTTTTCAAACTGTGTTTTGGAATTTAGATCAGAGTATTTGCCATTTGAATAGTCAAAGGGGTTTTCTCTCAATCTGTCTTTCAAATTTTCTTCGCCAAACACTGACTTTATCCAAAGAACATTTTCGGATTTTGTTTTCTGCTTTGCCAACTGAGAAAGGTCTTCGCCTAACAAATTAAAAGCAAATGTTTCACTAGCCATTGGTGAAAGCTCGTTTGCCATGAACAATTCAAACCCTGCTGCATCTAACCCTAAGGACATTCCGCCACAGCCAGCAAAGAGTTCAATATGTTTAAAATCGTTCCGCATTTTTTAACAATGTGGGATTAAATATTTCTATTCACAAACTTATAGAGTAGTATGTTGGGAAAAGTTCTGGCATGCCATTTATTTTGTCTTAAATTGTCTCTTCAATGTCTTGTCCTTTGGTGTCTGCACTTTCTCAAATTGAATTGCTACTACTCGTTTGTATATCAGATAAAACTGTATACACTGATTCCTATTGCCAAGTATTGTACGATTTAGTAATACTTTACACAAAGTTATCATAGTTTCTTATAGTTGGTTAAAATACAGCCTGATTTTTATTCTTGTAATGCCGATAACCTATTTCTATCATTTGTGCTTGCTGTGCGGATTAGGTCACAACCAACGTTCAAATTGGCAAGTGCGTGGCTTTTGCTACTGAATATGGCTTTGCTATCTCCGCCCTAAAGTTCGGGGTAATTACCCTTTTAGGTTATCGGTAATTCTATTCATTTTTTCATGCATTGACGAAAAGTCAATAAGTTTTCGCTCAACAAGTTCTTCCTCAAGAGCTAGCCTTTCCATGTTCTCAACTTCATTTTCCTTGTAATTAGAGTACTTTTCAAGAAGTGTTGCCGATGAAAGATATTTGAAAGATGCTCTTGCTTCACTATAATTATTTAAATCATTCTTAACAGTATTTACAATCTTGTTTTCTTCTTTTATTTCAACAATCTTGGTTTTAGCATTATCATATATTTTTTCAGATTTTGAGGCTAAATAAACAGAAATTACAATTGCAAGTATTAGAAGAACTAATCCTGCTGCTGGAATTTTGTCAATAGATTCTTCTGTATTAGCAATATATGCAATAATAGAAAACACAATAACGAATACAATAATCCAAATAATAATTTTTGCTGTTTTATCAATTTGTTTTTCCATATTTAATAATCATTAATGGTCAACCCTAAAATTGCACTTATTCCCTTTAGAGATGATTAAAAACTACATACACGTCCATTTTGGTATGTATCCTATTTCTTTTCAACTCAATACACAAAAATAAAATAGTTTTTGTTATTTATATTAAAAAAGCAGGTAACTATTATACAAATACCTGCAATCTTTTTCTCCTTGCGTGATTACGGAGCAATAAGGACCTGTAGATTTAAATGCCACCTTAGCGCGCAACGCTCGCGCTAGTGGGGCCTATTTTCCATGGGCTTGCGCCCATGGCTATTCAAATTCAACCGCGTTGCGGTTGGGTTATGGGGTGGGGGATTTTTCGCCCCCTACGGTTTAGTTGAATATTCTAATTTCTGTATGGGTAAAAAATGTATCGCCCCTACGGTTTGGTTGAATATTCTAATTTCTGTATTGGGCGAAAAATGTTTCGCCCCTACATTTTTTAACTTCTTATAACTCCCGAATAACTTCTGTATAACTTCCGTCTATTTATGATGATTCTTAATGAATTCCTCCACCTCGGGAACGCCGCCCTGGTAAATGAGGTAGCCGTTGTAGGGTTCGCGGAGGGTTATTTCGTCGTTTACGGGGGTTAGCATCATGCGGCGCACCTCCTCGGGGTCGTTGGTTTGGCCCAGCACCCAGCCCAGCTTAATGTAGGCGGTTTCGGGCAGCATGTTCTCGCCGGGAGTAATTCCCCTGGCCATGAGGTCGCGGCCGGTGTCGTACACAAACATGTGGGCAAAGCCCCACAGCGTTTGCACGCACATAAAAATGTGCACCCCCTTGGCTACGGCGCGCTCAATGGCGGGGTAGAGCGGCTTGTTTATGTGGCCCAGCCCGGTTCCGGCAATAATAATTCCCTTATAGCCATTGTCCACCAGCGAATCGATAATGTCGGGCATCATGTTGGGGTAGTAGTAGACTATGGTTACCTTCTCCTCAAAGTAGGGGAATATGGTTACCTTGCGGTCGGTGCGGCGCTTGTTGTATTCGGTTTTAATGGGTTTTACGCCATCCTTGCGGCTCACTGTGGCCAGGGGCGTGTCGCCAATGGTGCGGAAGGTGCTGCGGTAGGAGGAGTGCATTTTTCTAACGCGGGTTCCACGGTGCAGGAAGCCATACTCGTCGCTGGTGGGGCCAAACATGCACACCATAACCTCGGCAATGTCGGAGTATCCGGCGGTGGTGGCGGCGTGCATCAGGTTGAGGGCGGCGTCGGAGCTGGGGCGGTCGGAGGAGCGCTGTGAGCCCACCAACACAATGGGAACGGGGCTGTTTTGCACCATAAAGGTGAGGGCGGCGGCGGTGTGGGCGAGGGTGTCGGTGCCATGCCCAATTATAATGCCGTCGATGCCGTTCTCAATCTCCTTGCCAATGGCCTTGGCCAGCGTAATGTACTGCTCGGGTCCCATGTTTTCGCTAAACACGGCAAAGAGCTTGTCGGTGGTTATGTTGCAGATGTCGGCCAACTCGGGCACGGCGCCGTAGAGCTCGCCGGGCGAGAAGGCGGGAATAACGGCCCCCGTTCGGTAGTCGAGGCGGGAGGCAATGGTGCCACCCGTTCCCAGCAGCTTTACGTTGGGCAGCTCCTTGGAGTAGGGAAACTGCTTCTCGGGAATTTGGTAGTTGGCCTTGGAGTAGCCCACCTCCTTCATAAAGGTTATGGTGCGCACGTCTACGCCAATGTTGTATCCGGTTTCGAACTTTAGTACGAGGTGGAATTCGTCGTGGCTTTCGGCACGGGGAAGCACCACACCCCAGTATTTTCCGCGGGTGCTTTCAATTTCCACCTGACCCCAAACGCGGGCATGGTAGTGTTTTAGTATTTCCAGTGCTTTGCCTCTATATCCTTGAAAATCGTTGTCCATGGTTGTTATGCTGTTTTTACCCTTGTGGTTAGTTCAACTGTGCCTGCTTGCTGAGTGTGATTGCTACCGCCTTTTGCAGCTCGGCCATGGGCATGTTGCCAATGGCTTGGTGGCGAAGCTGCCCCATAACCCACTTTTCGGTGGCCACGGGTTGCTTGGTTCGTCCCACGCGGGCAAACTCCGTTGCGTAGTTGGCCACCTTCTGGGTGAGCGTTTCGGGGGTGTTTTTGGTAAAGCCGATGAGCTGCAGCAGCTCTGCTGGCGATTTATCGGGATGGGTAAATAGGTTGTGCAGCAGCACGGCGGTGAGCTCTACCTCCAACTTCTGTTCCTTGAGGTATTTCATGAGGTTGAAGATTTTTTCGGCATCGGCCATTTGGGCCAATCTGGCCGATACGAGGTGCTTAAACTGCTGGGCAATGAGCAGCGCCACGGTGCGTGGATTGTAGCCCAGCCCGGCAATGCGCTCCACGGTTCCCACCAGGTTGTTCCGCAGCAGGAAGAGGTGGCACGTTTCGGGCACCTTCCACTGCTTCAGCTGGTTTATGCGGAGGTGGAGATCGGTGGGGAGCTTTTTGCGCAGCGCCTCCAGGTGCTCCT
>Ga0307375_10006715_pt1 | contig 10607 bp, 10 predicted proteins | sample TR1MG_FD_202531 | JGI IMG/M metagenome (GOLD analysis project Ga0307375, IMG submission 202531) | Soil microbial communities from Risofladan, Vaasa, Finland - TR-1 | ecosystem: Environmental > Terrestrial > Soil > Coastal area > Acid sulfate soil | place: Finland: Risofladan, Vaasa | collected...
TCGGCGGGTGGAATATACTACCCGTGCGATGGCCCACAACCCTGTGGGAGACTTGGAGTTCCACGGCGGGGAGGCGCGAGCGCTCGAATCGTGAAGATTCTCACCAAATACGTGCTCAAGGAGCACATCGGCCCCTTCGTCTTCGCCGTGACCGCGTTGACGTCCATGATGCTCCTCCAGTACGTCGGCAAGCGGCTCGGCGATCTGGTGGGCAAGGGGCTCCCCGTGCACGTGTTGGTGGAGTTCTTCATGCTCTCCATCCCGCTCACCGTGGCGATGACGCTGCCCATGGCGGTGCTGGTCGCGGTGCTCTACGCGTTCAGCCGGCTGGCCACCGAGAACGAGATCACGGCCATGCGCGCCAACGGCATCAGCATGCGTACGCTGATGATCCCCACGCTGCTCGCCGGCAGCGTCGTGGCGCTGGGCATGCTGGTGTTCAACGACCAGGTGCTGTCGCGGGCCAACCACCAGCTCAAGGTGCTGCAGGACGACATCTCGCGCACCAAGCCGACGTTCGCCCTCCGCGAGCAGGTGATCAACACGATCGTGGACCAGAAGTTCTACCTGCGGGCGGCGCGCATCGACCGCGGGTCGCAGCACATGAAGGGCGTGGTGATCTACGACCTGAGCGATCCGCAGCACCGGCGCACGATCTACGCCGACAGCGGCACGCTGTCACTGGCCGAGAACCGCGTGGATCTGTTGATGCACCTGTACGACGGTTCGACGCTCGAGGTGCCCACGGCGCAGCCCGACCAGTTCACGCGGATGTTCTACTCGCGCGACCTGCTGCGCGTGCGCAACGTGACCAACTCGTTCCAGGCCACCGACGCCGACTCGGCGTCGAAGAGCGATCGCGAGATGACCGTCTGCGAGATGCAGACGGAGTTCGCGCGCTACGACTTCCTGTGGCAGCAGGCGAACTACGAGCGCATGGACGCGCAGGCCCGTCTGTTGCAGGCCAACGGCGAGCAGCACATCCAGTGGCCGGCCAAGCCGGTGCATCGGAGTCCGTTCGGGCTGGGCAAGATCTACTGCGCGGTGCTCGACCGCCTGTTCGGCGTGAAGACCGCGGAGGCGGCCACGCTGCCGGTGGGCGGGGCGATGCGGATGCGGGCGCAGGCGCAGGCGGCCCAACCGCCACCCCAACGGCCCGCCGCCACGGGGCAGCACCCCGAATCGACGACGCAGGTGGCGCCTCCGGCGGCGGCGCCCCAGCGGTCGGCGAGTGAACTCGCGGGGGACAAGATCCGGTACGAGAGCGAGCGCGAGGTGGCGCGCTCGCGCGAGAAGACCGCGCTCTTCCGGCGCATCCGGTTCGACATCGAGATCCAGAAGAAGTTCTCGCTCGCCGCGGCGTGCATCATCTTCGTGCTGCTCGGGCCGCCGATCGCGCTGCGCTTCCCGCGCGGCGGCGTGGGGCTGGTGCTCGGCGTCAGCTTCAGTGTATTCGCGTTGTACTATGTGGGCCTGATCGGCGGCGAGACGCTGGCCAACGACCAGTTCATCTCGCCGTTCTGGGCCATGTGGAGCGCCAACCTCGTGCTGCTCGCCGTGGGCATCGTGCTCGCCTCCCGCATGAACCGGGTGGCGGGCGCCACGCGCGGGGGCGACTGGACCGAACTGCGGGGCATCGCCGGCCGCCTCGCCCGGCGGCTGGCCGGCCGCGCCCCGCGGGGGACCGCCTGATGCGGAACCCCATCAAGCCGCTCGACCGCTACGTGTTCGCGGAATTCTGGAAGATCTTCGTCATCACGTCGCTCGGCTTCCCGCTCATCACCATCGTCATCGACCTCACCGACCACCTCGACTCGTACCTGGCCCGCAGCCTCACGCCGCAGGCGATCGCGCTCAGCTATCTGTACTGGGTGCCGCAGTCGATGTTCATGGTGCTGCCGGCGGCGGTGCTGTTCGCCACCGTCTTCTCGGTGTCGGGATTCACGCGCCATTCCGAGATCACCGCCGCCAAGGCGTCGGGCATGAGCTTCTTCCGCTTCGTCGTGCCGATCTTCGTGGGCGCGGTGCTGGCCACGGGGCTCGATCTCGTGATCTCGGAGCTGATGCCGGCGGCCAACCGGGCCCACAACGAACTGATCGACGAAGACAAGTTCAAGGCGCAGGACCAGCGCTTCAACTTCGCGTTCGCCGGCGACCTGGGACGCGTCTACAAGATCGGGACGCTGAACCGCGTGACCGGCACGGCGGTCGCGCTGCAGGTGGAACGCCGCGGCAAGGGCGCCGACTACCCCACGTACGTTATGGCCGTGGACGCGGGGCGCTGGCGCGACGGCCACTGGGACCTCGGCGCCGGGTCCATGCACATCGTGACCGACTCGGGCCCGGCGCTCACCCTGCAGTTCAAGCGCCTGCGCGACAACGAATTTCGCGAGCAGCCTGCGGAGATGATGTCGCGCGCCCACCTGCCCGATGAGATGCGATACGGGGAGCTCTCGCGGTTCATCACGGCCATGGAGCGCTCGGGCACCGACGTCAACGAGTGGAAGGTGGAGCGGGCGCTGAAAATCGCGATCCCGGTCACCTGCCTCATCATCGCCCTGTTCGGGGCGCCGCTGGCCACCAGCAACCAGCGGGGCGGCGCCGCGTACGGAATCGCCATCTCCCTGGCCACGACGGTTACGTTTCTCATGGCCGTTCAGGTCACCAAGGCGATCGGGGGCACGGGCATCATGCCCCCCGACATCGCCGCCTGGATTCCCAACGCGAGTTTCGCGGTGGTCGGCCTCGTCCTCCTGGCCCGCGTCCGCACCTGATCGTGACTCATTTTCCGCACCATCCACACCCCCGGCCCACCGAGACCTTCCCGGTCATGCAACGGTCGGGCATCCGGTTCTTCCGCCGCGTGTCGCGCGGGGTGCAGAACACCTTCCGGCGCGTGGGCGCGTGGGCCTACTTCCTGCGCGACATCGGCCGCGCCCTGTCGGAGCCCGCCACCTTCGGGCCGGAAACGCTGCGCCAGATGAAGAACATCGGCGTGGATTCGCTGCCGATCACGGTGATCGTGGCCGGCTTCATCGGCAGCGTCATCGCCCTGCAGACGCGGTACCAGATGTTCCCGGGGGTGCAGCTGTCGCTCGTCGGCCTGGCCACGCGGCAGATGGTGATCCTGGAACTCGGGCCGCTGCTCACGGGCCTGGTGCTCGCCGGCCGGGTGGGCGCCCGGATGACGGCCGAGATCGGCACGATGCGGGTCACCGAGCAGATCGACGCGCTGGAGACGCTGGCCTACGACCCGATCGCCTTTCTCATTCTGCCCCGCCTGCTGGCGGCGATCATCATGCTCCCCGTGCTCACGGTGTTCGCCGATGCCATTGGCGTGGGCAGCGGGTTCCTGATGGGGGTGTACGCCACGGGCATCAGCCCCACCGACTTCAAGGACGGGCTCCGGCTGGGGTTCGGGACCTTCCAGGTGGTCTACAGCCTGCTCAAGGCGACGATGTTCGGGGGGGCCATCTCCTTCTTCTCGTCGTATGAGGGCTACATTGCAGAGGCCGGCGCCGAGGGCGTCGGCCGGTCCACGGCCACCGCGGTGGTCATCACGTCGGTGGCGATCCTGGTGCTCGATGCCCTGACGGCGTTCCTGCTCGCTCCGTACCTCCAATCATGAAACGACGCGACGAAGTCTCGGTAGGTATTCTCATCACCGTGGCCGTGGCCGTGCTCCTCATGGGGGTGCTCTGGCTGGCCCGGGGCGGCCTGTCGTCGGGCTATCCGCTGTACTCCCGCTTCGCGTGGGGCCAGAACCTCAAGCAGGGGCAGCCGGTGCTGCTGGCCGGCGTCAACATCGGATACGTGGACGACGTGCAGCTGCAGCCGGACGGGTACCTGGACGTCGTGATGCGCATCAACAACCAGTACAAGGTGCCCAAGACGGCCAAGGCGACGGTGCGCGCGGTGGGCTTCTTCGGCGACGTCGCCGTGGCGCTCACGCCCAAGCTGGGCGGCGATCTCACGACGACGTTCGCCGAGGGCGACACCATTCCCGCCGGTCCGCCCGAGCCCGGCGTGGCCGAGATCATGAGCAACGCCGACTCGATCAGCCGGGCGCTGGGCAAGATCATGCACGCCATGCAGGTGCAGGTGGTGGACGCGGGTGGGCTGCGCGATCTGCGCGAGACCATCGCCTCGACGGCGGCCCTGTCGGCGCAATTGCAGAAGATCGCCGCCGAGCAGAACGAGCACCTGACGGCGACCCTCGGCGCGTTCCAGCGCGTGGCCCAGTCCATCGACACCACGGCGGTGGACTCCACCGTGCGCAACCTGCGCGCCTCGAGCCAGAGCGTGTCGGAGGCGGCGGTCAAGTTCAACACCAGCGCCACGCAGTTGAACGACATCCTGGCCAAGCTGAACAGCGGACAGGGCACGGCCGGCATGCTGCTCACCGACACCCTGCTCTACCGGAACCTGCGCAACACGCTGGCGTCCGCCGACTCGCTGCTCGCCGACATCAAGAAGAATCCCGGGCGCTACATCAGCGTCCACATTTTCTAAATCGTCATGCGCCAATTGCTGGGCGACGCGCTGTTCTGGGTCGCCGCTGTGTCCTGTCTCGTGGCCCAGGTGGCCATCGTCCGATCGACCCTGCGCCCGCACGTGCTCGGCCCCGGCAGTGAGCGGGTGCCCCGTCCCCGCACGGGCGTGGAAGTGGCCTGGGTGCTGCTGACGGCGGCGGTGCTCACCGGCGTGTTCGCGCTCACCTGGCGCGCCATGCACGAATCGCGGCCGGCGCACGGCGTGCAGGTCTCGGCCACCCCCTCCTTGCCGACCCGTCTGCCATGAAATCGCTCCGCCGGCGCGCCTATCTCGCCCTCGGCGTCGTCAGCCTGCATCTGGTGTTCGGCGCCGTCGTACGCATCACGGGCTCGGGCATGGGCTGCGGCGACCACTGGCCCAAGTGCTACGGCTCCTGGTTCCCGCCGCTCAACCGGCCGGATCTGATCATCGAGGTTTCGCACCGCTACCTGGCGACGATTGTCACGCTCGCGATTCTCGTGCTGTTCGCGGGGGCGGTGCGGCACCGGGCCGAGCCCGGCGTGGGCGGACGCGGCGGCGTGCTGCGCATGGCGACCGCCGCGCTGGTCACCGTGCTGGCCACGGCCGCGCTGGGCGGCGTGACGGTGAAGCTGGGCAACGCGCCGTGGACCGTGGTGGCACACTGGGTGCTGGCCATGCTGCTGCTGGCCATTCTCGCCACGGCCGCGGTGCGGACCGGCGCCATGGGCGGCACGGGCGTGCGGGGCGAGCACGCGCCGCGCGCGTTCCTGCGCGCCGCCTATGTGGCCGCGGGCGGCGCGTTCCTCACCGTGGCGATGGGCGGGCTCACCGCGAACTACCCGTTCGCGGCCGTGGGCTGCACCCTGTTTCCCTCGTGCGGTCCCAACCCCGCGGCGCCGCCCAGCGCCGTGCACATCCAGATCACGCACCGCACGATCGCCGTGCTGCTGGCCATCCTGCTGGTGGTGATGGCCGCGTGGTCGCGCGAACTGGGCCCCACGGTGCGGCGCGCGATGAACGTGGCCATCGGCCTCGTGCTGCTGCAGATCGTGATCGCGGCGTCGATGGTGCTGCTGCACATGCCGCCGGCGTTGCGGTCGCTGCACGAAGCGACGGGCGTGGCCATCTGGCTGTCGACGTTCACGCTGGCCTATCTGGCCCGCATCGCGGCCGGCTACGGCCCGCTTGGCGAGGGGGCGCGATCGTGAACGACACCACGACCGCCCCGGGCACCGCGGGCTCGCTGGCCCGCGACTTCCTGACGCTCACCAAGCCGCGCATCATCTCGCTGCTGCTGGTGACCACCGTGGCGCCGATGTACGTGGCCGGCAAGCCGAGTCTGACGCTCGTGCTCGTGCTGCTCGTCGGGGGGTATCTCATGGCCGGCGGCGCGAACGCCGTGAACATGTACCTGGACAGCGACATCGACGACCGCATGGCCCGCACGCGGCTGCGGCCCATTCCCAGTGGCCGCATGCATCCGCGCGAAGTGCTCATGTTCGGGTTGATGCTGGCCACGGCGGCCACGTTCCTGCTGGCGCGCTACGCCAACGTGCTCACGGCGGCGCTCGCCCTGGTGGGGTTCTACGCCTACATCCTGCTGTACACGCGGTGGCTCAAGCGGACGACGCCGCAGAACATCGTCATCGGCGGCGCGGCGGGGGCCATCCCCCCGCTCGTCGGCTGGGCGGCCGTGACCAACGGCCTCGACCTGATGGCCGTGTACCTGTTCCTCATCATCTTCTACTGGACCCCGCCGCACTTCTGGGCGCTGGCGCTGAACAAGCAGTACGACTACGGGCGCGCCGGCGTGCCCATGGCCCCGTTGGTCTGGGGGGAGCGCGAGACCAAGCACCAGATGTTCTGGTATACGATAATTCTTATTTCTCTGACCTTGCTGCCGGTCGCCTTCGGCGCCCTCGGTCTGCCGTATTTGGTGGTCGCCGTGGGGCTCGACGCCTGGCTGCTCGTGGGAATCATTCGCGTGATGCGTGCCGAGCAGTTCTCCAAGCCTGCGTGGAGCGTGTACAAGTTCTCGCTCCTCTACCTCGCCCTGCTGTTTGCCGCGATGGCCGTGGATCGCGGCGTGTTCGCGTGACCGGAGGCGCGGCATCGGCCGCTGACGCCTCCCCCGCCATCGAGCCGCAGGACCCGGCCCCGACGAAGTCGCGGCGGCTGAAGTCGCCCCGCGCGCTGGCGCGCCTGGTGCCCTGGCTGCGGCCATATCGAGGCGCGCTGGCGATCGCCTCGCTGTGCCTCGTCGGCTCGGTGGCCATCCTGCTCGCCTTTCCCGCCATCGTCAACTGGCTGCTCGACGCGGCCTTCCAGCAGCACAACGCGTCGCTGCTCAACCGCGTGGCGCTCCTGCTCGTGGGATTGTTCGCCGTCCAGGGCCTGCTCAATTTCATCCAGGTGTATCTGCTCTCGGCCACCGCCGAGCGCGTGATTGCGAAGCTGCGGGACCGCGTGTTCTCACACCTGGTGAACCTGTCGGCGGGATTCTTCACCGACCGGCGCAGTGGCGACCTCACCAGCCGGCTGTCGGCCGACCTGGCGGTGCTCCAATCGGTGCTCAACAACCAGATGGCGGAGATCGCGCGCCAGGTGCTGTTCCTGGTGGGCGGTCTGGTGCTGCTCACGATCACGCACACGCAACTGATGGTGACCACGCTGGCCGTGGTGCCGGTGATCGTCGGGTCGGCGGTGTTCTTCGGCCGCCGCCTGCGCCGGGCCAGCACGGGGGTGCAGGATCGCATTGCGCGGGCCATGGGCCTGGCGCAGGAGGTGTTCGGCCAGATCCGCACCGTGCAGAGCTTCAACCGCGAGCCGGTGGAGGCGTCGCGGTACTCGGGACTCATGCACGAGGTGGTGACGGCCGCCATCCGGCGCGCGCGCATCCGCGCGATGCTGTTCGGCGTGGTCGGCTTCATCGCGTTCGCGGGCGTGACCGCCGTGCTCTGGGAGGGCGGTCGCATGGTGCTGTCCGGCCAGCTCACACCCGGCGCGCTGGTGGCGTTCCTGCTGTACGCGATCTTCGTGGCCGCCGCGGTGGGCAGTCTGGCGTCGCTGTTCGGCAGCTATCAGGAAGCCATCGGCGCCGCCCAGCGGGTGTTCGAGATCCTGGAGATGAGGCCCACCGTCGCCGAACCCGCGCATCCCGTGCCCCTGCCCAAACCGGTGCGCGGCGCCGTGCGGCTGGACCACGTGTTCTTCCGCTACGCCGACGATCTGCCCGACGTGCTCACCGACGTGTCGCTGGACATCGCGCCCGGCGAGGTGGTGGCGCTCGTGGGCCCATCCGGCGCCGGCAAGACGACGATCGCCTCGCTGCTCCCGCGCTTCTGGGATGTGACCGGCGGCGCGATCACCGTGGACGGCGTGGACGTGCGCGAACTCGGCTTCACCGATCTGCGCGGCGCCATCGGCATGGTGCCGCAGGAGCCGGCGCTGTTCAGCGGCACGGTGCGCGACAACATCGCGTACGCGCGCCCCGACGGCTCGGCCCATCCCGCCACCGACGATGAGGTGCACGCCGCGGCCCGTGCGGCGCACGCAATGGAGTTCATCGAGCGGTTGCCGCAGGGGTTCGACACGCTCGTGGGCGAGCGCGGCGTGAAGCTCTCCGGCGGCCAGCGGCAGCGGATCGCGATCGCCCGCGTGTTCCTCAAGAATCCGGCCATCGTCGTGCTCGACGAGGCCACGTCGAGCCTCGACGCCGAGAGCGAGCGGCTGGTGGAGGACGCGATGGGCGACCTGCTCCGCAACCGCTCCACGTTGATCATCGCCCACCGGTTGAGCACGGTGCGCCGCGCCAATCGCGTGGTGGCGCTCGACAAGGGGCGCGTGGTCGAGTCCGGCGGGCACGACGAACTGCTGGCCGCGAAGGGACTGTTCGCGAAGCTGTATCGGACGCAGTTCATGGATGGGGGCGGGACTGGAGCGTTGGAGGATTAGAGGGTTGGAGGGTTGGAGCGCGACTGCGTCACGCCGTGACCCTCGGCCGCTCACACGCTCCTACTCTCGAATCGCCAGTTCGACGTCGAGCGCCACCGACTTCCCCGCGGGCACCGTCACCGCCGAATCCACGATCGCCGCCCCCCGTTCATGCCACACCCGCAGGTGGTACGTGCCAGCCGGCAGGCCGCGGATGGTGAACCGCCCATGGCGATCGGTGACGGCGAAATACGGATTATCGAATATCGCCAGGTAGCCGCGCGTGAACGCGTGCGCCGCGCCCTCCACCTCCACCAATCCGGGCGCCGCGGCAATGCGCGCGCTCGGCACCACGGCCCAGCGATCCACGGTGAGCATGTGGCCGAGCAGGGAGTCGGCCAGCACGTTCACGAACCGCGTATGATGCTCGGTGGCGTCCATGCTCCGGAAGTCGATCGTCGTGCCGGCGCCGAGCGCCAGCACCCGCGGCTCCACCTGGCAGCGCCGGACGGCCAACGCCACGCGCCCCGGCCTCGGCGGGGCCAGCCCCCGGCGCGCGTCGCTCACCCACACCAGCGCGTTGCCCAGCCCGTGGCCGTCGGTGTACACCGACCCATCCGGCACGCGCGTCCCGCACACCGACGCGTCGTCGTCATCGGCGGCGAGTGTGGCGTCGTGCCGGGCGGGCAGGTGGTCGGGGCGCACCACGCCCCGAATGGTGCCCGGCCGCGACACCGCCACCACGCGATACGCACCACGGGGGACGAGCGCGCGGGCGACGGCGCGCAACGGATTGACGGCCGTGGTATCGGCCGTCGCCACGGCGGCGGGATCGCCGCTCGCCTCGCGGGTGCACGATGCCGCCCCGAGCAGGGCGGCCACGAGCCACGGCCAGCGACGGGCGGCGCGACGGCGCGCCGCCCGCGTCAACGGCCCGTGCTTCAAACGACGAGCATCTCCCGCTGGCGCACGGCCGGCGTCACCACCGCGCGGCCCGGCAACAGATAGATGTTCACCTCGCTGCGCACGCCGATCTCCCCGGGCACGTAGATGCCGGGCTCGATCGAGAACGCCACGCCGTCCACCAACCGGCGATCCTCGTGCGTTTCCAGGTTGTCCAAGTTGGGACCCGAGCCATGCAGCTCGCGCGGATCGATGGAGTGGCCCGTGCGGTGCGTGAAGTACTGGCCGAACCCGCGCTGCGTGATCACGTTCCGCGCCGCATCGTCCACCTCGGCGCCGAGCAGCGGCTGGCCCGCGCGCTGGCGTTCCTCGACCAGCGCGATGGCCGCGTCGCGCGCGTCGCGCACTGCCTCCCACACGGCCTGCGCGCGCTTGGACGGCGGGCCCACCGTGGCCATCCACGTCTGGTCGGCCCACACGCCTCCGTTCGGCTCGTGCGCCCAGAGATCGATGAGCAGCACGTCGCCCTCGCGAATGGGCAGGGTGGCGGCCGCCGTGGGCTCGTAGTGCGGATTGGCGGCGTTGGCGCCCACCGATACGTTGGGCCCATGGTCGGTCTCGAGGGTGGCGGCCTTGAACTGCGCCTGGATCCACTGCATCAGCTCGTACTCGGTGGCCGGCTTGGCCGTGCGCGCGCGCTGCCCCGCCAGTTGCATGGCGTCCTGCGCGACGCGGGCGATGATCTCGGCCGCGCGTTCGTGCGACGCCACGTGCTCGGCGTTCCAGGCCGCATAGAACCGCGACACGAGCGGCCCCGACGACGCCACCTCGGCGCCCGCCGCGCGCACCATCTCCAGCACGCCGGCGGGCACGCGGTCCAGATACGGCACGGCGTCGCCCGGCGAGTACTCCATGGCCACGCGCTTGCCCTTCACCAGTCGCGCCAGGTGTTCGTCGAGCGAGCGCCACGACGCATACACCTCGCGCTTCCACTGGGCGGGCCAGTGTGCCCACGGCCCCTGCTCGATGGCGTGCGTGATGGCCACCGGCGTCCCCTGGCGCGGGATGAACGCGAAGACGCGGCGCGAGACGAGGCCGGTGAGCCGCAGCATGCCGCCGGCAATCGGGTTGGCCCCGTGGAAGTCGAACAGCAGCCAACCGTCGAGGTCGGCGTCAGCGATGGCGCGTTGCAGCGCAGGGAGGTTCTCGGGAGTCAGCATGGGATCTCACGTCAATGCTGTCGGACGGTCCGGGTG
>Ga0307375_10006717_pt1 | contig 10605 bp, 5 predicted proteins | sample TR1MG_FD_202531 | JGI IMG/M metagenome (GOLD analysis project Ga0307375, IMG submission 202531) | Soil microbial communities from Risofladan, Vaasa, Finland - TR-1 | ecosystem: Environmental > Terrestrial > Soil > Coastal area > Acid sulfate soil | place: Finland: Risofladan, Vaasa | collected...
GACAGAGAACAGGAATGGCCTATAATAATTAGAGTTCTTGGCGGTATTTATGTAATAGGAGACGACGAAAGGTGTAGTTCTATCCATGCTTTTTGTCTGTCCGTGTCATGCGCAACGGTATGGCTGTGCGGCGACCGAACTGCGAGAAAAAACGATTTTTGGGGAGGAAAAAAATGAAAAGTGTCGAGCTTTCAGCAATTTCGGTTCTGATTTGGGGTCTCACGGTTTGCGGCGGGCAAGCAGCCTTTGGCGCCTCGCTTCTGGGCTGGGGTTACGATGGGTGGGATTTGGACGGGTTGCCCGACGGCAATGACTTCGTGGTGGTCGCCGCCGCGTACTGCCACAATCTGGCTATAAGGTCCGACGGCTCAATCGTCGGCTGGGGCAGAAACGATTGCGGTCAGACTAACGTGCCCGCGGCTAACGACTTCACGGCAATTGCCGCAGGCGATTATCATAGCCTGGCCCTGAAATCGGACGGCTCCATCGCAGGCTGGGGCCGAAATGATTATAACCAGGTTACTGTTCCGGAGGGCAACGACTTTGTCGCAATTGCCGCAGGATGCTACCATAGTCTGGCGCTGAAGTCAGACGGGTCGATCTGTGCCTGGGGCAACAATAGCTGGGGTGTGGCCAACCCGCCCGAAGGCAACGACTTTGTGGCGGTTGCCGCCGGTTATTGTCACAACCTTGCCCTCAAATCCGACGGTACCATCGTAGGCTGGGGGGCAAATGATTATGGCCAGATTACCGCCCCCGACGGCAATGATTTTGTGGCAATTGACGTGGGTGACTATCACAGTCTGGCCCTGAAATCCAACGGCTCGGTCAAATGCTGGGGAAGGAATGACTACGGTCAGGCCGCCGCGCCTGAAGGAAACGACTTCGTGGCAATTTCGGCCGGCGATTTTCACAATCTGGCGCTGAGGTTCAACGGCTCAGTCGTGGGCTGGGGCAGGAATGATTATGGGCAGGCCACTGTGCCTGTTCCGAAACATCTGCTGGCCATTGCGGCAGGCGGCTACCATAGTGTTGCACTTACAAAATGCGCGGATTATCCCGCTATGGACTTCAATAAGGATTGTCAGGTTGACTTTCAGGATTTCCGTATATTCTGCATGAGCTGGCTCGAATGCAATCTTGACCCGCCGGAAGCCTGCTGGGAATAGACAGAACCTTCCACCTGCTTGCCGTTCGCCCCGGACGAAATGCCTGTCAAAAAAAAGGGCACAACAATCTCCGCTATTGCCCTGTGGTGACATAGGAAGTGGGCCGCATGGTAAACGCCGCCACAGCTTTCCTTTTTTACGGAGAGGCAGTTTTCACAAACCGCGTGCCTCTCCCGTTTTCCAGAGGTTATCCGCAGGCGGACGATTACATCCATCCTGGCTGGTGAACAATGAACAACGGACGTACCGGCTACCGCCAGCGGCCGGCCAGCGGAGTGGGCCGTTCCGCTATCGACTGAAACCGTGGGATGCGAACGGCATCCTGTCCCTTTATCGAAAGCAGCGGTATGAGCCCCTTGTCAATGAGGACCTGCATGGCACGCTCGGTCAGGATTGTTTCGGCACACGGAGTAACCAGGGTCTCGCCGGCGGATTTGTAAACGTGCATGGGTATGCCCGCCATATCGCGGCCAAGACCGTCGGTAAGGGACCAGCCGTATTCACGAAAAACCGCACCGAGAAGGCAGACACACACCGCAGCGGGATTGCCCCACAGATACTGTTCATGGTCGCCGAGCGGGGAAAACTCCTCAAAAGCGAACCGCTCAATAGACTCGGTGTCCTTCCCATAAGGCAAGCGCAGCAGAACCCGAGGCAGAACCAGGCCGACAGAAGCGGCCTCCGGCGAGCGCCGAAGCTGCTGCCAGAGCTGGGCAGCGGCGGGGTCAGGCTGCCATTGCCAGTCATTGGGGTCCGGTGTGGCGGCCAGCGAGTGACAGCCCGCAAAATGTGAGCTGGCCCCGGCCATCAAGGGAGCGCCTGCCGCCTGAGCCACCGTGGCGAGCCTCTGTAACAGGTTAATGTCGTCGGCGGTCTGATCAAATGTATAGCAGCCAAGCAGTATTGCCCATTGTTCGGCGCCCGGGACATTGACGCTCTGCTCAGCAACAAGCCGATAGGTGGCAGTGAATTGCACCCGGTCTGCCGAAGCCAGGTCGCTGGCCAGCTCCGCCTTGCTTATATCGAACACGTACAGCTTAAGTGTTTCGTCGGTTTCCAGCCGGCTGATTAGAAAGTTGAGGGTGCGCCATCCGGCTTCGAGCTGCTGGCAGTCCGGATGATGCAGGATTGCGAGCATCTGGCCGCTGATGGCCCGGTCAAGCTGGGCAACGAGGTCGGCCTGCTGTGGATGGGGCGCGGGGACTATATAAGGCTTAACGGTACGCCGAATGAGTTCATCTATGCTTGCGAACGCTGCGGGTGCGGCAGGCCTTTGCTGAGTCGGCTGCTTTCCGAGCAGGCGCTGGATTGTATCGGCATCAGACTCCCTTGATTCTGCCGGAGTGGTTTGAGCTTTTGCAGGCTCAGGCCGGGCCGTATCGGGCGGGGGCGCAGCCCAGCAGCGCATTTGCGAAGCCGCCTGCTCAAAAGTGGCCGGGTCCTGAAGGCCCTTGCGAGTCTCTTTGAGCTTTTGGAAGACTTCGAGCCTGTCAAAGATGCGGTCAGGATGAAAGTCGTCCGGCTCATCGAACCGGACGGCGACGCGAGGACCGTCTTTGCCTCCCAACGGAATATGAATCTCCGCGCCGAGCCGGCTCGGCAGGCGGTCGAAGTTGTCAACGTCCACGGCGGTCCGACCACTACCGGCCAGCGCGGGCCCGGTTTCGCATATACCGCGGTTGGCCCTGCCGCTGAAGTCGCCCAGTATTGCTATGCAAAATGGACTGTCGTCTCTGGCCTTCTGAGGGGCGAATGAAGTCTGTGTACCCAGTTCAAAATCGACTTTCCCCAAATTAAATTGCATCGCCATGGTTTCTTATCTCCATTAATAGGAACCTGACTGTACACAGCAACATCTGACAGTTGTCTGCTCGTCGCTTTGGCCACTAACCGCCACGCCGACCGGGACCTGCTAATAATGATAACCCAAACAGAAAAGCCGTTCAAGAACATTTGCTCCTCAGGGTTCAACCGGGGTGCACTTCACGTTTGTAGGTGGATTTTTCACGCAGCCAGTGGCTTTTGCCGCCATAGTTCGTCCCACCTGTTATTCAGCCAACAAACCCGTAAAGCTAATGTGGCCGACGAGCCGCGTCTGCTCCAGATCATCCCTGATTGCTTCAATCGCTTGCCAACCACGTTCTTACACGCACCTTCGACTGCACCGGAACCTATGTCATGACCTTTCGCTCTGAAAACGTCATAACGCATTTCTTCTTCATTGGTCGAAATATACCGAATCAACGTATCAATCGCCTCTCTCTTGGCAGCTCGATATTTCTTGAGATGCTCCTTCAGATCATCAAGCAGCTTTTTCGTCCGGCCATCCCACAGCCAATCCAGCCTCTTTTTCACCCAGTCTTCGGTTGGCTTTGTCCCCTCCCCAAGAAGCTTTTTGCCGCAATCCCACAGATATTCTGAGGCATGATACCAATCTATTATGAACGTCGCTTTGCCAAAATGTCTGTGGTACTCTGTGCGAATCCATGGTGCACCATCGCCAAGATAGATCACTTGCCCTGCCTGACGAAAACCACATTTACAAGCCTCAAGCCAGACATGCCAGCCAAAGGTCTCTGAGTTATCAAATCTGCCTATATAGCAACTTTTCCTTTGCTGTTGCTTATCTTCGAAATAAACCACAGCTACCTTGCACTCGTGCCAACCGTCCGTTTCGTGCACTGTAGTGCCATCTGTGGCCACGTACAACCTTTCGGGCATAGTCTGGGATTCAGGGATTTGTTTATCCTCCAAAAACCTTTGTAGCTGCCGATTCTGCTGTTCTTGCGTCACTGAACCGACCTGATAGACCACCCGCTCAATAGTATTGTCAGAGACCTTCTGTCCGGTCAACGCCTCTATCTTTCGTGACGACTGCTCAAAGCTGTCGTCAACCGCCAACAGGCAGCAAGCCTTTGCCAGACCGGGGCTTACCTGCTCAGAGCCTAATCCACTGGCAGCATCGTATGGAAACGAACTTTCACCGCAGTCAGAACAATGATAATAGGCCCGTTTGACTGTTATCCAGCCAAACAGAGTATGTATATCTTTGCTGCGGTGCTGCACAAATTTCATTGAACCGCCACATCTGCACGCCATCGAGCTGCCCTCATAACCATTACTGCCGTGATCGACCAACCGCTGCAAGAGCCCTTTTCCAACCACTTGCAGTTTCTCTCTCACCAAGCCCTCCAGCAAACCCAAGTCATTTCCGGCCAGCTTGATTTCTTCGGCAAAAGCCTCTTGCAACTGCTCCAGAATTTTGGTATCCATGATTGTGCCCTCCATAGCAAAATAGTATTTCGGTTTTTTTCTCTATTTTGCCCACTGGGAGGGCTTTTTTCTACCTACAAACATGAAGTGCACCCGTTCAACCGTCCGAGAAACTCGGTTTTCTATAAGCGTCGCACCTTTAAGCTAATACCAGGGCAAAGCACCGCCCCGACCGCCTGAGGTATCCGGTCAGACCGTGTTGGGGTAAACCCCAGTCCTCGGAGTCTGCGCCGCCGGCTATGCATAACCCTTGCGGATTTCCCTGAGACAATCGGCACAAAGAATCTGGCCGGAGTCTATTCTGGTGGCGTCACTTCGTGGAACCGGCTTGCCGCAAGCTTCGCAGGCCGCAACCTGTCCCGCACCGTCGCAAGCCAATTGTTCAATGACCGGCTGTTTTGGCGCTGAATAATCGGCAGACGCCGGCTGCTTATCGGAGGCGGACGTCGGGTCCGCACCCGGAGGCTTGACCATGCCTGTGCTTTTGGCGGCACGCTTATGAGTCTTGCTATTTGGTATGGCATACATGGCTGTTGTGGCCGGCCTTGCATGGCCGCCCTGCATCTGGACCAGTCGAAGGTCGCGCTCACGCTCGTAGAGTCTAACCAGATAGGTACGGCGCAGCATATACGGATGCAGCCGTTCGATTCCTGCCTTTTGTCCGATGTTCCTGACCTTGCTGTAGAGGCTAATGTAGATGAGCCGGTTGCCTCGTTCACTAATCAGCAAAGGTTCCTCCGGTTTGGCGCCTTTCCTGTAAAGTCTGACAAACCTGTCTATGGACCTGGCCGTTTCAGCGTCAACATCCACGGCCCTGGTGACATTTCCTTGCGAGTCGCGGACCCATATCGCATTCCGGCCGTGGCTTGTGGGCACATCTGCAATGTTCAGATTGCACAGTTCTCTCGCACGCAGGCCTGTGTTAACCAGCAGCAGAATAATCAGCTCGTCAAAAATCGCTCTTGTGGTTCCCTTTTTCCTTGCCAGCTCGGCCTTACCCTTTACGTACCCCAATAAGCTGTTTAGCTGAGCCTCTGACAAGTATTCAGCGGTGCTTGCGTCAGGCCTTTTGGTTTCCACTCCCTTCGCCATTACTCTACTCTCCAGTTGTGAGTTGCCGAACCAAACCTATAATGATACAGCTCATAACTTATTATTTGTCGGCATGGAACTTCTAATATTATAGGCGAAAAACTTCTCTTCTTGCAATCGAAAAACTTAAGGAAGTATAAAATAACTTTGGTAAGTTCCAGCCATAGCTTGTATAGCTTTTGTAGCGATTATGACGAATTCAAATGTAGCTCGTGCAGCGATATTATAGGACGCAGAATTCCCACTAATTGATTGCCGGCGTTGCGGCTGGGCAGCACTGTCTGTGGTTGCGAACAATGGCATAGCTGTTTACTTCAAATTCGCACAAGAAAAATGCAGCTTTTCTCATTTTTCCCTTTACATTTCACGTCTTTTTTGAGACAATATTAATTTAAGGCGAGATAAGATTGAGTTGCCAGCTTATGAGGCGGTAGCAGCTTCTTGTTTTTAGCGGTTTGGTTTTGCCAATTGTGAGCCTTGTGGACACGTTTATGCCTGAAAGTTTAGGGCGCCGCCGGGGTTTGGCAGCATCGTCACGGAGTTGGGGGTCGTGGTCACTAAGGATTAAGGAAAACGCTTATTTAAGTATTAAGGAGAAGACTTATGGATTTACAAGGACGATGGCCGGCGTTGTTGCTGACCCTGCTTTTCTTTTTTGCGTCTACCGGTTTTGGGCAGGAGGACGTGGAAGTGAGGAAGGAATTGAAGACCAAAAAGACAGATTTGGAGAGGGCGTTGGAGCGATTACAGGAGAGGATGGAGAGTGAAACATCTTTGGCCGGGTTTGCTTTTCCCGAGGATACGACTCAGCGTTTCCCGGTAAAGGAGCTGCGCATAAGCGGCAACAGCCTTATATCAACGGCTGAAATCATCGAAAAGCTGCCCGCCAGTTATACCGTCTCCGTACGGAAGGCCGAGACCACGGTTGAAGAGGTGTATGATTTTCGGGTGGTGCGTGACATAATACTTAATCCCGGAACAGCCCGTGAGGTCTCCCTGAGGACGATACAGGGTTTGACCAGGTATATTCTGTCACTGTATCAGGACAAAGGATACGCGGGCGTTTACGTTTATGTTCCGGCCGAGTCGGTCGCCGGCGCTGCCAAGCTCGTGGATGAAATCCTTGCAATTCAGGTCCTTGAAGGCGAGGTCGCCGATATTACGATTGACAGGTATGATTTTGACCGCAAGAAGCAGGAAAAAGGTTTCCTGAAAGACTCGGCTCTTAAATCGTGGTCGCCCATAAAGCAGGGGCAGGTCATCCAGAAGAAGAAGCTGGACGAATTCGTGGGCCTTCTCAATCTTAATCCGGACAGATATGTTTCCGCCGTTATTTCCAGAGGACGTGAGCCCAATGCTCTTAATCTGGGTTACGATGTTTACGAGGCAGACCCCTGGCACTGGTACCTGCAGGTGGATAACTCCGGCACAAAGGAAAGGCAGTGGTCTCCGAAAATCGGTGTTGTCAATACGAATCTTACGGGCATGGACGACAGGTTTTCCGCCATGTATCAGGCCCCATGGGAAAAAGGCATAGAAGACGAATACGCCCTGTATGGCAGTTATGATTTCCCTCTTTTCACGCCGTGGCTGCGCCTGAACCTTTACGGGGGCTACAGCCAGTTTGATATTACCACCAAGGGATTCAATTTCCTTGGAAACGGTTCCTTCTTTGGGGGCATCCTGAGCTACAATATCCTTCAGATAAACGACTGGTTTCTGGATGTCACCGGTTCTCTCAGCCATGAAAAGAGCAGGGTCACGCCTTCGCTCGGGATACAAACCGATGTTGATATGGACCTGTGGGGAATAGGCGCAAATCTTCACCATTCGGATGATATGTCCGATACCTCGCTTTCATTCAACCGGGTGGAGAATGTGAGCGGCTCAAACAGGGCCGATACGGAGGTGGAGTTGCGGCTGGAGGACGCCGATTTCACCATTTACACGCTCTTCGCCGCGCACAGCCAGTACCTCGACACGAACAAGGTCAACCGGCTCGGCGGCACCTTCCGCTGGATAGTGCCGGATGAGAGATTGGTGCCTGCAAAGATGACAACCTTTGGAGGACTCTACTCGGTCAGGGGATATAAGGAAGATGAGATTGTTGCCGACGGCGGCATAATTGCATCCGGTCAATATGAATTCGACCTGGTCAAGTACGGCAGCTCGAAAGAGAAGGAGCAAACAGGGGCAAAGGACAAGCCGGAGAAGAAACCCTGGCTCAGAAAGTTGGCCCCGCTGGCGTTTGTTGATTACGGCCGGGCCAAGATAAAAAGTCCGACGGCGGGCGACATAGAGATTCGTAAACTCGCCTCGGTAGGCACAGGATTGCTTGTCGAACTCGGGGACAGCTTCAGTGCGGGCATATATTACGGGCTGCCGCTTCGGTCAACCGATGATACGGACCGGGGTGACGGCCGATTTAGCTTCAGCTTCTTATACAGATTTTGAGTTTGCTGAAAAAAACTTATAAAATCAGGACGGTGTATGGTGGGAAGGACAAAACTTGTAATTGTGGACACTCCGATTAGAGAGGAGAAAAAAATGTGGGGTTTAAGAAGATTTTCAAGGAAAAACAGTTTTAGACACGCGGTTGCATGGTTTTTGATGGGCTGTATTCTATTTAACACCTGGCCTTCTGTGGCGCTGGCCGGACCCGAAAACCCGCAGGTTGTCAACGGGCAGGTCTCGTTCGAGCAGAGCGGTTACAATACGACCATAACCGCTTCGGACAAATCCATAATCAACTATAGCGGCTTTGACATTGCGCGCCCGGAGATTGTCCGGTTTATACAGCCCGGCAGCCAGGCTTCGGTGCTGAACAGGATACTTTCGGCAAATCCCACCCACATCGACGGCACGCTGCTGGCCAACGGCCGGGTATTCTTCATTAACCCGGCGGGCGTCTATTTCGGCAGTACGGCATTAGTCAATGTCAACCAGCTCGTCGCTTCGGCGCTGGACATTTCAAACTCGGACTTTGTAAACGGAAGACTGAATTTTATCGGCGGTAAAGGCTCGGTCGTAAACGCCGGCACCATATTCGCCGAAAAAGTCTCCCTCATCGGTAAGCAGATTGCCAACTCCGGCAGCATAAATTGTGCTGCCGGTTATGTCGTGCTGGCCGCCGGAGACAGGGTTTTTCTCGGCGAGGTCGGCAGCAACGTGGTGCTTGAGATAGATGCGCCGTCGTTGTCTGAGCCGGCTGCGCCGGTGGATCCGGGGCCGGGCGTTCTCAATGAGGGCACAATCGAAGCCCCGGGCGGCAAGATAGTCCTCGCCGCCGCAGGCGATATTTACTCTCAGGCCATTTCAAATGTCGGCACGCTGTCGGCTTCGGTCCAGACGGGCGATGCCGGAGAAGTGAAACTTGTCGCCACAGAAGGAACGGTTACCAACAGCGGCAGAATCGAGGCGACAAGCAATGACGGAAAAGGCGGCACAGTTGAAGTGCTCGGCGACAGGGTGGGTCTGCTGGAGGCGGCCGAAATAGACGTATCAGGCTCGACCGGCGGCGGAGAAGTCCTCATCGGCGGCGACTATCAGGGCTCGGGAGATATTCCCACCGCCTCGCGGACTTACGTTAGCGCCGACTCAAGCATTAAAGCCGACGCTATCGACAACGGTGACGGCGGCAAGGTCATCGTCTGGGCGGACGATACTACAGCTTTCTATGGCAATATAAGCGCCCGCGGCGGAAGCGAAGGCGGCGACGGCGGTTTCGCCGAGGTATCAGGCCATAATCTTATCTATCGCGGCCATTCGGACCTCGGCGCCCCGGCCGGCAGCGCAGGAACTCTCCTGCTTGACCCCGACAAGATCACTATCCAGGGTGGAACCGCTGATGGAGATGATTCTGAGTCAGTTGTGCCTCCTGACCCAGCACTTTTGTTGGAGCATGATGGCACCGGCATCGTCTCATTTGCAGCCTCGCCTTCTGACTTTACCGTATATGAGTCGGAGATTGAGAACACCAATGCTAATATTGTTCTTGAGGCGGACAGCGGAATTAGCACAAGCGGCACTTTTGACTTTGACGCTGGTTCTGGTAGCGGCGTTTTGGAGCTCCTGACCGGTAACAGCCTTACTCTGAGCACGCAAAATCCCACCGGCGAGACCACAGGAATCGACCTGACGACAAGCACTGAGATGGCTGGTCTTGAGATCAAGACACAGGGCAGCGGTTCTATCACGATTGAAACCGGTGTGGCAGGGGTTGAGACAGCTCCGATAGCGTTGTGCAAGCTGACCGCTGGCGGCGGAATTACTATTGATGCAAAAAGCGCCACGGGTACTACGGATACCGTCGACATAGGCGGCGCGATGAACGCCGGAGGCCCCATTCAGATAACCGGCTCTGCCATAACTGCCAGCGTGGATATCACCGGCAATGGTATTACCCTTACCGGGCCTGTTACCGCGGATAAGGCCGACCTGCAGACCATTAACGCCGGAGCCGGAACACTGCAAGCTAACGGAACAATCGACAGAACAACAGCGGACGGGCTGGCACTGGCGGGCGGCAGCGTAAACCTGACTGACCAGGTTACGCTCAATGACAGCGCCTTTACGTCGACCGGCGGCACTTTCAACAACACCGGAGCAATAATCACCGGCGGGCCTATCGCCATAAACCATACGGGCACGGTCACGCTCGGTGCGGACCTGGATCCCGGCGTCGGAAACAGGCCGACCGGTAATTCCGGCTTGATTACCGTCGCCTCGAATGCCGCTCAGATTCAGGATGCCCTTGACATCGCCGTCGCCGGCGCGACGGTGACCGTTCAGGCCGACAGCTATGCTGAGGACGTTTCGGTTGATAAGAGCCTGACTCTGAGCGTTCCCAGCGGCACGGCGACAATGACCACTTTGACCTCCGACGCCGCCAAGACAACCGACCTGTCAGGCAGCTTCGCGGCAGATGGCACCACAGACCCGGTCTTCTGGTTCAAAGGAGCCGTAACACTTGCAGGCGATGTGTGGCTAACCTCAACCAACAACAAGAACATTACATTTGATTCGACCGTAAGCGGCACTTCCCTTCTTGATGTTACAACCGGGGGCATTA
>Ga0307375_10006719_pt1 | contig 10602 bp, 9 predicted proteins | sample TR1MG_FD_202531 | JGI IMG/M metagenome (GOLD analysis project Ga0307375, IMG submission 202531) | Soil microbial communities from Risofladan, Vaasa, Finland - TR-1 | ecosystem: Environmental > Terrestrial > Soil > Coastal area > Acid sulfate soil | place: Finland: Risofladan, Vaasa | collected...
CGAGAGCTCGACTCTCGCTCTCTCATCCTTTTGTACCCTAAAAAGCAGTCTTACTCTAGATTGAGTTTGGGTGTGTATTTGTATCCCTTCATTTACATTCCCAAATTGATTACGATCCACCCAAGATTACGTAATAAGGCTGTTTGTTGAAGGCGAAAATTTTTGTAAAAATGGCAAAAGCTAGGTCGCAGGGGGAATCGAACCCCCAGTTCGAGAACCAGAATCTCACGTGTTGCCACTACACCATGCAACCGCTGCAATTTCGAAACCGGAATGGCGCTCCTTTATATAGGTTACCGACGTTCTCGGCCAGTTTTTCTTCCTATCTCAGTTTCTATGTTGTTCGTCCTTGAATATGTGTCCTTATTTACCTTCCAGTAAATAGACTGAATTCAACTCAATGAGCTTGTTTTCCTACAGCATCCATGGGGATTGGTCCAATTCCCATCTTGTTCACTAATTTGTGGATGTGGTGTGATGTCAGGAATCTCTCACGTTTCGTTAGTGCATTCTATTTACAGTGGTACTTGGTGCGCGTTGGATTTGTTGCCAGTGCAGATGTCTGGACCATCGTCATACTCGAACTCATTGCTGCTCTCTTGTATGAAGTTCGATCAGGCACATTTCAGAAAGATGTTGGTTCTTTGAGTTGCTTTTGGCGTGATTCGATGATTGTGTCGATTGATGTGGTAATCGGATGGCAGGTGAGGCTCCTCTTCTTCATGTGTCTCATGGCTCTTCGTTCAGTTTGGTCGCCATTTCGTCGATGGATTGCGTGGGTGAGTCTAATTCTAGCTGTATGGAAGCGTATTGAGAAGCAAAGTCGTCCTTGTTTGGTACGCGCACGACGGGCAAATCTTGGTCTTGTGTCGTCTTGTCCTCCACTGTCGTTTCGGGCTGCAATCTGTTGGGCTTTGTAACTGGAGATGATGTTAGTTGGTTCGAGATTATGAGAGTCTCACAGGTCTTGCACACGCGGCGTGGTTTGAGTCCGAAGAGTTTTGGAGCAGCAATCGATTTCGAGTGATCCGCGCACACGATCAGTCCACAGCCTCTGCAATGGTGTTTCATATGAAGGAAAGAGAAGACTCCAGTGCAGTGAGCGCATCTGGCAGCCTCCTTGTCCTTCACCCAGATGATCTGCTTTGCGTTGGTCGATTCTCTCGTATTCTCAGTATGATTGCCCGACGAAGTTTGCGCCGAAGTGTGCTCGTTATGGTTTAGCTCCTTGTCTTCGTTGAGTCCTCTTGGTTTGGGTGAAATAGAGAGCGTGGTTTGGAAGATGTGATCTTGGTAGTTCTCGACGACGATTGTGATGCGCAGTACGGTTTCTATGCGTACTTTTGCGTCTCCGTTCTTGTGTAGTAGTGCGGACCATCGTGGGAGGGCGGCATCAGGGACAGTGAGTGTGATGGTGTCCTCAACGTTCGAACCGGGTGCAATTTGCGTCTTTTCGCTCGTTATGGACGTGATTGCAGTTGTATGTAGCGTTGGTAGTGCTGAATCGGAATTTTGATCGCGAATCATTGCAGAATTGAGTAAAGAGAAGCGGACTTCCTTCACTGGAGCGCTGAATCGATTGGCAAGTGCGAAATGGATGGAGATGCTTTCGCCGCGTGAGTACGTGCGTCTATTGAGCTTCGCCCTGAGTTTGACTGCCTCATCAGGCTGTTGAGGAACTGGGCAATATGCGCCCTGGAGACTAGGCGCATGCAAGGACCAAGGATCGATAGAACCGAGGATGGAAATTTCCGCGGCCGAAACGAGTTGCGCCACCGATCCTCGGACAGCACACAACGAAGTGCATTCCAACATGTACTGAACGTGTACACTTGCGTTGCGCGCTGTGCCAACGTAGACCGCGACGTCCTCAGCGTGGTTCCAATGCGTAGTCGGCAACATCCACTGGCTCGACGTCGGTGTGACCTCCAACGTGCTCTTCACGTCGTCTGATGCATTTAATAACGCATCTGGGGAAACAGCCATACCATCCGAAGCTGAAGAAGAGGAAGAGGAGGAGCCAGAAGACACATATTCCAACTTAGACCAAGACACATCCGCGCGAAACTTAAACGGCAACAAGTGACGACCCATGCACATCTGCGTACGGGGAGCAGTAGAGAGCAGCTGCACAGGTTCTTTGAGCATAGAAGTAGCGACTTTTTTGGTTCTAAAAAGCGAGCAGAAGGTCAGAAATAGCCCAAAAGAAGGAGTACGGGGCACGAAACTTCAACGTCACGGAAACATACGTACTTATCGCTTACAGCCACTGTAATGTACTGCATAAGATTCAACTCAATCGTGCGAGCCATATATACGTCCTGAACCAGCAACTCCAGATGACCAGAGATGGGTTCGTCCAAGTAGAAGTCATCGTAATCCAGATGCAACGACCACGCGTGTCGCAGGGGTTTCTGCTCCTTTGCTTCCCTTGAAGACATGAGAGCACATCTAGAAGCACACGCTGAAGATGTTAGAGAGGAGAATAGGAGGCAACACAAGGATGGAAAGGCGGGTGAATGAAGCAGGAGAGAAAGCAACATCAATAGTGATGATCATGGGACATCATTCGACCAATAGGACACGGAAGAGTAGAGATAATGGAGAGTAGACTCCTTGACGTACCGAAGAAGGGTGGGAGAGTGTCAGAGAAGTGCGCTTGGCATGAATCAAGGCGGAGACTGGACTTCGAGACGAACCACGTTCAGCAGGCAGGCAGGTTGTCTCGCCAAACCTAGCCGGCTAGGTTGTTGTGGTTGGGCGGCTCCACTTCGCTGGCAGAGCAAGTTCAGTTTCCGTCCGCCTGCCCCTTGAATATGTGTCATTCACCGACCTCCAATTGTGAACATAGCTAGAATGGAATTCAGAAGATCGTCTTCCACGTTGATCTTCATGCTGTTTGTCCTTTGGCTGAACATGCGATCGATGGAAGTTGTGGTGCCTCCGGAGGACGACGACGTGGGTCTCGTTCACGGCCTTGAATCTCTGAATCGTACCGCCCGTCCTTCAGAATATCCTTCTAACATCACTGACTGGTTCAAAGGTAGGGTCTTCCCCCGTTCTGAAGCGATTGAATGCCGCTTTTGCCTAGAAACTGACACCATTCTCCATTTTGCCTCCAGGTTCTTGGAAACTGACCTCTCCACGCACAGAAGCAGTGAAGAAGTGGCCTACGCATAATGGAGGATCCTTATCACTCGTGGTCAAGACAAGTGCGCGACCATCTGGCGACATTACGCTGTTAAAAGTGCGTGTTCTCCTTCCCTGCCCTCTTCCGCTTCTCAGCGACTCGTTACTGACCGCTCTCCCCGCGTTTACTGTGCTCTCTAGGGTGAAGTAGAGATATTTGATGGAGAACTAGTGACAGATCGCTATTCAAGGATAGGAGCGCAAGGCATTTACTTTTCCGAGACTGGCGCGCTTCTTCTGGTCGTTAATCCGCTGAGTGAACCGCTTTCGTACGACCATACCTTGGTTTTGCCCAACAACGTCAGTTTTACTGCCTCTCAGTTATGGAGGTCTCAAGTGGATGCCGTCAAGTTCCCAAAGAACCCCTTTTCGTCTGAAACTGAAGTTCTGGCTCCTTCGAACTCGAGTGATCTGCATTTGTCCCGTGACCTGGAGAAGGTGGTGGCCTTTGATTCGTGTTCGTATGTTCTGGTGGCCCAGGTGGAGAAGAAGGAAGAGTCTCGGCGTAGGGCGCCGTTGAGAGTTTGGCGTTACGGCAGGTCTTCTCCTTTTGATCGTTCTCATGATGATGACGTCTCTGTTAGTGATTTGGATGAGAATCGTTTGGTATATTGGCTTCATGGGTATATGGCCTCTTCTCGCTGTGGTATTATGTTGGAAATTGGGAATGAAACTCGTAGCGGCGATTATGATGCTTTGGTGAGTAGTGGTCAGGTGTACATTGTATTTGCGATCGTAGATGTGTTTCTGTTGTTGTACTTGACGATTAATCATGTCGAGACGCGGAAAACGAACTCGTCGATGCTCAAAATCTCGCCTTGGACTCTGTTCGCTCAAGTCTCGTTCGATCTCATCTTCTCTCTCTTCCACTTGCTTCTGGCCTTCTCTACGCCTCCCATCTCACGTCCAGTCTATTTTGCCTTCTTTTTGTCCTTTGTACTATACACTTCGTTCCAGGTGCGATACACGCTGGACGTGTTGCAATTGGTCTGGTCTCACAACACCTCTGGTGGCAATCTCTCGCGTCTCTACCTCTTCGTGTACCTATACTTGGGCATTTCCATCGTTACAGTACTCTTATTCGAGAACCTATCGTGGATCCCACTTCTCATCGCGAACTCGTGTTGGATCCCTCAAATCGCTCACAACGCCATTCACCGCACCCGCAACGCTTTTGATTGGTTCTTCGTCGTTGGAAGCACTGCCGCGAGACTCTTCGCCCCCGCGTACTTCTACGCCACCACACAGACACTCTTTCACATGCAACGACGACCGCTCCTCATCTGCCTCCTTCTCACATACAATGCCCTTCAAATCGCACTCTTATTCTGCCAGGACCTTACAACTATCACCGTCAGATTCCGAACTCCATCTTGCAACAGGCTTCACACGAACATACCTCTCCAACTGCTCCATCTATTGGCCCTCAACAACAAGAGCACCAACATGAGCCACAGGATACTGGAGCTTCGGCAATACAAGCGGCACAAGCGGCACATACAGCACAGGAGCTGCAACATCGCCCCATTGGACCCAACTGTACCATTTGCATGAGCGACATCCTGCCACACAATGCAGAACACATGATCACGCCATGCAACCACGTGTTTCACGAAACCTGCCTACTCAGATGGATGGAACAGAAGATGGAATGTCCCGTCTGCAGAGGAAGGCTCCCGTTCCCTCCCGAGCTCGACTCCGACCAAGACCTCTCTCATGCACATCGAAGGAACTTTGCGAATCAGGAGAACATTGTGTGAACCAACTTTGAGGAGAATGAAGGAGGAGGAGTAGGACGCATTACACGCCGTGTTGGCTGGTTTTCTCCGAGCTCTGAAACTCTCCTATTTGATCAAGAAGGATGGGAAATTGTGAATTAGAATGTAAGATACACATTTTCAAGAGACACGAACGAAAAGCGACGGAGTGCACGCGGTTTGGGGCTCAAAGCACATCGTTTCTTTATCTGTATTCATTCGTGTTAGTGTGGTATAATGTCGTCGTACTCTGAGAACATCCATCGAATGTGGGGCCAAGGGAAGGAAGAAGGGGAGTCTCCAGGCTGTGTCCTCGTGTTGGGCGCGCCGAGAGGAGAAGTCCACGTGACATCGCGAGTTCGGTTCGTAATGATCTCCTTCAGTTGTAGATGTGTCCTTTTTGCCATTGCTTTCAAAGTTTCCGTGCAGTATTCGAGGAGCCAGGGGAACAAGCGAGTGCAGACCAACAGATTGACTCTTCTGATCGTAGTGGGCAAGTTCTCGAGAGTCAGTTCTCCCCAGTCTCGCTGAATGGTGATGTTGAGCGACGTTAGATTCAGTGGGAGGAGAGAGAGGCAGTTGTGAGTGTAGGACGGAGAGCGATGGGCTTCGAGCGAGAGCAGCGAGAGGCGCTCGATCCCTCTGGGGAAGGTTGCCACTGCCTCGTCACTAGGGTCCGTCCAATTCATAACCGTCAATCCGCGGAGACTCGAAGGAAGGAAGGAGAAGTCACTTGGAGGGACGCGGCGAGCGAAACCGCACTTCAAAAACGTCAAGTTCGGCGGCAGTACCTTGAAATGAGCCGCTCCCATGAACCTCTCGTACACAATCTCCAAATATAGGATACCTTTTGGCAAATGAGACATGGCGACGGGGCCCATGCCACCTGTAGAGCGGAAGCAGAGTCGTGTCAAAGTGCGCGGCAGAAGTTTTGCCTCTTTGCATCGAATAGTGTGATTGAATGATGGGATATTCAGTACAGAGATTCTTGGAGGCAGGTCTGGGAAGTGATTGGGAGATAGAGTGGAACGAGGGCGGAAGGGTGAGGTAGGAATCCAGTAGTTGGTGTGCGGGTTTCGCACGTCCAGCCTCGTCATCGTCCTCGGTAGCAGAGCCACGGAATCAAGTAGTAGGCATGAGTCTAGTCCAGTGTGAATGAATCTTGTCAAGTTGTGGGGCAGTGCAGAGTGGAGAAGCGTATAGAGACATCGCTCCTCGGTTTGGGCGCTTCCTGTGGTGGTCTCGAATGCGAAATCTGTGAGACCGGGCGGGAAATGATAGGATTCGGACGTGTCTACAGGTGACAATTGACCAACGACCGCCAGGCGCTTGAGATTGGATGGGAGACTGGAGATGAATCTTCCGTTCACGTCGATGCAGCTCAAAATCCTGATTTCCTGTAGTGATGGCGACCAAACGAGTGGATCAGCATTAAGCGCAGTGAAGGTGACAGAGGTCAGGCTTGGAAGCGTTGCCAAATGGTTCAATTGTGTGGAGGTCGCTGTTGCAGCACTCAATACCACTGTCGCCAGGTGTGACAAAGCATAATGGGGTTGTTCCAGCAATGCACCCCAGATGAGTAGGCCGATGTGACCAGGAATCGAAATGGAAGAGAGTTGGAGCGGAATCCCGGTGAGCGTCACCACTGAGCCGGGGTAGTACGACCTGACGACGAAACATGTAAGAGAACTAGGGAGAGAGGTTTTGATGGGAGCGTGGGTCTGAAGGGCTCGCCAGAAGAGAGTGAGGCTGCGAACCGTCGAGGGAAGCAACGCGAGGCATTTCCAGCTCCAGCGTTGAACTCTTGCCGTGTAAGTCTCTAGATTGGGGAAGTAGAAGGAAAGATTTGCCCATTCTTGGCCACCAGAGCGAGGGACAGTCAGAAGTTCGCCAGTAAGCGAGAGAGAGCGAAGCGTGGGTAACTGCGGGAACGCTTCCGGGAGTACTGCACCCACCACCGAGGTCAAAGCAGCAGAATAGTGTAGAGAACTGTAGGTACGAAGCTTCAGAGTGTGAAGATGTCGGAACATGCAGATGACAAGAGGGAAACGCGGCAAGCACGACGACTCGGAGAAGATGAAGTGTTTCACAGCACCAAAGTGGATGAGTTGCCGATTCAAGGCCGAAGAACCACAGTTAAGGAGAAGCATAACATCGGATGCGGAGAGATAGGCCGATAGAAAGCAAAGAATGTCGTTGGGGAGGGCTGCAAGAGTGACGCCATGTTTGTTCTCCATTTACGAGCGTATTATGGAATCAGTGAAGGAAAAAGAACAAAGATGAAAACGAAAAGGACATGAGAGTGCTTCGTCCAAACACTTGCGAGATGAGAACAGGAGAAGGGTCAAACGGGGAGTGGGATAGTGGAGCCCTTCGACAGTTCCCTTTGTGCTTCGTTGTTGCCTACTGTCTCCATCTGACCCCTCGATTTGTACGCTGTCTGGTATCTAGCAGCCGTATTGTGGCACAAGGATGGGAAAATCAGTACCCCAAGACCAAAATTCGTTCAGGAGTAGTCCTGCCAAATTGCCCTCGCATCAGTCATCTCCTCCAGGTTCGTTTCTCTTTCCACCTTTTCCCCTCTCTCCATCTCCTTTCTCGCATGTGTTGCCTGTTTCTAACCTATTCACACTGCGCTTGTCTCGATTTGTGCGTTTTCCACCCGCCTCTCAAAACGTAGCCTCTCTCTGGTCTCGCGTGAAGTCAAATGGGTTTGCCATCTTCTCTTTGGTGTGCTTGGTATTGATTTGCGCTCGTTTGTACTATATTTCCGGTACGTCTGTTGCGCTTGCACGCCGTTTTCGCAGCTTTTTGGTGGTTCTCGCCCGCCTTGTCTTCCTCTGCTCTTTTCTCACTTCTCTCCTCATTTCTGACCACTCTGTACCGCTTTCCTGGTTTAGGTGATGTGTTGCCATTGCTTTTCGGTGGAGAGGTGGCAGACGACGCCGTAGTGAGCTTCAAATTCGATGATGATTTCGATTCGTTGACTGATGAGCGCAAAGCTGCTTATTTGGCCGAGATTGCGGCTGCTATGGGTGTGGATTCTGTAGATCTCAAGTCCTTCCGTCGTGGTTCAGTGATTGTAGACATCAATGTGGATAAGGAGACCGCCGAGCGCATGTTGCGCGAATCTCAAACTTTGGGCTCTTCCCTCGATGCTGAAGTGATTGTTTCTGCCAACCCGCCCTCTTCTTCCTCTTCTCATGCTTCTTCTTCGTCTTCGTATGCTTCTTCTTATGGCTCTACCCATGTGCGTAGCGGTGGAGCTTCCACCCATCGCGATGCTTCTTCTTCCAAGTCCAATCTCGCCTACTATGAAGATTCTGAATCTCTCAATGAAGCTACGATCGTTTTGCAGTCTGGAGATCATGTGGAGATCGATAGAGGTCTGTTTGCGCTCGCACAAGTGTCTGGCGTCGTTTTCCACGATTTGAACGCGAATGGCATTTACGACTCCCCCTCGATTGGTGGTACTGAAATGGGTGTAGAAGGCATCGTTATGAACTTTGTGAGGGAGAATGGTGAGGTTGTTGCTGAGATGAAGACGGACAAGAATGGTCAGTATAGGTTCAGCGAGAAGGAGCCCGGAAACTACTATGTTTCGATTCAACTATCATCTGGCTTTGTACTTTCACCGTTACCGGATCCAATGGTGCTGGCTGATTACCAGGCGAGGTCGAATTTGGGTCTTCGCTCTTCTGGATCCAGCTCGGTCTCCTCTGCCTCCTCCCTCTCTCGCAGCATTACCAAATCAGACTTTGAGCCTTCTAAGGCTGGAAACTCGAGTGTATTCGCTCTAAACTCTGGAAGCAAGGCAACAGAACTCAACGCTGCGATTTACCGCCCCGTGCAGATCCGTGGTTTCGCTTGGGAAGATGTTACTGGAGAGGGTGTGTTTAGAGGCAGATCCCATTATCATGGTAGTGGTGGAGATGACGTTACTGGCACCAACGAGGAGAATGGCGTGGGAAGTCCTTCTCAACTTCTTGGTCCTCTTGCGATGGCAGATTTGATCCTTCAAACCGATCCCGACCTTCCTATTGTCGCTACAGTATCTCTTATTGCAAATAGCCCGTTTGTATTCGATAACGTGATGCCTGGCACGTATAAGCTGAAGTATTCTCTCCCGAGCGATTTCTATTTCGTCCGTGCCTCGCTTGAGCAGCAATCGTTCACTATTGGATCTGGTCAGACGCGTAGTGTGGATATAGGTTACTATCGCCCAATTATAGTGGCAGGATCGATTTATGAAGACTTGAATGCGCTTGGCTTTGTGACCGGCAAAGAAACTGAGGCTCGTCGTCATATTCGTGGTGCCACCATCGAGCTGATCGCCGAAACGAGCGAAACTCGTGAGAACAACAAGTATCTGTCTGAACATCGCAAGGCCATCTCCAGCGCTGTGGTCACGAGCGCGAATGGAAATTTCCGGTTTGAAGGTTTCGCGCCAGGTGTGTATCACTTGCGATTCCAGCCTCCCTATGGGTACAAGAGATCAATGAGACTATCGCCTGTGGAACTTGCGAAGATCAGAGTAGAAGACCCGGAGGCAATGTCAAGCGACGCCGATCAAGATTCCGGAATCACCGCATCACACCTCATCACCAGCGGATCCACGTTCAAGAAACAAGACGGATCGGACATCACCGTATGCATGTACACCGTAGCAACCATTGGAGGGTACGTATGGAACGACGCAAACGCGGACGGCGTTTTCGACGAGGACGAACGCCCGCTGCCTGATGTTGAGGTCAGACTATCCAACGCAGATCACACATTCCATACGACGACATTCACCAACGAGAGAGGACACTACCTGTTCAAGAACTTGGAACCGGGAAGATACCTGCAACCCGTAGTCGTACCGCCTGCCAACCACCAACACTCAAACATCAGAATCAATTTCAAATACGTAGACTCGACTGACAGAAGACTATACGAATGAATGGATTTGAATGTAACTGAAGGGCGCATGAGACGCCGAACCCCCTCAAACAAAGACCAATCGGATACCGTTCTTTATTGAGTACACATGGGAGAGCTCATGGTGGAAGAGTATGGACAGTGCAAAGGAGACAGAGTTGAGGTGAGCGGGAAGAGTTGAGGAGGGGACTGGTCGTCTTCAAGAGACGACCCAAGTTCCTCGCTTCCAGAGAAGCAGGAAGTTTGCGAAACATCTCCTTGTTCATGTATATGCCAGTTCCATCTAGTGCCTTCGATATCACTGTTTCTCTTCGCCGTTTCCATTCCCACGTGGTCTGATGCCAATCAAATGTGCATGTGATCGTGGATTCGAATGTCTCATCTGTCATGGGCCTATTACGATGTTATGCGTTGGAATGTCACCCCTGAAGTAGAAAACGTTCAGAAAGGTACATATGAGAAGGAACTGTAGTAGAAAGGGAAATGGGGTTTGAAGAGCGGTACATTTGGGGGCCTCGAGTCGAATTTCTTCAAAACGTTGAGCAGCTGGGCGGCTTCGCCAGATCACAAAAGGAGGGTCGCGAAATTGGACGAAGACTGGCCCTACTTCCAGAAAAAGGCTAGCGACAGAATAGAAGCACTACAAGAGTACGTCAATAGGAGGAACGAAAAGCAATTGGAGTCCATAGAGAGGTACTACAGGCAAAAGACGTACGTTTGGAATCAACTCTAC
>Ga0307375_10006721_pt1 | contig 10601 bp, 11 predicted proteins | sample TR1MG_FD_202531 | JGI IMG/M metagenome (GOLD analysis project Ga0307375, IMG submission 202531) | Soil microbial communities from Risofladan, Vaasa, Finland - TR-1 | ecosystem: Environmental > Terrestrial > Soil > Coastal area > Acid sulfate soil | place: Finland: Risofladan, Vaasa | collected...
GTTCACGGCGAACCCGGTTGCGATCCTGGCTGCGACGCTCATCGGCGGCTTCGGCCGTGGGCAGGCGGGGTCGGCGGGACCATTCGCGCCCGCCGAGGGCGCGTGGCTGGCCGAGGCGGTGCAGCCCACGGACCGGGGCATGGCCTAAATGTTGACGACGATAGTAATGCCCACATTGGCTGGCCGAGGCGGTGCAGCCCACGGACCGGGGCATGGTATACAGCCTCAACGCCGGCCTTGGTTTCTTCGGCATGGCGCTCGGGGCGGCGATCGCCGCGGTCATTCCGCTTCTCCAGCACTGGTGGCCGGGCGCCCTCGCTTACCGGGCGCTGTTCGTCCTGTCGGCGCTGGGCGCTGTCGCGGTACTGCTTCTGCTGCTGGCCACACCGGGCGGGCGGGGCTCGAACGCCGCCCACGACGCGCCAGACACGGTGGCGAGACACCTCGAGCGACGCGCCCAGAACCGGGCCTTGTATCTGCTGATGTTCACCAATGCATTCAACGGCGTCGCCATCGGCCTGACCGCGCCCCTGATCGCCTACTGGTTCGACCTCAAATTCGGCGTCGGCCCCGGCGGCCTCGGGCCGTTCTTCGCCATCACCTTCATCCTGACCGGGCTCGCCGCCGTCGCGACCGGCGCGCTCACCCGGGCATTCGGTATCGTCCGCTCCGTGGTGGTCGGGCGCGGGCTCGGGCTCGGTCTGCTGCTGTTGCTTCCCGTGCTGCCCAGCTACGGACTCGCTGCCGCGGTCTATGCGCTTCGCTCGGCGGTGAGTCGCGGCACTGTCGGCGCGCGCCAGGCACTGGCCGTGAGCCTGGTCGACGACAGCCGGCGCGGGCTGGCGACCAGCCTCAATGCGGTGTCGATGATCCTGCCCGCCGCGGTGGGGCCGGTCCTGGCCGGCTTCATGTTGCAGGGCGGGCATCTCGAAATGCCGTTCTTCCTCGCCGCGGCCCTGCAGTTCGTCTATATGGTGCTTTATGTCCGCATCTTCAGCCGTTACGAGCCGCAGCGGACCGAATCGGATCAGCCCGGCCGCCGCACGATCTGACGCACGGCGGCCAGCCGGCTCAAAGGCCGAGATCGCTCGGGCCGGGGTGCTCGTCCTGCCGTTGAACCTATGACGGATCGCTGGCGCAGCCCGCTTGATGTGGTAACCGCCGCTTGACGGCTGTAACGCGACGCTATACACTCGAAGTGTGATCAAGACATTCCGCCACAAGGGGCTGCGGGCATTCTTCGAGAACGGTAGCCGGGCAGGGATTCAGCCGCACCATGCGCCGCGCCTGAAGCGGCAACTGTTGCGGCTTGATCTCGCCAAGTCCGCCGATGACATGAACGTGCCGGGATGGAAATTGCATTTGCTTACGACCGGGCATTGGTCCGTGTGGGTGAATGGCAACTGGCGTGTGACCTTCATCTTTGAGGGGACTGATGCCGTGTTGGTGGATTATCAGGACTATCACTAAGGAGGAACATTCGAAATGACGCGAATTTACAACCCGCCTCACCCAGGCGAAACCTTGCGCGAGGATGTATTGCCTGCGCTGGGGCTGACCGTGACCGATGCCGCCGCGCAATTGGGGGTAACCCGCGCGGCGCTGTCTCGCGTCCTCAACGGCCGCGCCGCTATCTCGCCGGAAATGGCGCTACGCCTGGAGGGGTGGCTAGGTGTGAAAAACGGCGGGCGAGCCGACCTGTGGATTGCGCAACAGGCTAGCTATGATCTGTGGCAGGCCCGAAAAGCTGGCGCACCGAAGGTAAAACGCGCCCCCACATTACCCGCCGCCTGACAGCTTCAGACGGCGGCCGGCAGGGTGTTGAGGTACCATGCTCGGGCCGCGTTTCCAGAGCCGGTAGAATGCGCGGGGTGAAGCCCGGGCAAATCGATCGCAGGCGCATGAATCCGCAGCAGCGCCGATACTCGGCGGCCGAGCTCGAGCTGCGCCGCGCCGCCTGCCCCAAGCCGACTTATCCGGAAGAGCTGCCGGTCAGCGCGCGGCGCGCCGACATCGCGCGCGCGATCGGCGAACACCAGGTGGTCATCGTCTGCGGCGAGACCGGCTCGGGCAAGACCACGCAGCTGCCCAAGATCCTGCTCGAACTCGGGCGCGGGGTGCAGGGGCTCATCGGCCACACCCAGCCGCGGCGCATCGCGGCGCGCGCGACCGCAGCGCGCATCGCGCAGGAGCTGAAAACCGAACTCGGCGGCGCGGTCGGCTACAAAATCCGCTTCAGCGACAAGATCAGCCCGCGCTCCTACATCAAGCTCATGACTGACGGCATCCTGCTGGCCGAGACCCAGGGCGACCGCGAGCTGCGCCAGTACGACGCGATCATCATCGACGAGGCGCACGAGCGCAGCCTCAACATCGATTTCCTGCTCGGCTACCTCAAACAGCTGTTGCCGCGGCGGCCCGACCTGAAACTGGTCGTAACTTCCGCAACCATAGACGCAGAGCGCTTCTCCAGGCATTTCGGCAATGCGCCGGTGATCGAGGTTTCGGGCCGGCTGTATCCGGTGGAGCAGCGCTACCGGCCGCCGGCGCAGGCGAAGACCGCTGGCGCGGCGGCGCCGCGGGAGGCGCAGGACCCGGTCGAGGCCATCGTCGACGCGGTGGACGAAGCGGCGCGCTGCGGTCCGGGCGACGTGCTGGTGTTCCTGCCAGGCGAGCGCGAGATCCGCGAGGCGGCCGAGGCCTTGCGCAAGCACCATCCGCCGCACACGGAAATCCTGCCGCTGTACGCGCGGTTGTCGGCCGCCGAGCAGGAGCGCGTATTCAAGCCGCACACGGGCAGGCGCATCGTGCTCGCGACCAACGTCGCCGAGACCTCGCTCACGGTGCCGGGCATACGCTATGTCGTCGACCCGGGCGAGGCGCGCATCAAGCGCTACAGCTTTCGCAACAAGGTCGAGCAGCTGCAGGTGGAGAAGATTTCGCAGGCGAGCGCGAACCAGCGCGCCGGGCGCTGCGGCCGCGTCGCGAGCGGCGTGTGCATCCGCCTGTACGCCGAGGACGATTTCAAGGGGCGCCCGGCCTACACCGAGCCCGAGTTGCTGCGCTCTTCGCTCGCCGGCGTGATCCTGCGCATGAAGTCGCTGCACCTGGGCGAGGTCGAGGATTTTCCGTTTCTCGATCCGCCGCTGCCGAAAGCGATCAGCGACGGTTACGGCCTGCTGGCCGAACTCGGTGCGGTGGATGACGCGAACGATCTGACCGAGACCGGCAGGCAGCTCGCGCGCCTGCCGCTCGATCCCTGCATCGCGCGCATGATCCTCGCGGCAAAGACCGAGGGCAGCCTCGCCGAGGTGCTGATCATCGCCTCGGCGCTGTCGCTGCAGGATCCGCGTGAGCGGCCGATGGAGCGCGCCGGCGCGGCCGATACGGCGCAGGCCAAGTTCGACGACGAGAAGTCCGATTTCCTCGCCTATCTCAAGCTGTGGAAGTTTTACCAGGAGGCGCTCGCGCACAAGAAGTCGAACCGCAAGCTCGCGGAACTGTGCCGCGACAATTTCCTCTCGTATAAGCGCATGCGCGAGTGGCGCGACATCCACAGCCAGCTGCATACCTTCGTCGCCGAGCTCGGCTGGAAAGTGTCGGAGAAGGAGGCGAGCTATGCGCAGATTCACCGCGCGCTGCTCGCCGGCCTCTTGGGCAACATCGGCTGCAAGTCCGAGGACAGCGAACACTATCTCGGCGCGCGCGGCATCAAGTTCCTGATCCACCCCGGCTCGGGCGTGGGCAAGAAGGCCGGGCGCTGGATCATGGCGGCCGAGATCACCGAGACCACGCGCCTGTACGCGCGCTGCGTCGCGCGCATCGAGCCGGAATGGCTGGAGAGCATAGGCGCGCATCTGATCCGGCGCCACCGCTACGAACCGCACTGGGAGAAAAAGCCCGCGCATGTCGCGGCGTTCGAGCGCGCGACGCTGTACGGCATCGTGCTCTACGCGGGACGGCGCATCCACTACGGGCCGCTCGACCCTACCGAGTCGCGGCGGATTTTCATCCGCCAGGCGCTGGTCGAGGGCGAGTACGAGACGCGCGCGCCGTTCTTCGCGCACAACCGCAAGCTGATCCGCGACATCGAGGCGCTCGAGCACAAATCGCGCCGCCCCGACGTACTCGTCGACGAAGAGCTGATCTACGCGTTCTACGACAGCCTCGTCCCCGCGGGGATCCACAACGGCGCAGCGTTCGAGCATTGGCGGCGCGAGGCGGAAGCCGGCAATCCGAAGCTGCTGTACCTGAAGCGCGAAGACCTGATGCGGCACGAAGCCGCGGGCATCACGACAGAGCTGTTTCCGCACCAGCTCGACATCGGCGGCCGCAGCTACGCGCTCGAATACCTGCACGACCCGGGCAATGCGCGCGACGGCGTCACGCTGACCGTGCCGCTGATCGCGCTGAATCAACTCGCGGAAAAGCGCTGCGACTGGCTGGTGCCGGGGCTCTTGAAGGAGAAGGTCGCGCTGCTGGCGAAGACGCTGCCGCAAAAAATCCGCCACAAGCTCGGGCCGCTGCCCGAGTTCGCCGAGGATTTCGTCGCCGCGTACGCGCAGTCGCGCGAGGATCTCGGGCTCGCCGAGGCCATCGCCCGCCACGCGCGCGAGGAGCTCGGCTTGGTGGTGCCGCTGGACGGTTTTCGTCCGGAGCTGTTGCCCGCGCATCTGTCGATGAATTTCCGCGTGGTGGACGAGCACGGCCGGCAGCTCGCGCTGGGCAGGAACCTCGCCGGCCTGCGCGCTGAACTCGGCGAGCAGGCGGGCGAGCAGTTCAGCGCGATCGCCCAGCCCAAGGCCGCGCTGTCGGGCATCACCAGCTGGAACTTCGGCGAGCTGCAGGAGATCATGGAAATCCGCCAGGGCGCGCAGACGCTGATCGGCTATCCGGCGCTGGTCGATCGCGGCGCGAGTGTGGACCTGGAAGTGCTCGATGCGCCGGGCAAGGCGCGGGCGCTGCATCGCGACGGCCTGCGGCGGCTGTTCATGCTGCAGCTGAAGGAGCAGACCAAATACCTGGAAAAGAACCTGCCCGGGCTGCGCGACATGGCGATGCAGTTCCTGCCCTTCGGCGATGCCGCATCGCTCAAGGACCAGCTGCTGCGCGTGACTTTCGAACGCGCGTGCATGGCCGAGCCCCTGCCCACGATGCAGGCGGAGTTCCTGCGGCGCTGCGAGGAAGGCAAGACGCGCCTGTCGCTGCTGGCCCAGGAAATCTCCCGCCTGGCGGGCAGCATACTCACCGAGTACCAGGCGCTGCAGAAGAAGCTGCAGGGCTTGAAGAATTTTCCGCAGGTGCAGCGCGAAATCGAGGAGCAGCTCGCGTATATGTTGCCGAAGAATTTCGTCGCGGCGACGGCCTGGGAGCGGCTGCAGCACTTCCCGCGCTATCTCAAGGCGATTGCGCTGCGCCTGGACAAGCTGCGCGCCGACCCCGCGCGCGATGTGCGTTTCGCCGCCGAATTCAATCCGCTATGGCAGGTGTGGCTGCGCGAAGACCTGAAGCAAAAGAAGCAGGGCGTAACCGACGCGCAGCTCGACCAGTTCCGCTGGCTGCTCGAGGAGCTGCGCGTGTCGCTCTACGCGCAGGAGCTGCGCACGCCGGTGCCGGTGTCGGTGAAGCGGCTGCAGAAAATGTGGCAAAGTATGCAACGATGAGCGAGAGAGAACCGATGCGGGAAACCTCCAGAAAACTTGTCATTCCGAGGGCAACGCCCGAGGAATCTGCTGTTCTCCGATCCAAAAGCAGATTCCTCGCCAAGAAGGGGGTGGGGCCCCTTCCCCCCACCTTGCTCGGAATGACAAGGTCGGCTTTATTGAATTGGAGATGCGCGCATGAATGAAATCAGCAAAGCGCTGCTGCGTGCATTCTTCAGCCTGCTGCATCCGCGCATGTTGCTGCTGATGCTGTGGCCGGTGGCGGTTGCGCTGGTGCTGTGGCTGGGATTGGCGTTCGCGTTCTGGTCGCAGGCGGCGGCCTGGCTGCAAGGGCAGTTCGCGCAATCTGCCGTCATCGAGTGGGCCATCACCGTCTGGCCGTTGACGCTGATCGCGACGCATCTTGCGTGGGTCCTGCTCGTGCTGCTGTTCGTTCCCGTGGTGCTGATCACGGCGGTGCTGATCATCGGCGTGTTCGCCATGCCGGCGATGGTGCGCCACGTGTCGGAGCGCACCTATCCGCAGCTCGAACGCCGGCAGGGTGGGACCTTTGCCGGCAGCGTGTGGAACAGCATGATGGCGCTTTTCTGGCTGGCGTTGCTCGCGCTGCTGTCGCTGCCGCTGTGGTTCTTCCCGCCGCTGTGGCCGCTGCTGCCCGTCCTGCTCTATGCCTACCTCAACCAGCGCGTGTTTCGCTACGACGCGTTGGCCGAGCACGCCACCGCCTGGGAAATGAAAACGCTCATCCGGAGTGACCGCGGAGAGCTGTTCCTGCTCGGCGCGGCGCTGGCGCTGTTCGGCATGATTCCTCTGCTCGGATTTTTCGCGCCGGTTTACGGCGGCCTCGCTTTCATCCACTATTGCCTGGCTCGCCTGGCGCAATTGCGCGACGAGCCGGTTGCGACCTAATAGTCCCTTATCAGTCAAGAGTTGACGGAAATGGCAAAGATTTTGATAAATGGCGAGGACGCGTGCGCGGGGGGATCAACGCCCCGAAGGAAGTCCCCTTGGGGGACAAGGGGGAATGCATCCCCCCTTGTTCGTGGGATAAGGGCTTTTTCCCCGCCGGAGGCACTTTGCTTGGTTCCGGCTAGTCCGGTTTAGGAACTTCGAAGGAGAAAACAGATGGCTTTCGGCGCCCTTATCATCGGCGATGAGCTCATGCGCGGCAAGCGCCAGGACAAGCATATGGCGCAGCTGATCGCGATTCTGCGCAGCCGCGGCCTCGCGCTAGCCTGGTGCGAATACCTGGGCGACGACCCCGAGCTGATCACCGCGACACTCAAGCGCACGCTCGCCGGCCCGGACATCGTGTTCAGCTTCGGCGGCATAGGCGCGACCCCCGACGACCATACGCGTGCCTGCGCCGCGGCGGCGATCGGCGTCGACCTCGTGCTGCATCCGGAGGCCGAAGCCGAAATCCGCGGCCGTTTTGGTGCCGACACCACGCCGAACCGCCTCAAAATGGGCGAGTTCCCGCGCGGCGCGGCCACCATTCCCAACGACTACAACCGCATTCGCGGCTTTTCCCTGGGCGAGCATCACTTCGTGCCGGGCTTTCCCATCATGGCCTGGCCCATGGTCGAGTGGGTGCTCGACAACCGCTACGCCCACCTGTTTCACCGGCGGCCGGAAACCGAGGCGTCGATCATGGTGTACGAATCGGCCGAGAGTACGCTCACGCCGCTGATGGAAGCGGTCGAGGCCAAGTACCGCGGGCTCAAGGTGTTCAGCCTGCCCAGCGTGGCCGAGGACGGGCGCCGCCGGCACATCGAACTGGGCGTGCGCGGCGCGCCGGAGGAGGTGCCTGCCGCGTTGGAAGAACTCAAGCGCGGCGTGGCTGAGACCGGGGGAAACTGGGAGGCGCACGGCGGGCTTCCTGCTGTGGATGCAGCCGAATCCTGAACCTGCGAGAAGCAGCCGTTTCCGCGAGCATGGACAGAAGGACGTGGGAAGTCTAATCTGCGCGCCTATGGGCTGTGCTTCCAAAGCCTGCCTGAAATGGAAGTCAAATGGAGCGAGGCTGATCGAGCCGATGAATTTTGCGTCGCCATCGCTGCTGCACGCAGCCTCCGCATGCATCTGGTCGATTGATTGGTCGACCGGATGCAGACAGTGAACAGAAAATACCAGAGCACGGGGACGGCATATGAGCAAAGCAGATTGGATGTTTCAGTTGCATGGGGACGCACGCGGAATCGAGCGTAAGCTTGGAGAGGGCATCAACACATCGATATTTCCGGGCGAGCATGTGATGCTCTCGCTTGTGCGCGTCGAGCCGAACGCCGTGGGCAGTATTCACAGTCACCCCGAAGAGCAATGGGGTGTGCTGCTCGAAGGGCGCTGCACGCGCATACAGGGTGGGGAAGAAGTGGAAGCAAGCGCCGGTGATTTCTGGCACACCCCGGGTGGCGTAAACCACGGCATACGCACCGGGAGCGATGGCGCGCTCGTATTGGATATATTCAGCCCACCTCGCGCCGAATACAAACAAAAAGGCCAGGGCTTCGGCAGAGCGATCGTGAAAGAAGATTGAGCCTGTCGCTTTTTGACCCTTGGTTTGACTTATCAGGACTCAAACGCCAGCCGGAACCGGCGCGACCGTTTGCTCCGGGTCGAAGACACCCTCAACCATACAAGCAGGCGCTCCCGATCGTCCGATTGCGGAATAGGGCGGCTGACCTCGACGCAAGCGGCGCGGCCTGTCAAACTTCCCGGCCATGAATACCGAGAAAGCTACGCAGAGCGAATTGAAACAGGGCGTCCGAGCAAGTACACCCGAGGACGTGCCGGCGATTGCCGCGATTTACGCCCACCATGTGCTGCACGGCCTGGCGAGTTTCGAGCTTTCGCCGCCCGATGTGAATGAAATGGCGCGGCGGCGCGCGGAGGTGCTGGCGCGCGGCCTGCCCCATTTGGTGGCGGAGGTGGGCGGGCAGCTTTCCGGCTACGCGTACGCCGCGCCCTACCGCGCGCGCCCGGCCTACCGCTATACGCTGGAGGATTCGGTTTACATCCGCCCCGACTGCATCGGCAGAGGCATAGGGCGGGTCCTGTTGCAGGCCCTGATCGAAGCCTGCGCGGGCGCCGGCTACCGTCAACTCGTCGCCGTGATCGGCGACAGCGGCAATGCGGGTTCCATCGGTCTTCATGCTGCCTGCGGTTTCGTGCGCACCGGCCTGCTCCCGGGCGTCGGATTCAAATTCGGGCGCTGGGTGGACTCGGTGCTGATGCAGAAAGCGCTGGGTGAAGGCGACCGGACTTTGCCGGAGGAAGGATCACGCCAATTTTAAGAGTCGCCAAATTGAGCGATAGGTCATTGCAGGCGCATCCTGGAGGATTGCGGCAAACGGGACGGGCCGATAGTCGCAGGTGCGTCGCCAGGCGTTCGCCGTCTACAGACGGGCAGGGCGCCAGTTGCACTATGGGATAATGCCGGACAATTCAACCAGACTGACGGAGGCCGTTTCCTGTGAATGCAATAGCAAAATTGGTTTTTATTGGCGTATCCGCCGTCATGCTGCTTTCGCTGTCGGCGTGCGCACCCAAGGTCGGCAGCGACAAGTGGTGCGCCAACATGAAGGCGAAACCCAAGGGCGACTGGACCGCGAACGAAGCCGCGGACTACGCGAAGGACTGCATTTTCAAGTAAGCGACGGCTGCTAGATTTTTGGTTCGTCGCGCTGCGGGTGCTGCCTGACAATCCGCTTCATTCTTTCGTCGCGGGCGATGCTGCGGCCGCCGCTTTGCTGAAGCTCCGGTTCCGGCGCTTCGCTTGAGCCCCTATCGCGCCGCCCGGAAATAATGCTGTCGACATGAGCCTCGGCCGCCAGCCAGTCGTCCAGGTCGCGCCCATGAATAAATCCGCGCCGCGCGAAACGCGCATACGCAACCTCCTCGATCAGGCGTTGGCGCTCTTCGACGTTGATCGGGGACGGTTCGCTTGATGATGTGCCCATGCTCCGCTCCTTCCTTGCTGCAGTCAAAGTACCGGACTGCGCGCTGGCTCTCGACGAGCATGTTTGCCGCCGCCAGTCCCTGGCCCTCCGTGCGACGTCGCTTGCCCGCGTAAGCGATCGAGCCCAGTATGGACGGGCGCTGTTTCGCTATGTTGACCAAAATCACAGTGCGCGGCCTTAGCTGCCTTTGATAAAGCTCAATTGCGCAATGGTTTGCTCCACTAGCATGTACAGGCGGACTGGCTGGCGCCGAGGACTTGAACGCGAAAGCCTGAGGTGGCGGCAAACGGCGGCGACCGGAAAGCCGGTTCATGGAATCGGCGGGCGTCACCGCTCGCGCCAGTCAGGTCCCGAAAGCGTCATGCCGCAATGACTGGGGAAGCCCATGGAGATCCGCGTCGAATGCTATGCCGGCTACCGCAGCGAAGAGGAGCCGCGCGCGTTCTGGCTCGGCGAGCGGCGGCTGAGCGTTATGGAGTTGCTTGACCGCTGGCTTGCACCGGCATCCCGCTGCTTCAAGGTCAAAGCAAGTGATGGTGATCTATACATTCTGCGTTACGACGAGGTGCGCGGCATATGGGAGCTCGGCGCATACACGCGAGCGCAGGCCGCCGGCCCGAGCTGCTTAGCCCCGGCGCGAGGCGGCGCGCCGGGGAAATATCTGCATTGAGGGAGCCGGCAATCGATGACGGGCGCCGACCGCGTCGCGCCCCCCCGTAAGCGCCGGCAACAGACGTTGCGCACCTGCCCAGGCAGGCAGGTGAGATTGGGACAGGGGCTGACTCGCAAACGAGCGTCTGCCCCCCTACACATTCGGCCAGTTCCGGGGGGCGCTTCGGTGATTTTGAAACAGCCCCCGAACTGAGCGGCAAGCTATTTGATGGTGAGCTTCTTCGTTTCGGTGCCGGCTTTTTTCGGCAGGGTCAGCTTGAGCACGCCATCGCTATACTCGGCTTGCGCTTTGGTATCGTCGATGTCG
>Ga0307375_10006724_pt1 | contig 10598 bp, 12 predicted proteins | sample TR1MG_FD_202531 | JGI IMG/M metagenome (GOLD analysis project Ga0307375, IMG submission 202531) | Soil microbial communities from Risofladan, Vaasa, Finland - TR-1 | ecosystem: Environmental > Terrestrial > Soil > Coastal area > Acid sulfate soil | place: Finland: Risofladan, Vaasa | collected...
CCATCAACCGGATCGCCTCAAGCGTCTTGCGGTCCAAAGTTCTACCGTCTCGTTTCATGCACAATGAGACAGCAGTATCCTTCAAATGTTCCACGTTTGTCGTCTTATTTATCGACTAGTGAGTAATACCCGTACCAATGGCGATCTTGCGGTACATGTCTACGTCGTCCTTCACCACGGCGGCGAACTTTTCGGCCGATATATCCCGCCAATCGGCAGTGCGTTTCGTGAGTACCCACATCTTGCCAATTATGGGAATTGTACGTACAGTACGTACATTGTGTCACCGGCTCAATTTGCTTGTCAACGCGGCTTTTGTCGACACGCGGCTTTTGTCGATAACGATTCCCGGTAAGGCGCGAACAATCGAAGAGAGAACACGACAATGTTGCAACGTTTTGTTTCGTTTGCGCGGCGCGCGATCGCTCTGGCACTGGACTAGCGCGGTCGCCGATGTTGTCGTGGTCGCTTATAGCTACCGGGATGCGATGGATGTGCTCGTCACCGAAATCCGACACGAGGGAGGCAACGCGCTGGGCGAGATTTCGGACATCTCCGCGCACAACGAGGTGACCGCTGTCTGAGTGGACTCGTTATTTGCAGGCCAACCACAGTTATTATCAAAAGCTACGCGAATTGAATATTTCAGCGGAATTCATTGAGCTACCTGAAATGGAAATTACCGGCAATAGCCATATGCTAATTATGGATCGAAACAACATGCAGATTGCGGCGTTGATTGAAGACTGGCTCTATCGTCAAATCACCTAGGTAGGGTTCATGGAGAATTTTGCACAGACTTAGTTCGATTTGGTTGGTCCGCCAAGTGCTAAGGCAGAACCGGCGAACCAAGGTGAAACCAATTTCATGCGGCCAGCTAAAAACTCATCTCAAAGGAGAGGATACTTCCCCTAAGGTTCGCCTAAATCGGGGATCATTTGGTAAATTTGAAATGCCCCCTAAGTAGATTTGCAGAAAGAGACTGGCTTCGCAACGTGGTTGGTCAGACGTGCGTGCAACGCGCGCTGCCTGGCGCGAACAATCCAAGAAAGGACAGGACAATGATGCAGCGTTTCGTTTCGTTTTCTGGTCGCACAGCGATCGTCACCGGCTCCGGCCGCAATATCGGGCGCGCCATCGCCTTGGCGCTGGCCGAAGGCGGCGCCAACGTCGTGGTCAACGGGCACAGCGACCGGGAGGCGGTCGATGCGGTCGTAGCGGAGATCCGCCGCGGCGGAGGCAAAGCGCTTGGCCTGATGGCGGACATTTCTTCGCACGACGAGGTAGCCGGGCTGGTGGAGAAGACCGTGGCCGAGTTCGGCTCGGTCGATATCGCCATCTCGAATGTCGGCCTGCGCCGCAAGCAGCCGTTTCTCGATATTTCGCTCGAAGACTGGCACACGGTGCTCGATACGAATCTCTCGCCCGCCTTTTTTCTGGCGCGCAACGCGATCCCGCACATGCAGAAGCGCAAGTGGGGCCGGATCGTCCACATTTCCGGATTCGACGGATTCTGGGGCCAGGTGACCGAGCGCGCCCACAACATCACCGCCAAAGCGGGACTGCACGGCCTGGCGAAAGCGCTGGCGCGCGAATTCGGCCCGGACGGTATCACTGCCAATTCGGTCGTGCCCGGGGCCATCGACACGGTGCGGGACTGGACCCAATACGCGCATCAGGACAGGGAGCGCATACGCAGCGAAATCCCCTGCGGCCGGTTTGGAAAAACCGATGAGGTCGCTGCGGCCTGCGTGTTTCTGTGCGCCGAGACGGGTGCTTTCGTCTCCGGCCAGGCGATACACGTGAACGGCGGACACTACATGTTCTAGCCGATCTTTCCCGATGAAACCGAATACCGAAGCCCCGCGCTACCGCCAGCTCGCCGACACGCTGATCCGCGACATCGATGCGGGGAAGTATCGGGTCGGCACGCTGTTGCCGCCCGAACTCGAGCTGTCCGCGCGCTACGGCGTGTCGCGCCACACCGTGCGCGAAGCTTTCCGCCGCCTGGCCGACATGGGACTAATCTCGCGCCACCAGGGCATAGGCACACGAGTGAAGGCCAAGAGCGTCGAACAGCGCTACCTCGCATCGCTGTCCACGCTTTCGGACCTGTTCCAGTATACGAAGCGCACGCGCCTGAAAGTACTCGCCGAGCATCAAGTGAAGGCCGGCGCGCAGCTCGCGGCCATGCTGCACTGCAAGCGCGGACAGGTTTGGCTCGAGTTCGAGACCTGCCGCTACCCGATAGGCGAGGTGACGCCGATTTCCTATACGCAGATCTATGTCTACCCGGCTCATACGGCAATTCGCGATCACCTGGGGAAGCGCGGTGTCTGGGTCTATGGGCTCGTCGAGCGCTATTACGGCGAGCGCATCGTCGAAGTGCAGCAGGAAATCGGCGCAGTCTCCATCGTGCCGCGCATCGCCGCGATCCTTGGCGTGAAGCCTCGCGCTGCCGGTTTGCAGGTGCTGCGCTATTACGTGGGCCGCGGCAAACGCCTGCTGTCAGTGTCGATGAACATCTACCCGGAAAACCGCTTCAAGCTCTCCACGCGATGGCAGCTGGAGTGGGAACAGGACTAGCGTCTGTTGGCGCCCAAAGAACTCGGGTTAGGCGGTGCTCGAGCGAAAAATCAAACCACCAAAACCTTCTGCGGTCTCAGCGCGGCGACTATCGCAGGCCCCAGCAAGCTAGTTTCCAATGGCCGACCGGTTGAGGGGGGCGAAGTTCCGCCGCGTCACTCAACGCTGCGGTCGTACGGTTTCGGCGCCCAGCAGGCGCAGCAACGCTTCGGCGATCTCCTCCGATAGCTGCTCTGGAGATTTCCGGCCTTCCGGGCGATACCACCTGTGCAGGAAGCCGAGCGCGCCAAACGCCAGCCGCAACCCGAGTTCCCAAGTGCCGGCCGGCAGCTGCCCAGCCGCAGCTGCCTCGGCGGCAACGCGACGAAACAGTCCGATGTGATAGGCACGCGTTTCGGTCAGACTTTCCTGCAGCACGGGCTCCGTTAGCTGGATCGTGATTGTCAGCGGGATGTACTGAGGGTAGTAGTCGCGCAACTGCGACAGCACCTGCTGCCGGAACAGTGCGCGCAGCCGATCGATCGCCGGCGCGTTGTTCGCCACGATTGCATCCAGCTGCTTGAACACTTCGGAGCTGAGCGCGGCCACGCACTGCGCATACAGATCTTCCTTAGTTGGAAAGTAGTGATAGATACTGGGGCCGCGCATATCCAGGCGCGCGCCAATCAGCTCCAGGTTCGCGTCACGGTAGCCCTTTTCGGCGAACACTTGTGTCGCGGCGTCGAGGATGCGCTGCATACGCTCGGTGCGCTTGCGTTCGGTTCGACCCGGCCCTTCGGTTGTCGTGGCGACAGGACGGCCCCTCCTCGCCACCCGCTTTTTCGCGGGTGCACCTAGCGATGACTGCTTGGCATTCGAACGAGCTCGGACGGTGGCACTGCGCGTGGTGGCTCTTGATCGCATTGATTTATCCGTGTGCCTCGGCGGTGGCAGCCCCCCACCGAGTCGGTAGTTTGTAGGTCACTGGAACCCTTTCAAGCGGGGACAGCCAGCCCGCTCGCGCGCCCGCAGTTCGCCGCGCCGGACTTTACCGCTTTCGGTCTTCGGCAACGCCTCCACGAACTCGATCTTGCGAGGGTACATATACGGCGCCGTCTCGTTCTTGACGAAGCGCTGGATGCTGTCGATAAGCTCGTCAGAGGGCTCGAAGCCCTCGCGGAGCACAATAACTGCCTTCACGACCTCGCCGCGCAACTCGTCGCTGCTCGCGATCACCGCACACTCGGCAACGGCTGCGTGTCGCAGCACCGCCATCTCGACGTCGCTCGGTCCGATTCGGTAGCCGGCTGAGTTGATGATATCGTCCGCACGTTCGACGAACCAGAAGTAGCCGTCCCGGTCGCGGTATCCGAGGTCGCCCGTGACGAACCAGCCGCTTCGGTAGCTCGCCGCCGTCTTGTCGGGTTGCCACCAGTAGCCGACCATCAGACTGGGGCACTGAGCGTGGATCGCAAGTACGCCCGTGACACCCTCGTCCGCCTCGCGGCCGCTCTCGTCGAGCACCGTCATGCGGTAACCGGGGAGCGGCTTGCCGGTGGAGCCCCTGCGCACCGGCAGTGACTTCATGTTGGCACACGATATCAGTGTCTCTGTCTGCCCGTAGCCCTCATAGGGCATCACGCCCGTGGCCATGTGCCAGCGCTCGAGCAACTCTGGATTCACCCTCTCGCCGCCAGTGACGACATGGCGCAGGTGCGAGAGGTCATAGCGTGCCAAGTCCTGCGTCAGCATCATGCGCAGCTCGGTCGGCACCGCGGCAAGAATCGAAACGCGATGCCGCGCCAGAAGGCTGAGGCGGTGCTCGGGGTCGAAAGGTCCGTCGTACATTACCGCACAGGCACCGCGGCTCCACGGGCCGAAAAGCACCGCAGTGCCAGCGAATGCCCAGCCGGTTCCCGACGAGCAGCTGATGATGTCATCCGCGTCGAGATCCAACCAGTGCTCGGCTTGCACGCGCCACGCGTAGAGCGCCCGCTGCGAGAGCAACACGCCCTTCGGTCGACCAGTTGTACCAGACGAGTAGTACATAATCGCCGGTGTGTCCACGCCGCGGCGCGCCGTAACGTATCGCGCCGTCTGCACCTGCAGCGTCGACCAGAAGTCGACCGCCCCTCCCCTGCTGCTGCCGACGCAAATTACAGTCTCCAGTTCCGGACACTGGGCCCGGATGGTCTCGATTTTTTCGAGGTTTGGCGCGTTCACGATCACCGCGCGCGCATTCGCATCACTAAGTCGGTACAGAATGTCCGTCGGCCGCAGCAGGTCCGGGCACGGCACCACGACAGCGCCGAGTCGCAGTGCCGCGACCACTGAAAGCTGCCATTCTGGAATGCGCGGCAGTACCGTAGCAATCCGGTCGCCTTCGCCGATGCCGAGTGCGGCCAGCACATGTGCCAATTGCTGGCTCAAGCGGCTGATCTCGCCGAAGTTAAAGTGCCGCTGACCACCATCGCGATCTTCGCAGATCAGTGCCAGCTTGTCGTTGGCGGCCCAGTAGTCAACGACGTCGGTCGCAAAGTTGAATTCCGGTGGAATGTTCCATTTGAACGATCGGACGAGCTGCTCATACTCCACCGTATGCACCCCCTGTTGTGCCGCCCGCTTCACCAAGCAGCTTCCAGCAGTTCCAGAATTTCGCCCGCACTGCGCGCGACCCGCGGATTGGACGCGATATGCGGCAAACCCATTGCGCACTCCGCGATCGCGGCTAGGTCCTCGTGAGCGACGCCGCCCAACTCGCGGAGTCGCTGCGGCAGTCCGAGCTCGCCGACCAGATCGCGCACCGCAATGGCCGCCTGCCCAGCCGCGGCGGCGTCGTCCTGACCGATGGCAATGCGCCCGCTTGCCCGCGCGATCAGCGCCTGCGGTGTCGTCGTAACCTCGATGTTCCATGTCATCACGGCGGCCAACGTGGCGCACGAGCACAGGCCGTGCGGCACGCCATAGCTGCCACCAAGTACATAGCCGAGGCCGTGGCTGAGACCGGTGCCCGCACGCACGGCGGCCCACGTCGCGTGCCAAGTCGCGATTTGCGTCGTCAAGCGTGCCTGCAAGTCCGCCCCATCGACATGGCTGCGCGGCAGCGCGTCGAACAACAGGCTGACAGCACGCAGTGCCAGAGTTTCGGTCAGCGGACTCGCGCCTCGGCCGTAGAGCGCCTCAACGGCGTGGTCGAGCGCGCGCACGGCACTCGACAACCACAGTGCTGGCGGCGTTGTCAGCGTGGCGGTTGGATCGAGAATTACGACACCGGGGACCAATGCCTCGTCGAGGATGAGCCGCTTGCGCGGCGGCTTGCATTCGCTTAGGCCGAGCACACCGGTGAATTCCGCACCCGACGAAGTCGTCGGCACCGCCAGATGCGGCATGCGACACGAGATGGACACGCGCCGGCTCGCTTCGGTGCTATCGGCAAACCAAGGCTCTAACGCGTCGGCGTCGGCCAGATCAGCGCCCAGCATCAGCGCGACGCCCTTCGAGACGTCGATTGCGCTGCCGCCGCCGCAGCTGACCAAGCCGTCCACTCCGAGGTACCGCGCTAGCCGCGCGCCGTTGATTAGGTTGTCGATCGGCGCGTGCGGCTGCACGCTGTCGAATACGCCAGCGCATGCCGCGCCGAGTGCATGCCGAACGCGGTCGACTTGTGGCGTGCGGGACGCGACACTCGGACTGGTGATGATCAGCAGCCGCCTCGCCCCTGTCCGTTGCGCTTCGTCGCCGAGATCAGAAAGCCGGCCTGCGCCGCTCAGGACGCGCTGCGGTGCGTGTGGAACATAGATGCCATCGGCGTACACCGCGTACGGCACCATCGCAGCGCTAGTCCTGGTAGCTGCGCGGAGCCCGGATTCCGAGCAGTTCGCGCGCCTGCGCCGGGGTCGCGATCGGGCGGCCCAGTTCCTTGGCGATCCGCACCACACGTTCCACCGACTGCGCGCTGCTCTCTAGCAGCTTGCCGCGAGAGTAGTAAATGTTGTTTTCCATCCCCACTACAACGTTGAGGCCGAGAATGATGCCCATCGTCACCATTGGCAACTCGTGGCGCCCGATTACCGAGACGCTGAGCACGGTGCCGGCCGGCGCCAGACTGAGATGGTGCAGTAGGTTCGCAGGCGTCGGAAAATCGCCGCCCTGACCGCCGAGAAGGATCTGCCCGACGTACGGCGGCTCGAGCAGCTTCTTCGACACCAGGTGCTGGAAGTTGCTCCACTGGCCACTATGGAAGATCGCGCATTCCGGACGGATACCACGCGCCGTCATCCGTCGCGCCTTTTCCTCCAGCTCGCCCATCGACACCGCGACCACGTCGTCAAGCACTACGTCCTGATCGCGTCCGCTGAGTGGCGCCGCGCGCTTCTTGAGAGTCAACGCGAAGGCGATCGGCCCCATGTCGATATCGCCCATGTCGGGGTCGGCCTCGATCGGCCGCATGCGCTGCTCCGGCTCTGCCAGATTGACGCCGCCCCCCCCTGAGATGCTGATAATCAGTTCCGGGCAGCGCTCGCGGATAAGGCGAAAGGCCTTGCGATACAGCGCAACGCTCTCGCTCGCCAGCGTGTGTCCGCTTGCGGGGTCGCGAACGTGGATATGGCATACCGATGCGCCCGCCTGATAGCAGCGCCGCGCTTCCTCGGCCTGCTCCTCAATCGTCTCCGGGAGGTTCGGGATAATCTCCTTGCCCTGAAAACCGCCGGTGATTGCCGCAGTAATGACTAGCGGGTCCATCTTTCCACCTTGACGCCGCAGGTATTCATAGGGGTCGCTGTATTGCCATGACATTGCTTACTCTCCTCTTTTGGGTGTTGTTCGTCGTGGTCGTCTACCAGGCGGTCCATCCGCCGTCGACGACGATCGTTGAGCCCGTCTGGAAACTGCTCGCGTCGGACGCGAGGTACACCACAGCGCCGACCATTTCCTCGGGATCCGCCATTCGCCGCAGCGGCGTACGGTTGCGCACGTAGGTTCTGACGCTCTCGCTGCCATGGCTTTGCGCAGTCAAATCGGACGCCACGTAGCCCGGAGCCACCGCATTGACCCGAATTCCGTGTTTGGCCCACTCTACCGCTAGCGTCCGCGTCAGCGACTCGATGCCGGCCTTAGCAGCGGCGTACACGGCGGCTCGAGGCGCCGCGATCCTAGCGACCATCGACGAAATGTTGACGATACTGCCGCCGCCACTAGCCATCATCCGGCGCGCGGCGCTGATCGTCAGGAAGAAGCTGCCCTTCAGGTTGACTTGGACCAGATCATCGAACTCCTGCGGCGTCACCTCCTCCGCGCGCTTCAGTTCGGAGCCCATTGCGGCGTTGTTCACCAGCACGTCAAGGCGCCCCATCCGGTTTATCGCCTCGGCGACCACGCCATCGAGAGCGGCACTGTCCGCGAGGTCGGTCGCGATCGCGCACGCTCGCCGTCCCATTCGGCGCGCCTCGTCAACGACCGCCTCGAGCGTTGATGGCGTGCGACCGACGACCACGAGGTCCGCCCCGTGTTGCGCTAGGCCGACGGCAAGGCTGCGGCCGATGCCGCGGCCGCCGCCGCTCACGAGGGCGATCTTGCCACCAAGGTCGAATCGGGTTGCCATATTGCCCTCCTCAGTCGCCACTGTATCGTTGCGCCGCGCGCTCAGCAGCCGGCGATAACCGGCCTCCGCCGCTCTTGAAAGGCATGCAGCCCTTCGGCATGGTCGGTGTGCACCAAAGCGCAGCGGCACTGTTGGCTTCGCAATCGAGCACCTCAGTCAGCGCGATAGTCAGTGCCGCCGTGCGCTGGTGCGGCGATGCACCGTCGGTGACTTCGCTGACTAGGCACATTTGCAGTGCGCGCTCGGCAGAGAGGGGATGCCTCAGAAACAACATTTCGCGCGCCCGCCTGGAGTCGATGGCACATATCGGAGCATCAGTCAGCATGTTTTGCGAGGCTCCGGCCGACTATCACGCGCTGGATCTGGTTCGTGCCGTCGACGATTTGCCAGATCTTCGCGTCACGCATCAGGCGCTCGACGGGGTAGTCCTGCATGTACCCGGCTCCGCCAAAGACCTGAATTGCATCGGTTGTTGTCTGCATCGCATAGTCGGTCGCGGTGTACTTTGCCATCGCGACTTCGCGGCTACTGTCGAGCCCCGCGTCGACCTTGCTTGCGGCATGGTAGGTCGCCAGCCGGCTAAGGTGCAATCGGGTCGCCATCTCGACCACCATGAATTGCACCGCTTGGAAGTCATAGATGCTGTGCCCGAACTGCTCGCGTTCGCGCGCGTACTTCAGCGATTCGTCGAGCGCCGTCTGCGACAGGCCGATCGCTGCCGCCGCGGCGCCCAAGCGCGCGGTATTGAGGCTTTTCTCAACCACCGCGAACCCCGTGCCGCGTAGGCCGAGCAGCGAGGTTGCCGGCACGCGACAGTTCTCGAAAAGCACCTCGCTAGTTGGACTGGCGAGCAAGCCCATCTTCTTCTCGATGCGACCGATACGCAGGCCCTGTGTGTTGGCGGGCACCAGCAGCAGACTAATGCCGTGGTGACGCGGAGCCTCCTCAGTGCGAGCTGCAACGATATAGAGGTCCGCCTTGCCGCCGTTCGAGATAAATATCTTGTGGCCATTAAGAACCCATTCGCCACCTTCGAGCCGCGCGCTTGTCCGCAGCGACGCGAGATCCGAGCCGGCCTGCGGTTCGGTCAGGCACGCGCCAAGTAGCAACTCGGCATTACTGAGCTTCTCGAGGTAGTTGCCGCGTTGCGCACCGGATGCCGCCGCGGCGAACGCCTGCAGCATACAGCTGTGACCCTGGAACAGCACGCCGAGCGACGCCGACACGCGGCAAATTTCTTCCATCACTAGCACAAAGGCACGCGCACCCAAGCCCATGCCACCTTCAGACTCGGGCAGTAGAACCTTAAACAGCCCAAGCGCCCCCATTTCGCGAAAGACTTCCCAGGTGAACTCGCCGCGTTGCTCCATCTCGATGGCCACTGGTTGCAGCGCTGACTCAGCAAAGTGACGCACCGCTTCCTTCAAGGCCAACTCGGTGTCCGTCAACCCGTACGCGTAGTCGTACACGTCACCTCCTATTCGTAATGAGCATTGCATATTCGCATGACATCAAATGGGCATTTCGGCCTGCTTGCGGAATGCCATGAACATCGCAGATCGACATTGCACCGATTTGAGCCGTCACGTGACGTCGCTTCTGGCTTCGCCGATCGTGCTCACATACGGGGTGGGCAACTCGCGCCGCCCGGCGCAATCGAGCAGAACCTCGATCGCATTTAAAGAGCTGGAGATTTTCAACCCCGGTCCGCCCATCGTACATTCGTGGTCATGGCGCATCCTCGAAGCAATAGTGCTTCGAATGACGGCTACGGTGACGAATCGGTTGTCAGCCATTCAGGCAATTCTGAGAATTTTATCTATCGTATGTTAGATTTTATAGACTACACTAGAAATAAGTCAAACGTTATTCTGAAAAGTGTTACTCTGAAAAGTATTGCGGGCAAATAAGACCGTGTGGTCCTGTTGGAAGCCGTTCAGGCAAAGCTCGCGCGGGAACGCGGCACCCGTTACTGAGCCAGTAGCTCGACCTTGTTGTGGACAATGTGACGCTATCGCCTCGACGGCAACCTAGCACTCTGCGCCGGGCCAGCGCCGGTGACTAGAATGGCGCTCCGCTGGCGGCCCATCTGCAGTAGGGACGGGTTAGCTAGCCTAAGCTACCGCAGGCGATCTCCAGAATATCGCCCTGCAGATTGGCGGGAAGCCGTTGCGCGAGGTCCGCCGCAAAGTCATCGAAAAAGGCGGGACCCAGGCAACTATCTTAGTACTCAGGAATGGATGCGACTGAACCTGCCGTTCCTTCGACCATTCCATCCCTTACTGGCGGTTAACCACGCTGCTCTTACACCGCAAGAATATGGACGCTGGCCGCCCCGGATTCCAAACCGGTAGCCGATCCACCCAGCATTTGCGCCAGACCTACCTTTGCCCTCCTTACTTGGCGCTCGCCCGCCTGGCCGCGCAGTTGC
>Ga0307375_10006726_pt1 | contig 10597 bp, 14 predicted proteins | sample TR1MG_FD_202531 | JGI IMG/M metagenome (GOLD analysis project Ga0307375, IMG submission 202531) | Soil microbial communities from Risofladan, Vaasa, Finland - TR-1 | ecosystem: Environmental > Terrestrial > Soil > Coastal area > Acid sulfate soil | place: Finland: Risofladan, Vaasa | collected...
CCCTTTTACAGCCATTTCACTCAGGATATACCACCATTAACCTTTTGTCAAGAAGACAATGGCGTTTTTGGTCTAATCCTAGTTACAAGTCTAGTTAGGACTGTACTCTACTCTCCACAAAAACGAAAGGGGTGGGTTTGTAAGTCCCACCCCCCGTTTGTTTGTCGTGACGGTTTCTTAGCGCCACTTGTCGATTAAGACATCGTTACGTGCAAGTCGACCGTAACCACTACCACCCCATCCCCAACCGTCACCGTCTCCACCCGCAACTATAATCTTAATTAGCTCTGGGCTTACAACGATGGGTACTTGGGCATCATCAGGGGCAGCGAGATGGTCTGGGTTTATCATCCTTGTACCCGGTGGATTTTTCTTTGCTGTCGGCTCACTGCTATAAAACCAGTAAGTAGAACGCCACTCACCAGCGGTGTAAGTAACGTTGTCCCACAGGTAGTCTTGAAGCTGCTGCATGGTCTCAAACCCATACTCATCATGCCACTTCTTGGCAGTATCCGGAGTGAAGAAGAGCATACAGCTAGTCATGTTCTTCTTATGGGTCTTGAGAGCAGCCACAGCGTGCTCTGGGTCGCTAACCTGAAGCTCCCGAAGGTCTTGTGCAATCATTACTTCTGCGGTATTGTATGGAGTTATCCAGGCACATCCAACAAAACCTATAAGAATACTCTGGTCAGCATTGTAGCCTTGGTCTACATTCAATCCCTCCCAAGGGCTATCTGGGCTGTCGGCAAAGGTAAGACCCCATAGGAAATTACCGAAGCGTCCATTGGAGGTAACTCCAATTACCGTACCTGCCAGGTTGATACCTATCAAGATGGCAGCCCGTTCCAGAGCCATATTTGCTGGGTTGCCTGGAGTAAGATAGGACATTCCAGAGTTCATGCCTATCTCTTTGGCAATTGGCCCGCTTACAACGAAAAAGTGTCCCTGTGAGGAGTCACTAGCAGCGCCTTGACAACCCCCAAACTCCGCCATTGCTAACACTATCGGGAAGTACTCGGGCTTGCACCCTGCCATCACCGCATTGACAGCTACCTTCTCCACTGTAGCCGTTGCTACCAGTACATCTCCTCTGTGGGACCTAATCTCAATTACCTCATCGGGGGAATGGCTGGTTCCGGTGAGCATCCTGGCAACCTTTTCCTCGGTGGGCGGTACTACCGGGAGCCCATCGGTCATCAGTCCAATAGGTGCTACATAGCGAAAGCGACTAAGGTCGCCCTCAAAGTATGACTGGATTTCGTCGTAATTTCCTGTTAGGGCAATTCTTGGTGGAGCTGGCGGCGCAAAGGTTCCTGACCACTTCTCCTCCGCAGTTGCAGGTCTTGTCAGGGCGTCGATAAATTCAGGTATGAACTCCTTGAGGCTTGTGGCAGCAGTATCGGGAGTTGTAAGCACCTGGCGGCAGGCTGGCACTCCGTTCTTTAGAAACGCATCTTCTGCAAGGGCTACAATATCTGGGAAGTTCCAGGTATCCAGTACACACGGGATACCGAGCTTTTCAGTTCCAGCGCAAACTACGCCGTCCTGAAGAGCGGAACCCCCTCAGTAGTTATGGCCGAAGATAACGGCATCACAAGACTCTATGAATGCCCAGTCAGCTTTGGTTAAAAGACCAGCACCCATGCCACCCTCCGTTCTCAAGTAGACGACATTACAGCCAGGGACAGCCGCCTGTAAATCAGGTGCCACTGACTCTATTGCTTCCTCGTTTCCCCCATGCAGGTTCACAACGCCCACCGTCTTGCCTTCCAGGGTGTCGAGGCGTGGACTGATACCCTGCACCTCTATCGGTATTGGCGTACTACGCGGGTCCAGCACGGTGTACACCGGTTCTGCCGGTACCGGTACAACCACTGGGGCTGGTGCCGGTGTTACTGGAGCGGCGGCTGGTGTGGATGCTGCGGGCCCCGCTGGCCCCGCTGGCCCCGCTGGCCCTGCCGGTCCTGGCGGCCCAGATGGGCCGGTACAAGCTACGAATGGCATCGCTACCAGCATAACGGCCAAACAGATAACACCAAACATTGATAATTTCCTTTTCATCAACTTCTCCTTTATTTAGAATAACCCCGGTCTTCCCCGGGTGCCATCCAGTCTCTCCTGAATGCCATTTAACACAGCTTCACCTCTATTTAAGCAAGGTGCTGACCCCGATTACGGTCAAGGCACCTCACGGGACGGGAAAGGAGCGGGGAATTGAAGAACCCCGGCCTTGATTTCCCGAGCACCCTGCTAGATTACAATACACTGGTGTTAACCTTTTGTCAACCTGTTACGAGTCTAGCTAGGACTGCACTCAGCGCAAAACGGAGCTAGTTAAACACTAGCCCCGCTCTGCTCGCCTTCCTTACTCTGTTGCCTTCTACTTCCTAGCTCGCCTCCAATTTTCTGTTGCCTCACACTGGTCGGATAGCCAATAGTCTCCCCGCAACATGGCTCTCTCACTGGAATCTTTATTTAGTTGTTTCACCGGAACAGGCCCTCGATTCCCTTATAAGTCCTCTCGCTCCGGCGTCGGATTCCTCCTACTTCAATACGCTTGTTTCCTTCGTCGATAAGGTAGATTATTCGGATATCTCCAACCCTCACCCGATATATGTCATTGTATAGCTTCTCGCATCCTCGGGCTCTAGGGTCACTAGCTAACGCTCCCAGTCTGGTTGCCACACGCTGGTAGTCTGCTTCTTGTAAGCCGTCCAGCTCTCGCTGTACTCTTCGGCTACGCAGCCAAATTTCAAACGCGGGCCGCTCGTTGGCGTTCATAATCCTCTAACTTGATGGCTTCCTCCTCTGGTGCCGAGAGGGACTCCTTCATTGCGAGCATGTCCTCCAGGTCCTCAACCTTCTTGAGGAGAGCTTCATATTCATCGTAACGAGTAAGTACAGCCTTCGGCTTTCCATACTGCGTAACGTACAGGGGTATCCCCCGCTCTTCGAGTTCTGCCATCAGAGCACCTAGTTTAATCTTAAGTTCGCTTACGGTGACGATGTGCGTAGGCATTGAAAAGACTCCTCCTTATTTCCACTTATGGCTATTGTACTAACTTTTGTACAAAACTTCAACCATTTGAGTGAGACCCCGAGGCTTCGCCTATAATGTTCTGTTGCCTTCGACTTCCTGGCTCGCCTCCCTTATTCTGTTGCCTTACACATTCTGGCTCCAACTCCTATAAAATGTCTTCTGAGTTAACAAGATAGGCATATACTTTTATAGTCGTAGTGTAAATTTATATTAACCTTTTGTCAACCGCTGTGTCAATGAGTGCAGTCTAACTGGGACTGTACTCTCCACAAAATAACGGGGGGGGGCTAGGGGAAACAGGGGCTAAGGTTTTAGCATTCCCTAATCCTCCTTCCCCTCCCGTGTGCTGCCCCTAGCGTAATCGGGCAAGTAGCATCCCGCCACCAGCCTTGGTAGGACTATATTACTATTGAGAAAATTACTATTGGGGGATTGAATCAAAAACGCCTGCAAGGTAGATTAAAAGCAGTAAAAGGAGGTAAACATGAAAAGGTTTTTTAAGAGGTTCCGCTATGGGGAAAAGGGGTTTACCCTGATAGAGCTACTGGTGGTGGTGGCTATCCTTGGTGTGCTAGCCGCAGTAATGGTGCCTAATGTAGGTAGATTCATGGGCAGGGGGACCTTAGAAGCCGCCAATACCGAGGTTGCCAATGTTCAGCTAGCCGTGATATCTGCCATGGTAGATACCGACAACTCGCAAGTGGCTGACTGGGGAGCTACGGGTACTGGAGGAGGTACCGTCGGTCCCCTCCATGCATCCGCAGTCTATGAGAGTGATGGTGCTACCGAAATTTTCGTGTTGAACTACTTTACTGGCACCCTAGAGGCAACCTATACGCTCAATACAGATGGTAGTATTGCATCAGCTGAAGCTACATTAGACGGGAAGTGGAAAGACCTTACTTATGACGACGACGATGGGTGGTCGGAGACTTCGCCGTAAGAATACACTATCCCTTTCGCAAGAGGCTAAGTCTGCCACAGCTCACTATTAACGGCTCGGCTTTCATTTCTCTTAATCTAGCCGACGCCTGGCTAACAAAGGTGTTGATAGCTTCAGGTGGCGGTGAGGCAAATCCTCTAGTGAGCACTTATGGTGCGGACATATTGATTAAGGGCTTGTTGGCGTCGGCCATAGTAATTGTCCTAATTGGTTTAGGTAAGGCAAGGCTACTGCCAGTACTCAATATCTGCATGGTGGCAGTAGTGTTGTGGACCGGAGGTTGGCTATTATCCTATTTGGCTCCTTAAGCGGGCTCTGCCAGGGGAGAAAAGGGTTCTAGGGTTTCAGTTCCCCTAGAAGGTGAATCCCCCCTCCCGTGTGCTACCCTTTGCGTAATCGGGCAAGTGGCATCTCGCTATCTCCTCCCGGGGTCGGGCTGGTAGCATCCCGCCTCTTCACCAGTTACGAGTCTTAATAGGACTCGCCTAACAGTTCCTGTTGCCTTACACATTCTGGCTCGCCTATAATGTTCTGTTGCCTTTGGTTTTCTGGCTCGCCTCACCATTTCTGTTGCCTTATACAATCTGGCTACCTTCGCAGAGGACACGAGTCCTACTAGGACTATACTCTCCTTTTTATAGGCTTATGCACTCTAAATTCCCCTCAAATCTATAGGACTATACCACAAATCCCCCTTCAAAGAAAGTTAGAATACCACTCAAAAAGAATTTCAGGGGCATTCTCGTTGATTACAGTGCGCTCATTTTTCCACCGCTGCCCGACTACTACTAATTTTACTTAGTCCCTTAGATAGAGGTTTCACCAGGATGCAGCCCCTTCCACTTCTCAAGGAGTTGTCCCCGACTTTCCTCGTGCTCCGGGTCAGGTTCACAACAATCCACTGGACAGACTTCAGCACACCTGGAAGACTCATGAGCACCAACACATTCGGTGCATTTAGCAGGGTCGATTACATAGATTGTCTCCCCCTCGCTGATTGCCTGGTTTGGACACTCCGCTTCACAAGCTCCACAGCTAATGCACTCATCTGTAATCTTGTACGCCATTCAATTTACCTCCCCCCCTGAATAATTGCTTTCTGACAAACTCAAACTAATGGAAGGGGGTAGGAGCCACCTACCCCTTCCATTTATCCTTACCGCCACTTGTCTATTGAGATAACACTGGGTCCGCAAACGCCGGGTCCGGCACCACTGCCGCCCCAGGTCCAGGAATCACCGGTGCCGCCGGCTACTATGATAGCGATAGACTCCGGTTCCCAGAACAGCGGTACCTGTGCATCGGGAGGCAGGCCAAGATGGGCCGTACTTATTCCTTTCTCACCCGCTGGTCGCTCTTTTACACTCCGGTCGTGATGATGGGTCACGAACCAGTAATTCTGGTACCAATCGCCAGCGCGCCAGGTACAGTTGTCCCACAGGTACTCCTGAATCTCCGCAATGGTATCCCATCCGTATTTCCTCTTATATAGGTTGGCGGTATCCGGGCCGAAGTTGACAAGGGCGCCGTAAACGTTGGTCAGGGTACTCAGGGCGGTTACGATGTGGTCCGGGGTTCCCGCCTGGCATTCCTCGAGGGTGGTGGCGTTCTGTACCTCGATATTCTGGAACGGGTTCAGGTGGACCTTGCGGCCCCAGGCACAGAGTATGCTCTCGTCGGCGCTGTAACCGTAGTGCTGGGCCAGGGTGTCCCACGGGGTATCCGGGTGCTCGGCGAATATCTCTCCCCAGGGTCCGGACGTGCGCTCCAGCACGGTGATGCCGAAGTCGGCATAGCCTAGGTTGAAACCCATCAGGCCGCAGGCATGCTGGATGGTCTCGTTAGCCCGGTTGCCCGGAGCGAGGAACATAAAGCCGCTGTTCATGCCTATTTCCTTGCCGATAGGTCCGCTGACGACGTAAAAATGGGCGAAGGAGGAGTCGCCGCCGTAGCCCACGCAGGCTCCGTTCTCGGCTATCGCCAGCACTACCGGCATGTACTCCGGCTTACACCCTGCCATTACCGCGTTGACGGCTACCTTCTCTATCGTTGCTTCGTATTTCCCTCTGGCAAACGCAATCACCTCGTCGGGTGAGTGGCTGGTCCCGGTCAGCATCCTGGCAACCGCTTCCTCGGTAGGTGGCACTATGGGAAGGCCAATAGTCATCCATGACCAGGGTCCTCCAGAAGCATGGGCTATTTCATCGCCCTCGAAGTAGTCAGTAATTTCGTCGTAAGTCCCGGTCATGGCAATCCTCGGCGGGTTCGGTGGGGCATAGGTGCCATCGGCTGCCTCTTCCGCGGTCAGCGGCCTGGTCAGCTCTTCAATAAAGTTTGGAACATAATTGCTATAGTCTGTAACGAATGTGTCGGGAATTACGGCCACCTGGCGTATGTTCGGGCAGCCGGCGTCCCGAGCTGCTATTGAGGCTAAGAGGATGAGGTCGGGGAGGTTAAAGCTTTCCAGTACCTGGGGTATTCCGCTTCTTTCTATCTGGGCAGCAACTGCGCCCGTACCGGTAGCCTTGCCTCCTCAGTAGTTGTTACCGAGTATGATGGCGTCGCAGGAATTTATGAATGCCCACTCCGCTTCGCCTTTGGAGTCAGCCATTGCCAGGTAGACGGCTTCGCAGCCGGGATAAGCGGCGTTAATAGCTGGAGCTACGGTGGTCAATGCCGCTTCGTTACCACCCATCATGTTGACGACACCGATTTTCTTGCCCACTACGGTGTCAAGGCGTGGAGCCAGACCCATGTAGGGTATCGGCATAATATTGCCGCGCGGGTCCATCACGGTGAAAACAGGGTCTCCAGCCGGTGCCGGTACCACCACTGGGGCTGGTGCCGGTGTGACTGGTGTGGCTGGTCCGGCTGGTGTCGTCGGAGTTGGTGCCGAGGCAACCGGTGCTGGCGGCAGGCCTGGTGACGGTGTGACTACTGCCGGTGTTGGCGTGATTACTGTTGGTGCCCCTGGCGGCGGCGGTGTCGGCTCGGCACAAGCCGCGAAGGGCACTGTCAGCATCACAGCCAGACATATAAAAACAAGTATCTTTTTCAAATCACCTCTCCTATCTAAGATTTCTCTTTCCTTGCAAGTCTATTGTCAGCCCATATATCACCCCCTTCAGCACGCGATAAACAAAGAATATATTACCGTTAACCTTTTGTCAAGAGAATTTAACGCCAAAATCGATTGCCCCAGGTCACCAGCCCGGGGCAATCCTTATGAATAAAAAGGCCGAAGGGGTGTCTGACACCACCCCCTCCGCTCTTCTTACCTCCAGTCGTCTATCGAAGAAGCTCTAGGCGTCCCGAAGCCCCATGTCCAGGCATCCCCACTGCCTCCAGCCACGATGACGGTAACGTCCTCGGGACTGTTAAACTGGGGTATCTGCGTGTCCGGAGGAAGGTCAAGATGGGCTTTACCCAGCATCCTCGGGTCCGTCTTTGCCTCGTACCCGGCCCTCTGTCGATGGGTCACAAACCAGTAATTGTTGTACCAATCGCCAGCTTTCCAGGTAACATTTTCCCAGACGTAGTCCTGAATCTCCTGGATGCTGTCAAAGCCCCACGTATCCTTATAACGCTGGGCGGTATCCGGGGCAAAGAGGAGTATGCCACCCCTCTGCTGCGTCCCGGTCTTAAGGGCGGCTATCCAGTGGTCCGGGGTGCCCGGCTGGCATTCCTCAAGGCTCGTGGCGTTCTTTACTTCTATGTTCTGGAACGGTATCAGGTTAACCTTGCCACCCCAAGCCAGCAGAACGCTCTCGTCGACGTCATAACCGAGATCCACATTCAGGGTATCCCACGGGGTGTCCGGGTTCTCGGCAAAGGTGGTACCCCAGTGTATATTACCCGTGCGCTGAAGGTTGGTGAGACCCTGCAGACATCCTCCGCAGTTAACGCCCATCAGCTGGCAGGCATGCTCCAGTGCCATATTAGCCGGATTGCCCGACTCAAGGAAACAGAACCCGGCGTTCATGCCTATCTCCTTGGCATACGGTCCGCTGACAACGTACATAGACCCGAAGGAGCTATCGCCGGGGTAGCCCACACAACCATTTGTCGCCGCTATTGCCAGCACTGCCGGCATGTACTCGGGCCGGCACCCCGCCATCACCGCATTGACCGCTACCTTCTCTATCGTAGCTTCTCGCGGCACCCTGCCCCAGCCGGTCCATGATAATACCTCATCAGGGGAATGGCTGGTTCCGGTCAGCATCCGGGCAACCGCTTCCTCGGTAGGCGGCACTATGGGAAGCCCGGCAGTCATCCACGCCCAGGGGCCTCCGGTGGGAGTGGCAACAAGGTATCCCGTAAAGTAGTCTGTGATTTCGTCGTAGGTTCCGGCCATGGCAATCCTCGGCGGGACAGGCGCCTGGTAGGTTCCTGATGACGCCTCCTGCGCAGTTAAAGGCCTGGTCAGAGCGTCGACCATGGCAGGTATCCAGGGGCCGAGGTCATTCACCGCCGTGTCCGAAGTTACCTCTACCTGGCGGCAGGCTGGTATTCCGGCGCCCATAAACGCATCGGCTGCTATTATTACGAGGTCGGGGAGGTCATAAGATATCATTACACAGGGGAGTCCCATTTTTTCTAAATCAGCCACAACTAGGGCTTGCCTTGCGGCGGCTCCCCCTCAGTAGTTCTCGGCCAATATAGCGCCGTCAAAATTGTCCACCGCCCACTGCATATCAGGTGTGGCCATTTTCCACATGTCCGATGATTCGTGGGATGTCACAGTGCAGGTGGGGTATTGAGCCTGTAAAGCAGGTCCTATTGACCGATTTGCGGTTTCATTCCCGCCGTGCAGGTTTATTGCAAGGATATTCTTGCCATCTATGGTGTCAAGGCGGGGAACAAGACCCACATACTCTACCGCTGCCTCAGTAGCGCGCGGGTCCAGCACGGTGAACACCGGCTCTCCAGCTGGTGCCGGTACCACCACTGGGGCTGGTGCCGGTGTGACTGGTGCGGCTGGTCCGGCTGGTGTCGTCAGAGCTGGTGCTGGGGCAACCGGTGCCGGCGGCAGGCCTGGTGACGGTGTGACTACTGCCGGTGTTGGCGTGATTACTGTTGGTGCACCTGGTGGTGCCGGTGGTGTCGGCTCAGCACAAGCCATGAAGGGCAGGGCTGCCAGTGCCAGAATTAAACAAGCGATACCGAATATTGTTGCCTTTCTCATCAACTTCTCCTTTATTTAGAATTAGAATGATTCTGGTCTTTCCCAGGTGCCATTCAGTCTCTCCTGGATGCCATTTGCTATGTATCACCTCCACTTAACAGGGTGCTGACCCCGATTACGGTCAAGGCACCACACGGGACGAGAAAGGGTTCGGGTGATGCGAACCCGGCCTTGATTTCCCGAGCACCCTGCTACTAGATTACAATATACCACCGTTAACCTTTTGTCAACCTGTTACGAGTCTTTAATAGGACTGCACTCAGCGCAAAACGGAGCTAGGTTAAATCCTAGCCCCGCTCTGCTCTCGCCTCTGGCCGTTCGCAATTCCGTATGATAATATATTTAGAGTATGGATGCGCAATGGTATAATTACAGTCCTGAAGAAATTATCACTACGCTTGGTTCCCGCCGTGAAGGCCTAACTACGCTGGTATCTCAACAGTGATACTCGAGCCTTTGCCTAGCTGAGATTGTATTGTTAGCGTTCCACCGACTAATTGGGTGCGTTCCTGCATTCTATCTTGACATTGGCTTCCCAATATGCTAAAAACAGCTATAGTTACAATATATACTATAGAGCCTAGAGTCTAAGACAGTATATATAGTGAAGGAGGACGGAGAACATGACAGAAAAGCATTTAGGACAGATAACAGACGAGATAATTGATAATTGGGCAGAACAGTATGAGCAAAGAGATGAAGGTTTATACTGTAAGAAGTGTGGTGGTCAGATTAAGCAGGTAACTTGCCATGTCTCCATCCACATCAAGGAATTTGAACCAACTTGCGCTGGTCCGGGTCAAGTTGCACATATAAAATTTCCTTTCTGCCCAAAGTGTGATGGCGATATTGAGTATGCCACTGCATGTTACCATATTCCCGAGTGGGCGCGACCTCGGCCATGCGTGGCGTTAATAACTAGCTAAAAGCGGCAGGAGGCAATAATGGAAAAGGACTATCTAAGCATTGGACACCTGGAAAGGAGCTTGAATTTCAAGAGCGGCTCAAGAATTGCTTGACGTTCGCCGAGTGCCATCTCGTTATGCTCATCCGCGACCTCTTGAAGTATGATGGGCGAAGCAAAGAGGTAAAGAGAGCATTGGCTCAAGCAAGGCTGCGCTTAGCCTCTGCCAGCTACAGGGATCTCAAGGAGCTAGCTGAACTAGAGGCAAGAATACAGGAGAAACCGATGGAGATACCGGGGTTAGCCAGGGGCTTTGAAGTACAAAGACTGATTGAGCTAGTGAAAGAGCGGGCTAAGATAAAGGATGAGGGGATTAACAAGGAGGAGCTGCGATGCCGGTAGAAGCTACGGCGATGAAGGACCTTCGTGGCTTTTTTAGCCCAGAGCAAGTAGAAGCCATGATTGAGGGCTGTGACAACTTGCGAGACCGTGTGCTCATAAAGTTACTATGGCGCACAGGGATGA
>Ga0307375_10006728_pt1 | contig 10595 bp, 14 predicted proteins | sample TR1MG_FD_202531 | JGI IMG/M metagenome (GOLD analysis project Ga0307375, IMG submission 202531) | Soil microbial communities from Risofladan, Vaasa, Finland - TR-1 | ecosystem: Environmental > Terrestrial > Soil > Coastal area > Acid sulfate soil | place: Finland: Risofladan, Vaasa | collected...
GCGGTGGGGGCCGAAGGGCCGCGCGGCCGCCGAGAATGACCTCGTCGTGAGGACGCGAGCTACGCCACCGGCGCTGATCCCCATCCTCGACATCGCACGGACGGTCCTCAGCGCGCACCCCAGGGTCGTCGGCGTCTCCTGCACGCCGGACATCGCCACGACGGGCGACCACGTGCATCTCACGGCTGTTTTGCGCACGCCGGCAAGAGAGATGCCCCCGGAGGTGATGGTCGGCCTGGGCCAGCTCCTGCACGAGATCACCGGGCGCGTCCAATCCGTCGCGGGTGTTGACGCCAAAGAGATCACGATCCACTTCAAGGCGGCGGCCGAGCTAGACTACCCGCCCACCGGCATCGGCGGTGATGACCACGATCCGTGGCTGGAGGTGAAGGGGCTGCTCTTACGGCTCCTCATGGCCGACACGAGCGTCGTCGCAGCGTGGCTGCGACCGGGACGTAGCGCCGACGTGCTCATCCTGCGCGACCGTACGGCGGAGCCGGGCGAGGCAGAGCAGCTCACCGAGATGGTCCGCGCCGAATATCCGCGCAAGGATGTGACGATCGGCCACGTACGTGCATTAGAGGACGTGCCGCGCGCCTACGTGTGCTTCTTCAACTCGGTCACGACACGCTTGCACGCGGCGCCGCAGGGGCTACTGGATCCGGGGCCGCTCACGAGCTGCCGTTGGTGCGAGAAGGACGTGGCGCGCAGCGACAATCCCGAGTACACCGGGAAGTGCGGCTGGTGCGGGGCGTTGCTCAGTGCCACCACCTTTCCAACTAAAAATCCGCACCAGCCCGCTATTCAAATCTGGGTCAACCCGGACGGGACCTGCTGGCTCGACGTACTGTTCGCGCCCAAGGCCCCCGGCCGCTTGGACACCAGCGCGGTGTGGCGCTACCAGCTCGGCCATCTCGGGATACCGCAGCGGTTCGACGAGAACCCCATGGGCATGAAGGCGCCCAAGTGAGCCTGTGTCACCCGACCCTAAACCTCTGAGGTGCGGGCGCTGTTGGCAGTTCCGCGATGCGCGGCCGCATGGTAGCTTCACTGCGTGGGAAAACGCGAAGACTTGGTCGACCAGATAGGCGACCCCGACCTCTTGTTCATGGACGGATTCGATGACGCGATCATCGGGTACACCGCTCATCAGCCCGGACGCGCGACCGTTCCGGTCTACGACCAGTCCAAGATCCTCGCGGAGCTGATGCGGCAGGGCTGCACCTATGAAGAGGCCGTCGAGTACTACGAGTTCAACATCATCGGAGCGTGGGTTGGGCCGGGGACGCCTGTCGTCGTCGCCTGGCTGGACACCGACGAGCTGGGCGAAGAGCTAGCCGGCGCGCTGGCCCTCGTACCGAACCCGGAGTCGCAGCCGTCATGATTATTGGACTGTGCGGACACGCCCGAAGCGGCAAAAACACCGTCGCGCGGATCATCTGCGAGCTGCGCCCGAACACACGGGAACTCGCGCTCGCCGCTCCGATCAAAGAGATCTGCAAGCAGGTCTTCGGCTGGACCGACGAGCACGTAGGCGGCGACCTCAAGGAGGTGCCCGACCCTGACTGGGGCGTTGTGCCTCGCGTCGCCCAACAAACGCTGGGGACCGAGTGGGGGCGGACGCTGCACGAGGATGTCTGGCTGCGGCTCGGACTCCGACGCGCGCAAGCGATGCTCGACGAGGTCCGCATCGTCCCCAAGTTCCCCGACGACCCCGCGGCCAGCTCGAGCGTCATCCAGACCTGCGACATGGTCGTAATCACCGACATTCGCTTCGTGAACGAGGCGCGGGCGATCAACGCGCGCGGCGGTCAGGTCTGGCGGATCAACCCAGGGCAGCGCCTAGCGCGCTCGCTATCAGGGGCAGCGGCCGCTCACGCCAGCGAAGCCGAGCAGTTCAGCGATCAGATGACGGCCGAATGCACGCTAGAGATCGTCAATGACGGTACTCTGGAGCGGCTGCGCGAGATGCTCGCCGAGGTGCTCGCCAGCGCACGTACTGGCATGGCCGGTGCATGAGAACCACGCATGTTGATGCGCAACGAAGCCCTCCTTCGCCCGCCTGTAGCCGGTGCTCGCTTTCTCGGTAAGGAAGAGATCATAGAGGACGGCGACGTCATCCTACTGTGGGACCCGGCAGCCGAGGACCTCGTCTGGAAGCCCATCCACCGCAGAATGACAGGGCGCCGATGCCTGCACAGAAGAGTGTACCGGGTCATCGTACGTCTGGTACATTCCGCCGATGGTGGAACAAGTACTGGCTGACGAGTTCAAAGGGCTGAAGGGCGTCGCGGGTGTGTGGTACTCGCAGCACCGCTCCGAGGTCGACTTGTGGATCGAGTTCGAGCCCATCCTCGAGATCTCGGAGATCACCGACGACCGCGACGTAACGCGTGTCATGAACGGACAGCTCGTACGCCGAGAAGCCAAGGAGCGCGCTGTGAGCGCCTTCGAGGCTGCGGCCGACCGCCTAGTACTCGACAGCGAGCCGCCGCTGTACCTCACCCTGGCCGGCATGAGCGCCGAAGTACCGACAGGCTTGCGCCGCGTCGGCTTCGTCGAGCGCGCCTAGTCGGCTCAGGGTGCACCCCCCTGAGTGTGGACGTTAGTGCCCTTGAGCTGGGATTGTTGGTCGGATACGCGGCCAGCGATCTGTCTCAAGGTGTGCCCCCTTGAGCTGGGATTGTTGGCAACCGCCAGCGCCTGCTGGCTGTGCACGAGTGTGCGGTCTCAGGGTGTACCCCCCTGAGCTGGGATTGTTGGTACCCGCCGAGGAGACGCGGGTACATGCCCGCATCATGTCTCATGGTCGGGAGAGCCGGCAGGTCCGACACTCGGGCTCGTCTCAAGGTGTACCCCCCTGAGCTGGGATTGTTGGCCGCTGGCGACGACGGCCTGACCGAGCAGCTCATCGTGTCTCAAGGTGTACCCCCTTGAGCTGGGATTGTTGGTCGCGAGGGGGGTATTCCGGTTTTCGGTCGCACCGGGTGTCTCAAGGTGTGCCCCCTTGAGCTGGGATTGTTGTTTTCGGTCGCACCGCGTGTCTCAAGGTGTGCCCCCTTGAGCTGGGATTGTTGGCCCATCGTGGACCTGATTGGGGAAGACGGTCAAGCATTGCAGTCTCAAGGTGTGCCCCCTTGAGCTGGGATTGTTGGAGCTGTAGGTGTGCCTCGGCGTTTTGCGAGGACCTTTGGCTGTGGTTGCGAGCGCTCGAATGGGGGGATGTACTTGTCGGGGCGCCTCCTGCTGAAGTCTTTCGGTTTGGGTTGGAGTTTCGGGAGCTTACCGTCCGCGAGCATCTGCAGCGTTTCAGGCGGCACACGCTCGCTCGTGCGCAGGATGTTCAGCGCGGCGTTGTGGTCACGGTCGTAGGCGCGGCCGCACCCAGCGCACCTGTGGACCTCTTCGCTTCTGTCCTCCCAGGGCTCGCTATGTCCACAGAAGAAGCAGTCTCGGGAGGTGAACGCGGCTGGGACCTTGACGAACTCTCGGCCGAACTTGTCGCACATCTCTTTGGCGAGGAGGCGGAGGTGGCCTGGCGCGGCTCGCTTCATGGCGTCCCGCGCTGTCCTACCTGTACTTGGGTTCCCAGACTCCGTTTTCGGGCCGCGCGCCAGGCGGGTCAGGTCGACGTCCTCGAACACGACGTGAGCGTACGTGCTCGCCCAAAGATGCGTCAGCTTGCGGTACTGGTCCGCGCGTCGATTCTTGTTCCGCCGCGCCTGGTTGGCTTGCCAGTCGTCGAGGTGGCGGTCTTTTTGGTCCCACGCTTCGAGAGCCGCGAAGAAGTCCTCGTCACCTTTGATCCGGTTCTCACGCCATACGTTGAGCAGCTTGTAGAAGCGCTTCGGGGCGCCCCACAGCCGCAGGTGCGCGGACGCCTCCTTCAAGGCGTCGGGGAGCTTGCGCGCCCCTCTGAAGAAGGCGTCCAGGTCTGATTGAATCTTGACCTGCCTTTCGCTGCGAGACTTCTTGAGGCCGCGCACGACGTCAAAGCCACCGATCATGTAAGCGTCGAGGTCGACCGCGCCGTGCTGCCCGAAAGAGTCGGCCCAATAGGCGACTCGGATCGCCTTGTCGTCCTGGTAGCGCCAGCCCAGGTCGACGCCGATCGTGCCCTTCCCGGCCGGCGCGGGCGACACGGCAGGCTTGAACGACTGCGCCTCGATGACGAGCAGCAGCTCGTACTTGAACTTGTGTCCGTGCCGTTCGCGCTTCACGTGCGCCCACTTGACGACGCCGTCTTCGGGGAGCTGCCGGTGCAGGAGCAGGGGCAGCTCTATCCAGATGGGCGTATGCCCGCGCGCTATCTCTCCCTTGGCGTTCCGTGAACCGACGCGCATGCGTACGTGTGTTCGGCATCCCTTCCGGCGCTGGTTCCGTCCGCGACTCCAGACCTCGTCGGGGATCGGGTCGATCTGAACGCGCAAGTCTTGGCCGCTGAACATCTCGGCGACCGAGAGGCCCCCTTGTAGCTGCATGGTGAGGAGTCCGTTGCGCTCATAGCGCTTGAACTTGATCGGACCGAGACCCGCCTTGAAGCGCTCTTTGGCGGCCTTCTCCCGCGCGGTATATGTACCCCAGTACGTCAATGTCGCGGCACGCGCTTCTTTGAGGCGCGCCCAGTAGGTCTCGTACGCCTCTTTGTCGGCGGCTTTGACGGCTGGGTTCGACGCGGTCAACTTCGAGACCTCGCTGTACTTCTTTATGAGCTTCTTCTTGAGGCTCTTGACGACCTTCCCGAGCGGCTCCCACTTTGGGCGCGCTTCGAGGACGGGTGTTCCGTCCTTGATCGCTCTGATCTCCGCATAGATCTTGTCGATCTCCGCGTTGAGCTGGTCGATCTCCGCGAAGAGCGGAGCCGCTTTGGGCTGCGCACGGCGTGTTGCGCGCATGGCCTCTCGCTGCTCGTTCTTCAGCTCGATGAGCGTGTTGGCGTACCTGTGGCTGTACCAGAGCTGATCCTCGTAGTACTCGAAGACCTCGTCAGAGACCTGCGGCGGCTTGCAGCCAAAGGTGTAGATGCGGGTCGGCGCGTCAGACGTCTTACGTCTCATGGCTGCCCCTCTCTGCCGGGCGCGGCCGCGTCAGCTACGAAGCTGAGTCGCAGCCAGGTGCGGCCGTCGCACGAGGTCGAGCCGCATTGATAGCAGATGTACGTGCGGCTCTTAGGGTCGTAAGCGCGGCGCGCGTGGGTACACGTCGGCACGTCACTTTGGGTTTGGGTTTGGGCTTGGGTTTGGGTCACAGCTCGGGAACCTCGATAGGCGCGGTCAGGTGAGTCTCGGCGAGTCCCGCTTCGATGCGGGCGACGTCAGCGGTCAGTTCCTGGGCGAGCTTGTCGTAGCCCATCGCTTGAACGCGTGGTACGACTGTCTCCTTGATTATCTCACGCATGGCAGCACACCAGGCCGAGTCCTTGTCGTACCGGAGCACGAAGGTTCGCGCGCCCGAGTCCTCGTCGCGGCCGTCAGTCCGCACGAGGTCGTACTTGGTGAGTAACCCTTGGTCTTTGTAACGCGGCATGATGTTGAAGCTAGCCTAAGCCGCGAGAGAAGGAAAGAGGAAAAATGAACATACGTGTTACTGCCATGGGAATTGATCCTGGCTTCGCCAAATGTGGCATCGGTTGTCTGCACCGAATGGACGACGGGAGCGTCGTGCCGGGAGGCGTCCGGCTTGTGACGACCTCGCCGAGCAAGGGCAAGCGCTTCCACAAGGTCCGCACCTCGATGGATGACGAGCGCCGCGTACGGGAGTATTACACCGCCTTCTGCGAGTCGATTGAGCTGGTCAAGCCCAAGGTACTGGGCGTCGAGGTCTACACAGTCTATGACAACGCCGACGTGCGGCCGCAGGTGCGGAAGTTCCTGTCCATGTTTGCGATCAAGGCCGGCAGTAGCGCCCCGACGTCGCTGGCGTCCCCTGGGGCGCTCGTGGACGTGTTTGGCAAGGCGGAGTTCCTGAAGAAGTTCTTGAAGGGGCTCGAGGAGTTGTCAAAGGCCTGCGAGGTGCGTTCTTTCTCCCAGCGTGGGCGCGGAGCTGCCGCCAAGACGCTGATGGTTTACTCGGCGGCCTGCTGCGCTGGGTACCGTTATGGTATCCCCGTATTCGGCTTCATGCCGGTCGACCTCAAGAAGGGCGTGTGTGGCCGCAGCTCGGCGACAAAGGATGACGTGGGGCGGGCGTTGTGCGCCAAGATCCCTGGACTCGAAGAACAAGTCACTGCAAAGGTGCGCGCCAAGACGATGCACGAGCATGTCTACGACGGCGTAGGGCACGCCTATCTGGCGCTACAGGAGTTTGAGAAGTGGAACAGTTGAACCAAGACGCGCAGGCGTCCCAGCGCGAGCTGCTCGGGGAGCAAGACGTCGGCAGCATCGCGGGGCTCCTAGGAGGCCTGCGTCGCGGCGGCGACGACGCGCTCAGCGAGGTCGTCAAGGAGCTGCGGCAGGTGATCCAGACGCTGAGCGGCGTGGTTGCCAGTCAGCGGCAAGAGCTAGTGTACTGGCGTGAGCGCTGCGAGAGACTGGAGCTGGACCGTGAGTGACGCCGCCAACGAGCTGACCGCGCTCGAAGCGCGCGTCGTCAAGGTCGAGGCTGCTCTCAGGGAGCTGGGCTCCGCGCTCAAAGGCTGTGCCAGCGAGCGGCCGTGGCTCGCCTTTGACGTCGGCTCTCAGGGTGTCACGTGCGCCCTCATAGGCGACGGCGGCAAGATGGCGGCCGTGAACGACTCGCTCGCCGCGACGCTGCTGTGGGAGGCTCTGCGCGACGTGCAGGACCTCATCCTCGAGACGGCTCAGGAGAAGGCCAAGGGGCTGGTCGCGACGCATGCCAAATCACTGCAGAGCAAGCTGGCCGAGGAGAAGACGGCAATTATTGCTGCCGAAAAGGCGTTGAAGGCGTATCTTTAGGCCTTGGTCCGCTATAAGCCAGGGCAGGGCGCCGTTGGGGCGCACCTGGGCAGTAGACCGAGCGCGCATCTTCCATCGAGCGACGGGGGACTGAATCGCCAACAGCGGCGGCGTCTCGGCGCGCAAATGCGCAAGGCGAAACTGAAAGGGATCACACATGATCGAAGTAGAGTGGGCCAAAGACGGCTTAGAGCTGGAAGCAGCACTGGCCGAGGTCGAGAGACTGAAGACGCCGAAGGGCGAGGGCGAGGACGTGCCGACGACGCCGACGACGCTGACGGTGAAGGAGGGCGTGGATTACGTGGCGCTGATGACGCCGGTACGCCTCTGGAACGCGGAGCTGAAGAAGCTAGCGCCCCTGACGGCGGGGGACGTCGCGCGGCTGACGGCGGCTGTGAAGAAGCGAGCGCAGAGGCGGGCTCGCGTTCAGGAGCTGCGTGAGCGCGGCGGGTATGATAGGGCCGCCTAATGCCATTGTACTCGTTTGAATGCACCAAGTGCGGCCGCAAGGCTGATCTCCTGCGCAAGCTCGCTGAGCGGAACGACACCGAGCCGTGTCAGGTCGAGGTACCCTCCAAGGGCATCGCAAAGGCGCTGGGGCGGAAGTCCAAGGCGTGTAAGGGGACGTTGGTTCGCGACGAGGGTGCTGAGGTCAACGCGCGCCTGTCCCATCGCTGGGCGCCCTGACAGCAGTGCGGTAGCGTTGGCGGCTTGACGGCCCGGCCCCTCTGCGGCACAACACGGCATGGCTGAATCACACCCCGCACAATCCGCCGCTGACGTCGAAGTCGTCCGCGACACTACCCAGTTTCACCCTCGGCACGACCTCGTCCTGGTATGCCCAGACGAAAACGCGACCATGTACGGCCGCATCCACATCGCCGCGACTTCGCAGACTTACCCGACACGCGGCACGGTCGTCGCTGTCGGACCGGGCATCCTGCGTGACGACGGTTCCTACCTGGACATCGGGCTCGAAGTCGGAGCGCGCGTCGAGTTCACCAAGGACCCGAACCGCCCCATGGTGAAGCACGAGGGCGAGCAGCACTTCCTGATGCGCGAGAGCGAGATCGTCGCCGTACTGTCCCACGAGCCGCGAGCTGCGCTACCTCCAATGGACGGCCCGCCGGCCCAGGTAATTGGAGTTGACGGGATCAAGGCGCGTCCGATACGCTAGCCGACGAGATCACCAGCTCATCGAGGCGCCCTGACCGACACCCTCTGTTCGGTCAGGGCGTTTTCGTTTCCAGCGCATAACGCAGCGTTCCAACAATCCCAGCTCAGGGGGGCATACCTTGAGACCTAAGCTGAGGTCTAGGGCCATGGGTCGAGGGTGACCACGTCGGTCACTTGACCGATGCGCTGCAGCTCAGGGACTGCTACAACCTCTCTCGCTGCACACGGCAGCAACCCGGTGAGCCGGGAAGGTCGGGACGGGAAACCGAATCGAGTTGAGCCTGAGAGCACTCAGGCACCGTGTCGCGGGTGGTGACCCAGGTGGGAAGGGCTTAGCTAGCCACGAACACTGCGACACCCGGCGTCAGGAGAGCTGAGGGCGAGAGCCGGAGGGACTGACGCGAACGAAGGGGCGACCTAGGACCGCCCCGGAGAGCGAAACACGCGCTAAGGCTCGCACCAGAGATGGTCGCGGGCCTTTCGTCTTTTAAGCATGATGCTAGTGAAGACGAGGCTACAAGTGAGTCCGGTCCACGGCCTTGGGCTGTTCGCCGATGAGGACATCGAGGAGGGCACGGTCCTGTGGGTCTACCACGAGGGCTTTGACCGGATGGTTGACCTTGCGGCACTCGACACATTGCCGGAGCCTGCCAAAGCCCAACTCCTGCACTACGGATACGTCAGCATGCGGACCGGCCAGCTTGTCCTCTGCATGGACGATGGCCGCTACTTCAACCACGCTGACGACCCCAACACGGGCGACGCTGAGCACGAGCACCCGGAAGGCGCAACCGTAGCGAAGCGGCGTATCCTTCGCGGCGAGGAGCTGTACTGCAACTACCTCGAAGAGGACGGCGACGGTCGACGGAAGCTCGGGCTGAGCGTAAGCTGAGAGCAGCGCGGTGCCGGCCGCGTACGCCTGCACCGCAGGATAAAGGTGGCCTCCATGCTATCCCAGCGCTCTTGACGTGTAGCTCAACCGGTAGAGCGGCGGTTTCTGGAGCCGCAGGTCGTAGGTTCGAGCCCTACCACGTCAAAAAAACCCACCGCAACTTGAAGCGGAGCTGACGACCGGCGTAGCCTATCTGCCATGTCGACGACCGAATCTGCGTTCAATGCACTCATCCAGAATGAGAAGGACATCGCGACCCAGCTTCACGCGCTCTCGGCCCAGCTCACACCGGACGGCGACCACACCAACGACCTCGACATCCAGGCCGCGCTCAACGAGGTCAACAGGCAGCTCGGACTCGCGGTCGCCGCCGTCAACAACGCCATCACCGGAGGTATCGTGCCTGACCCAGTTGATCCGCCCATTCCGCCGCCTTCCGAAGAGTGGGCGCCGCGAGCCATCGTCCCTGAGAGCGGCAAGACGTGGCACGTCCACGCGAACATGACCGATGGCGCCGGCACCAAGGAAGACCCGATCGGGCTGATGTCGATCGGAAAGCTCCTCAACGGCGCCGACGGGCGCCTCGGCATCGGCGATGTGGTCCAGTTCGCTTGGGGACATTACGTGACCAAGGATGGATGGAACCCGGCAGTTCCAGCGCACATACGAGGCGACGTGCGTCCGCACAGCGACCCGGTGAAGACTGCCAAACTGTCCGTGGTGGCGAACAACGCCTACCGCTGCATCGTCACTGCATGGGGCATTCATGAGCAGTCGGGCAACCCAGCTCGCGCGTTCTCGATCGCGTGTAGTGGGGCGAGCATCGGCGGCTTCATGGTCTTCTCCTGTGCAGGGGGCGGCTTCAAGATCGAGTCACGGCTGAACGGCGACAACGCACAGATCATCGATGGTTGCTACATCTACGACGTGGTCATACGGAAGTGCGGGCTTCAGGGCGGGGAGTCGCACACCGCTCGCAACGTCACCTTACGCCGCATCCGCGCTGAGATGAACGGCTCCGGCAACGGCGACCACCAGATGTACCTCGAAACGCGAGAAGGTACTGCCCCCGGCGAGGGTCTACTTCTGATCGATGTGATGTGTGAGCAGGGTGCTCACGGTTACTCGATCAAGCTCGGCAGCAACAACCCAGTTCACTACGCGCAGCTCATTGGCTGCGAGTTCACAGGGCAGTTCCACTTGTACTACGAGGGCACGTTCGACGCGGACTTCTGTCGCATGGACGGCAACGCCAACGACGCAGCCTTCAGCGTCCATGCCAACTCCAAAGGCACAGCAACCATCCGCAACACGGTGACCACGTCCGGGCGAGAGTTCCTCTACACCGACAAGTCGAACCCCGCGGAGGCGCTGCTCACCCTGGAGAACGTAGTGGGCTGCCTCAACACCGACGACAACGTACGCGGCTTCAGCATGGCTCCAGAGTCGACGGTGGCGTGGCCGATCGACGAAGCGAAGGAGTTCCGATGGTGGATGCGCGGAGGCAGCTCGAACGGCCTCACCGCCAAAGGGCTCTACGGCCGATCGAGCCGGCGGTTCATTGGCGGGTCGAGTCCCATGCGAGGCTCCGGCCAGCTCACGGAGACACGCCG
>Ga0307375_10006729_pt1 | contig 10594 bp, 9 predicted proteins | sample TR1MG_FD_202531 | JGI IMG/M metagenome (GOLD analysis project Ga0307375, IMG submission 202531) | Soil microbial communities from Risofladan, Vaasa, Finland - TR-1 | ecosystem: Environmental > Terrestrial > Soil > Coastal area > Acid sulfate soil | place: Finland: Risofladan, Vaasa | collected...
ACATGAAGCGCAGCCAATGCCAACGTTATTGATCGATGTCCGATGGCGCGTCCATTCGCCATGGCTCGAGTAAGTAAGGAGTAATCATGAAGGTAGTCATTACAGGTGCCCACGGCAAGGTCGGTCGCGCCGCGACCCAGGCGCTACTTGACGCGGGTCACGATGTGCTCGCGACCGATCTGACCCGACCGGGGTTCGAACGGGAGCCGGAGGGAACGGCTCGGTACCAAATGGCCGATCTTACCGACGCCGGCGAAGCATTCGCCATCGTCCGTGGCGCCGATGCTGTGGTGCATTGCGCCGCGATTCCGGAGCCGTCGGGCAACCCGCCGCAGGTGGTGTTTCGCACCAACCTGATGGCGACGTTCAACGTTCTCGAGGCGGCCGTCCGCTTCGGGGTGAAGCGCTTCGTGAACATCTCGAGCGAGACCGTGCCCGGGTTCTTCTTTCCCGAACGCGAATTCCTTCCGGACTACGCGCCAGTCGATGAACTTCACCCGGTGCACCCGCAGGATCCGTACGCCTTGTCCAAGTACTTCGGTGAGCAGCTGATGACCGCTGCCGTTGAACGCTCGGATCTCCGGTGCATCTCGCTGCGCCCGAGTTGGGTTCAGAACGAAGGCAATTACGAGCAGAATCTCGGCCCCCAGGTGCGCGATGCCGCGGAACTCAGTCCCAATCTATGGAGTTACATCGACGTCTACGACCTGGCCGACGCGATCGTGTTGGCCACGGAGTCGCAGCTCCCCGGACACGAGGTCTTCTACGTCGCGTCGCCGGACAACGTCGGTGGCAGGAACTTCGGTGAGATCCTGCACCAGTACTACGGGGACAAGATCGAACTGCGAGCCACCTCGCGTCCGGATGCGTCGGGTATCTCCAGCGAGAAGGCCCACCGGATGCTCAACTGGACGCCGAAGCGGTCCTGGAGGGACTACCTGGACGCCGAGGGAAAAGCGCTCTCGCGCGACTGAGACCAGATCGTGCTGCGTGCACGATCAGGTCTGGGTCCGGCGCGGCAGCAACCCAATCTTTGGCGTGGGCGAGGGGGACTGAGAGCTCTCAGAGGTCCCCCCTCGCCCACCAGTTGAGGTCCTTTTGGGCCGAAGCGTCTCGGGCGACCCGCACCGTAGCGTTTGTACACGCGCATTGAAAACAAGCCGCCGCCCTAAATGCGCATTGAAAACAGCCACACCCAGTAGCCCCGGCTGGCGACTCAACTCTTGACGAGAAGTGAGCGACCAGAACGGAAGAAGGGTGCACAGCAACATGTAAGTTTGGATGGGCGGAAAAGTACTTGTCGAAAAGGTATCGAGGCGTCAGATTTGCCGCGACGACGGCCTCAGGGATGGCCAGTCCGTGTAAGCAGCGTGGGCGAGTGTTTGGAGAGGTCAGCGTTCTTCGGCAAATATTCGCGGAGCTGTTTGATCGTATTTTTTCGCTCACGAATCGCTGGTGACTTTCCACCAGCGCCGGCTCGATGGTCTGAATGATTATTCTAACTGAGACCCCACGGGCTCGATATGTCGCGCGGCGACAACCGCGATCGCCGCAAGTCCCACGAGGACACCACAGACCTGAACCACAGTCAGGGGTTGCCCGAGGATGACCATCGCGGCGACCGCCGCAACGAGTGGGCTTAGGCAGGAGATTGCGGAAGAGACCGATGCCTCAACGTAACGGTGGGCCCAATTCATCACCACATGTGCCCCACCTGGCACGATCGCCAGCAGGAAGATCCACAGCCAGTCGCCGCCCTCCACGCGACCGAGAGACTGCCCCGACAACAACACGATCGGTGTTATCGTCACCGCTGCCGTGATTGTCACGCCAGCGGTGTACTCCATCGCGTCATGCATTTGTCGCGCGTGCTTGGCGACGAGCCAATAGGCGGACCAGCACAACAGGGAGCCGACTGCCAGCACGTCGCCGATCAGTTGGTGATGGCTCGTCACTCCGGGACCGAGGACCGCGACCGTGACGCCCGTCATTGCGAGCAGGATCCAAAAGACGTCCCATCGCCCCATCCGTTCACCGAACAGACGACGCGCAGTGATGAGCACGAGCACCGGCTGAAAGGCACCTATCACCGTCGCATCGACGATGCTGGTGAATTTGACGGCGCTGAAGAACATGGCCATGTCGCCGGCCAGAAAAACACCACCGAGCCATGATGCGCGCATCGTGGCCCAGGTCAATCGGCGGCCTGATCCGTAGACGACAATTGCGAGCAGCGTAGCGCCGAGCCAGAGCCGGTAGAAGGTCAGTACTAACCCTGAAGCGGAGATGAGTACCGCGAAAATCCCCCCGAACCCCCACAAAACGGCAGCGAGAGCAGAGGCACCAAGACCAATCGGCTGACGTCTAGAGGCAGTCAGCCGGGCCATCGGCCCAGAGGCTTTCATTTGAAGCAAGCATACGACGTTCGGAGAGGTGGATTCAGAGAGTCAGCGCAACGGTCCTGTGAATCAACAACGATGAGTTGATCGATTGACGAAGGATTCACACGGTGGTCGCAGCGTCGGCCGTTAGATTCTGTCTCTTTCGCGATCGTCAGTACATTGGGTGGCCGGAATGTGGGATTCATCCAGCACGAATTCGTGAGAAATATCGAAAGTCCTTAGTGCTGCTGGGGGGCCACCTAGGTCTCGATCCCAGTGCCTGAGGACTAAAAGAAGGATGCATATGGTCGGACTCGCCCGGTGGAGTCGGAATCATCCGAGAATCAATGAAAAACTGTCCGGTGGCGTCGGAATGGTCCGTGGGGAATTGCGTGGGAAGTCCAATAGACGGCAGAGGGGAGAATTGTGGACGCTCACGTCATTGAAGACACATTGTGGCAAGTCTTCCCCGATGGGCTCCCGGTCGTGAGGCCCTCAGTCTCAGAAGCCCTGCGCGCCAAAGAGACTGGTGGAAAATCAGGACCACGTAGAGCAAAGGGGGATTGGTCAAGGATCAGTCCGAGAGATGAAGTTCTCTCCCGAGTCCCATAGATAGCGCCCGAGTCATGATGACGCTAGTAATCGCTGCGTCCACGTAAGAGGAACCCACTGAATCGAAAATGAGGTGTCGTCGACTTCTCTCGAGATGGGCCGATGACGCGAGTAGTTGTGAAATCGGAATGACGTGTGACTTGCGCTCAGCGTCAAGATAAGCACTCTCCCCAACTCGAAGTGCGTCATCGGCCACGTCCGCCACAACGTCCGCGTTTCGTAGGACTTCAGCCGAGATCTCTCGCTTACCGACACTGTCCGCACCCATCGCCAGAATAAGCGTGTTGGATTCGAGACCATCGGTGGTGAGGATTGGCGTACTAGCGGGAGTTGCGGTAATCACGATGTTCGTGCCGCTGGTGGCGTCGGACACCGTCTGGCAAGGAATGATGACAGTATCCGTGGACGCCGCCAGCGTCAGCGCCGCACGTTGAGCATTGTCAAAGTTGGGCGACCAGATGCGTAGTTCAGCGACATCAAGTTCACGAAGTAGTCCTTGGGCGCACTCGATGCCGACGGGACCGGCACCTAAGACTGCGACGCGAACTGGTTTGACACTGTTCAGGCATGTCGCAGCGACGGCGGCAATCGCTCCGGTGCGTCGGGCGGTCATCAAGCCGGCATCGATGATACCGGCGAGCCGCTGCGTGGCCAGGTCATAGGCCAGGAGAACGCCACTCACTCCACCATGATTAGGACGAAGGTTCGCCTTCACGGAGAGGATCTTTTCACTTTCGAGGGAAGCAGCCTTGAGATGGAGCGAACCAAGTCCGTAGAGCACTTGAGTAGATACCGATGATGTATCCGCAGCTGACCCTTCCGCGATAAGCCCCTTTCTTGTTGCGTCGACGACGGCTGGCCAATCAAGAAGTTGGTTGACCTCTTGGCGAGTGATCAGAAGGGGCGGATTAATCAATTTGTCACCTCGGCTAATAGGTTGAACGGTTAATTCTTTACTTATCAAAAATAACACGGTTCGGAAAGAACTGAGTAATTCACCCGAAACATGGAATTAACAGAAGATTTTCAAAATTGACTTGATTTCGGAGCACATTATAATTAATGTTCCATTATTAATTAGCCATAGAGGGGGAAAGCGAATTATGGATGGCATCAGCAACGTAGAAGTAACCGGAGAGAACGAACTCAAGAAAAACACACTTGGGTTACCGAGCGCGTTAGCCATGTCGCTGGCTTTTATTTCGCCGACGATTGGTGTCATCTTCATCTCGGCATTCATCGCCGGTAAGGCTGGTGAGTCGTCGCCGTTCGTGTTCCTGCTTGGAACCGTGGGCATCGCCCTGATGGCGCTCACGCTGGCCCAGTTCACCCGAAGGATCACCTCGGCGGGCACGTTCTACAAGTTCATCACGAATTCCTTTGGTCTTTCGACGGGATTCGTGGCCGCACTGGTGCTTCTGCTCTCTTACACGCTGCAAAGCCCGCTGAATGTGAACCTTTTCAGCGGTTTCACCAGTCAGGTGATCAAGCAGCAACTCGGCTGGAATATTCCGTGGGGCTACTTGATGGTCTTCATCGTGGTCGCCGTCGGTGCGCTCGCGTGGTACTCGGTGCACACCTCTATGAGGTTTGACATAGCGTTCGTGATCGCCGAAGTCGTGGTCGTTGGATTCCTCCTCATTCTCATCGTTGCCAAGGGCGGAAATGCCGGTCAAGCTCCCGCATCATTCCTCCCCACGCACGGCTCATCCGGATTCGGTGGGCTTGGTGAGGCCTTCGTTTTCATCGTTCTGGCCTTCTTCGGTTTTGAGTCCTGCTCGACCGTGGCCGAAGAAACTCGTAATCCTCGCAAGAACCTTCCTCGGGCCCTCGTGGGCTCGGTCGTCGCGACCGGTCTGTGGTTCAGTTTCGCCATGTACGCAATCATCGTCGGCTACGGCACCAAGCATGTCAACTTGATTTCCCAGTCCACGTCGCCCATTCGTGATCTGGCGGTTCGCTACATCGGGAGCTGGTATGGGACCGTTGTCGATCTGGCCGCCATCAGTGCCATGATCGCGGTGTTGCTGGCCATTCACACCGCGAACTTCCGCATCATCTACTCCCTCGGTCGAGATGGGATCCTGCCGAAGGCGTTGGGTCGGACCCACGACAAGCACAAAACGCCCCACGTGGCGATTGTGGTCTTCTCGATCTTTTCCATCATCGTTGGATTGATCGCCGGTGCGGCGTGGGGTCCGATTGGCGCGTTCGGTGACCTCGGGTATCTTTCGTCACTCGCAATTCTGCCGATCTACATTGGGGCGAACGTGGCGCTGCCCTACTTCATCAAGAAGCGATTTGCCAGCGAGTTCTCGGTTCTCCAGCACGTCGTGATGCCGGGTATCTCCAGCGCAATCTTTCTGGTAGCCATCTACCTCAGCGTTCACCCGTGGCCGACGAGTGCTCCGACGAACATTTTCCCCTGGGTTCTCGTTGCGTTTATCGTTGTCGCCGTCTTGTGGGCTCTCTACCTGAAGCGCAAGGGATCTAACATGCTGGTCCGTCTAGGTAGTGTCATGTTCATGGTCCCTGAGACTGGTTTCGCTGATCCGAGCATGCTCGAGATCGTGACGAGCGACGACTAAGTCGGGCATTCATCGCGGTCTTCACCAGTAGGAGTTCAGATGTTGACGTTGAGAAAGTGGGAAAAGTGAGACTTACCAATAAAGTTGCGTTGATCAGTGGCGGGGCATCGGGAATCGGCCGGGCCATCGCCGAGGTATTCCTCGAGCAGGGTGCATCAGTCGTCATCAGTGACATCAATGCTCCCCTGCTGGAGTCCACCGTGAAGGACCTCTCGTCTCGGGGTCTGATCAGCGGCGTCACGGGTGACGTCCGATCGATGGCGGAGGCCCGAGGCATGGTGGAGCAGACGGTCGAACGCTACGGAGCGATTGATGTACTGGTATGCAACGCCGGCATCACCAGCGTGATGCCGATTGAGCAGCTCGAAGAGGACGAATGGGACGCCGTCCTCACGACGAATGTCAAGGGCATGTACACACTGATCAAGGCGTCGATTCCCTTCATGAAGGAACAGGGCGGCGGCAACATCATCACACTGGGCTCCGAGATGGGCATCGTGGCGGTTCCTGAATCACCCGCTTACAACGCGTCTAAGGGAGCGGTGATTATGTTCACCAAGTCCATTGCCGTCGACCTCATCCGTTATAATATTAGGGTCAATTCGCTCTGTCCAGGTATCACGAAAACGCCCCTACTGCAGGCCGAGGTCGACAATTCAATCGATCCGGAGAAGACCGCTCTTGCGCAAGCGAGTTGGGCACCGATTATGCGGGTGGCCGATGCTCGCGAAATTGCCAATGGTGCGCTCTTTCTCGCCAGCGACGAGAGTTCCTTCGCGGTCGGGAGTTGCCTGATCCTGGATGGCGGGTTCACGGCAAAGTAGGTCAGGAAATGGTCAGCGCAGGACGCCAATCGATGCTTCCTTCCGACGTGCGGTTGGCGAACGCCCTAAAGATAATCTCGGCCATCCGTTCCTCTGAAGGCGTGACGAACGCCGACGTGGCACGGAAGATTGGCCTGTCGGTACCCGGGGTGCACCGACTCATGTCCGAATTGGTGATGAAGGGGATCGTCGAAGAGAACGCTGTGACGTCGGACATGGGATCCGTTGGTCGCCCGGCCTCGGTCTACTCGTTTCGTGAGGAAGTCGCATTTCTGGCCGGGGTCGATGTCGGCAACGGCACGACCCGCATCATTCTGACCGACCTCGACTTCGTGGAACGTGCTTCGTTGTCGCTGCGCACTAGTGACTTGGGCGAGGATCTCGCCACGGTGCTTTCCCAGTCGATTCGCCGAATGCAGCAACTCCAGGGTGAGGGCGACATTCCCCTCGTGGGCGTGGGCGTCGGGGTTCCGGCTTCGGTCGATCCCGATACCGGAATGTTGCAGCACCTACCGGTGTTGAGTCAGTACGAGGGTGTACGACTTAAGCGCGAGATGGAAGGATTCCTGGAGTGCCCCGTCGCCGTCCAACAGGACGACCACTATTCCGCATTGGCGGAGAGCAGCGCACATGGATCCTGGCCCGGTGCAGGTTCATTGCTGGTACTCGAAATCGGCTACGGGATTGGGGTCGGCCTGTGTCTGGATGGTGAGCCGATTCCTGGATTTCACGGAAGCTTCGGGCGAATCGCGAGTTGGCCGGTGAGTGCCCCAAATGAATTCTTGCCCGGAGACACCCTGGGTGAAGTGTTGACAACGTCAGGACTACTTCAGCAGTACCGCAACCAGGGCGGTCGCTTTCCAATTCATGATGGCTTGGGATTGGTGGAGGCGGCTCGTGGTGGCGAGCATCAGGCGACGGCGGTCCTCACGTGGGCGGCGCACGAAATCGCCCAGACGATATGTCGACTGGCGCTGCTCTGTGACCCCGAGGTTGTAGTGCTCGGTGGAGGACTGAGTCGCGCGTACGACATGTTCGAACCGACGTTTCATGTGCAGTTGCCGAAGGATCTCGCGGTTGTTCCGAGTCTGTTGAAGGACCGGGCAGTCGCCCTAGGTGCCGTGCTCGAGGCGAACCGCTTCGTAGATGACTGGTTTCGCAGCAGATTGTTGCGCACGTGAAGTACACCATCGTTAGTCACAAGAGTCTTTCAGACGAATACAAGGGAGTTACCAAATGAACAACGTAGAATTCGCAATCATCGGAGGTCAGCGTGTCGGGGCTGAGCGAACCGTGGAGGTTATGAACCCCTCTTCAGGGCAAGTCCTCGCAGTCACCGTAGATTGCGGCCCGAAGGAAATTGACCTTGCGGTTCAAGCGGCCATCAAGGCCCAGCGTTCGTGGAAGAAGGTCGCCGTCGCCGAACGTTCGAGACTCCTGCGCAAGGTCTCGACGCTGATCTTGCGTGACATGGAGCAGTTGGCCGAACTCGAGTCTCTGCAGACCGGAAAGCCCCTCGCCCAAGGACGACGTGACACCGAGTTGACCGCTCGGTACTTCGATTTCTACGCCAGCGCGATCGAGACCTTCTACGGTTCGTCGTTCCTTCTTGATGAAAGGACCCAGGTAATCACGAGCTTCGAACCCCACGGCGTGACTGCTCACATAATTCCCTGGAACTATCCGTTGCAAATTCTCGGACGCTCACTGGCGCCGGCATTGGCTACGGGTAACTGCACGGTCGTCAAGCCGGCGGAAGAGTCGCCGTTGACGACTCTCAAGTTGGCGGAACTCGTACTGGAAGCTGGCCTACCCGAGGGCGCCATGAACGTCGTGCCGGGTATGGGCGAGACCGCCGGTGCCGCACTCGTCTCTCATCCCGGCATTGCTCACATCTCGTTCACGGGTTCGGTGGAGGTTGGACGGATCATCGCTCACGCGGCCGCGGAACTGCTCATCCCCGCAACATTGGAATTGGGCGGAAAGAGTCCGAACATCGTCTTCGCCGATGCCGACCTCGACAAGGCGGCTCCGATCATCGCCAATTCAATTCTTCAAAACGGTGGGCAGACCTGCTCAGCTGGTTCACGCTTGCTCGTCGAGAGTTCGGTGCACGATGATCTGGTCGGTCGATTGAAAGAGATCTTCTCCCGTGTCGATGTGGGCCCGTCGTTGGAGAATCCAACTCTTGGGCCGTTGATCACTGCTAACCAGCGGGACCGTGTGATGAATTACATCGAGATTGGATCCACGGAAGGTGACCTTGTCAGCGGAGGGTCACCGCTGAGTGGTGGGAATTTAGGCGACGGGTACTTTGTCGAACCGGCCATCATCGACGGTGTCTCGCCGCAGAGCCGGATCTTTCAGGAAGAGATCTTCGGCCCCGTGCTTGCGGTGACGTCGTTCGACGGGATTGACCAAGCCATCGAATTCGCTAACGCCACCAATTTCGCCCTGGTCGCCGGAGTCTGGACGACGAATGTGAACACCGCCCAGCGCATGATCCGAGAGGTGGTATCCGGTCAGGTATTCGTCAACTCCTACGGAGCCTCAGGTGGCGTCGAATTGCCATTCGGCGGTTTCAAGGAGTCTGGATATGGCCGTGAAAAGGGAGCCGAGGGCCTTCGTGGATTCGTGCAGATCAAGACATCGGTGATTGTTTCGTGATGGTGGACCTGCCGACTCCGCTCGCGGAGGAAGCCGAACTTCCAACGAGCATCGAAAGTGAGTTGCTCGACACGCCCGCCGTTCTAATCGACCTCGACATCGTGGAGTCGAACATTCAGCGGACCGCCGACTACGCGCGTGACCACGGCGTTGCACTCCGACCGCACGTGAAGACCCACAAGAGCCCGGCGATGGCCCGGCGACAATTGGCTCACGGCGCCGTTGGCGTTTGCGTCGCCAAGGTCTCCGAGGCCCAAGTAATGGCGAACGCCGACATTACGAACCTCACCATTGCTTATCCCATTGTCGGTCGGGCGAAACTTGAGCGTTTAGCGACGCTCCTTCGGATAACTCGTCCTACGCTCGTTGCCGATTCAGAAGCGGTGGTGCGTGGGTACGAGGCAGTCGCCCAGTCCTCCGCGACGAAACTCGAGGTCCTGGTCGAAGTCGATACCGGGATGCATCGCGTCGGAGTCCGACCGGATCACGTGCTGGCCTTGGCGCACGCGGTGCGGTCATCGCCGCACCTCTCTTTTGGGGGACTGTTGACGCACGCCGGGCACGCTCACAATGCGACTGACTTGGCGGGCATTGCTCTCGTCGCGCGCGAGGAGGCGCGCATCCTCGGTGCGCTACGGGAGGAGCTCGAAAACGCCGGCTTCATGGTGCCGACGGTCTCGGCCGGGTCGACGCTCACCGCTCCGTACCTTCGTGCCGATGACGGAATCACCGAAATTCGTCCGGGTACCTATATCTACAACGACCTACGCACCGTGGCGTGCTGGTCCGCGCAAGTGGATCAAGTCGCTGCCACCGCTCTCGTAACGGTGGTCAGCACCGACCCCGACCGGGTGACGGTCGACGCTGGCAACAAGACCTTGACGCTGACTCGCGAGGACGAGTACGGCTTCGGATACGTGCTCGGCCACCCCAACATGAAGCTCACCCGACTCTCGGAGGAGCACGGGACCCTGGACTCACCTTCGTACGTTCCCACCGTTGGTGAGCGGATACGGATCCTTCCAATTCACGTGTGCGTTTGGATGGATCTCCAGCCTGAGGCCTACGGTATACGCGACGGCCAGGTGGTCGAAAGGATCCAGATTCCTGCGATGCGGCACAGCCTCTAGCCGGTGGTGGCTTCCCCACGTGACGGTGCCGTCTACCGCTGTGAAGAATGCGGAGCGCAGTGTGAACTCGCCCTTGATCGAGTTCGCTGCGCATGCGGTGGTGTTCTCGATCTCATCTTTGATGCGCCGGCGTTTCCGGATTCGCTCCGGACTAGAGACGTTGTGCTGGCCCGGTATCGAGAGGCCATACCAGTGGACCCCGTGGAACTCGAGCGTGCCTCGCTGGGTGCGGGACGAACGCCGATGGTCGCTCTCGGGTATTCGCGTTTCGTGAAGTGTGACTTCCTTATGCCGAGTGGATCATTCAAGGATCGCGGAGCACAAGTGCTGGTAGCGCTTGCACGAAGCCTCGGCGCCACCAGGGCCGTCGTGGACAGTTCGGGCAATGCTGG